>Ga0308158_10004676_pt1 | contig 11489 bp, 11 predicted proteins | sample PhyBR2_FD_201038 | JGI IMG/M metagenome (GOLD analysis project Ga0308158, IMG submission 201038) | Phyllosphere microbial communities from UC Gill Tract Community Farm, Albany, California, United States - DLSLB.R2 | ecosystem: Host-associated > Plants > Phyllosphere > Unclassified | place: USA...
GGTCAAGGGCCTGGTGGAACTGCACCAGGGCACTATGCAAATCAAGAGCTGTGTGGGCGAAGGAACGGCCGTAACGGTGCACCTGCCAGTGGCCGGTCCGCAAAAACTGTTCGAACAGGATTCTTTAGGAGCAGAAGATCAACAGCAACTTGGCACGGTGATTGATATGCACCGTCACCAGGGAGAACGGAATAATGAGTGGCAGAAAGACAAAGTCCGGGAACAAAGCCCAGAGCGGATCGATGCGCAAACCCGCAAAACAGCATAGTCTCGGTCGCCGCCTGCTCAAATTCTTTTTCAGCTCGGCTTCCGCGCTGGCGATTTTCGCTGGCGATTTCATTGTACGCAATCCCGTCTTGACGGGCGGCGCGACGGCATTTGCCGTCGTCTTGGGCTTCGTTTCGGCCAATGCGCTCTGGTATCAGCCCGAAGCACATAACGCCGTCTTTTTCAAAACACGTGCTGACTTCGTCTTCAAGGCGACGCCACGTGCGGTTCTGCCCGGAACGGCTGCTGAAAAGACAGCCGAACCGTCATCAACGAACACCGTAAGCACAGAGACGCCTGCGACAACACCGGCGCAACCACAGACGGAAGCAGCCGAACTGTCTCCTGATCGGCTGCAAGTGACTGGTTCCATCGATGAAATGCTGCCTGCACTTGCGCCTAATGCCGATATTGAGATCGCACGGCTGCAACAAAGACTGTTGACGCTCGGCATCTACCAAGGCGCAGTTGATGGCTTCACAGGCCCGCAAACCCGGGAGGCTATCGACCGTTGGCAGGCTCTTCAGAAAAAGGTCGGCCTTCCAGCACAAAATGCTGCTGCGCAGGCGACGACTGAAGACGATGTAGCCAAGGTGATCGACCTGGCTGTGCCGTCACCCCGTCCTGAACCTGCGGTTTTGAAAGTCGATACACCGGCAAAACGTGCGCCCGATCTCGCTTCATTGGAACGCAAGCCAGTGCAGGAAAAGAAGCAGACAGCGGCCACGCCGGCTGTGCAGCAGCAAGCCAAGATTTCCTCACAGGACATCGTGCGTGTGCAGGCTGGCCTGAAAGCCTTTGGCAATGAAATGGTGAGGGTTGACGGCGTTCCAAGTAAATCCACACAGGATGCCATTCGCGAATTCCAGAAGCTGTTCAACTTGCGCGTAACGGGCGAAGTCGATGCCGCGCTGATCTCTAAAATGCGTGAAATTGGTCTCATCAGTTAGGGGCTGTGGAGAATAAGAGCGCATCCCGAAAAGTGTGAAACGGTTTTCGGAGCAAGATGCGCGTAAAAACAAAAAGTGAGACGCATTTCCAATGTTTCAATCACAACAGGAAATGCTCTGGGACTTGGAGCGTGGTATGAGAGAAAATGCGGCAGGGTGAACCATGCGCCTGACATCGGATTTCTGGGTCTCGGCATTGATCCGTAAAGTACAGGGTGAGGGCGGTTTTGCCTATCTGGCCCGCCGCGGTTCCAAGGAAGCGGGTGCGATCTTCATCAAGCTCAATTCGCGCTTGGGCACTTGCGACCTTTATTCGCCAGCTCCGCAATCATCCTATGAAGAAAACACCGATGGAGAACGCATGTTTTTATGCATTCTCCATGAGGTGGATGATTTCAAAGCCAGCGAGCGCATGGAGCGTGAGGTCCGCTTCGATCCGGATCTTTGGCTTATTGAGCTGGAAGATGTGGCTGATCCGGCGAGTGTGTTTTCGATTTCATCCGACAGTTTATAAGCTCGAACGCACCGTCGTAGAGCCTTCATCCGCATGGCTTGCCATCTCGCGCAACTTGCTGCGCAGCAGTTTCGACATGTCATCGGCCTTCCAGCGACGGACAAGCATCATGGCTTTCTCGCGATCGATGGAACGATAGATTTGAATGAATTCGCGCAGACTATGGCGGTCTGCCACAACCGGACCCAGAATTGCCGACATGGTCATGAAGCATTCGGACGCCGATAACCCGAGTGCACGCAGGGCTATAGGCAGATGTGATTCTGGCCATTGACCGATGATGCGATCAGCACGTTCAAACGATACGTCCAGTGAATCGGCCAATGCCGTGCGGAAAATCTGATCATCGATCAAAAGTGCCGTGTCGATAAGATGTTCAGGCCCGGAAAGCGCACTTGTTCCGAAAAAGGACGGCTGTTGGAGTGGGTCCTCATTCGATTTTTCATTGCCGCTGAGATCCACCAGAGTACCAAGCCTGTCGGTTTCAAGATCAGCAAGGTTTTCCTGCAATGCCAGCAAGCGATCGATTGCCGGGTCCGCGAAGTTCCGCAGGACGTCTTTGAGTATTGGATCGTCCGATTGCCTGCGCGCGATGGCGCGGGCGTGGGCAAGGCCATTTTTACCGATGATCGCGACGAGATCTTCCGGCCGCAGAACGGGTGAACGCAGCAGGACAGGTGCGGAAATCTCGACAGGCTCGTTGGCCAGCGACAAGACGAGACGGCGTGGTGCGTCTTCAATCTGAGCGATTGCATGGGCCGCTTGCTGTTTGCCGGACAGGGTGGCGCGTTCAAGCAGTGGAAATGTCAGGTCTTCCAGCTGATGAGTTTCTTGTCTTCCGGGGCGCGTGATTGAGGCATACGCAGCTATTGCAGCGACCAGAAGGTCGTCTACTTTGCTACGAGCAACTCTTGATTTTGATTGGTTCCGACTGCCTGAAATCTCTTCCAGGATGCGGAACTGATCGTTTGTCACGCAATGTACTCCGGTAGGCTAAAACTATTAACGCGGCCTGCCGCATGTCGGCAGATTGGATAATAGGTACTAAGCCTTAGCAACTCATTAACCGTGAGTAAGAAAGCGTCTGTTTTGCAGGTAGTTAACTTGCTTCATAGGGCAGGCAGCGCGCTTGTGTGAAGAAGTTCTTCACCTGCTGCTGCCAGCTCGGGTCTGGAATGAAGCTGCGCAGGACAACGGCGGCCTCGCTGACATCCTGCTCGATAATGATGAAACGACCGTCATTCTGCACACCTTCGGCGCGAAGAGCCGCGATGCCAATCGGATCAGCGATAATCAGATCAAGCTGGTGATCGTCTGATACATTGTCATTGAGACTATAAAGATTATCCCCATTGGGCGCATAGACAGACAGCGACCAGAAAGGCAGATTACCTTTCGTCGTGATATGCACAGGCCCATCCGTGAGATCGAAGCGGCATGCAACCTGCTCCATCAACGGGTCCTGATCGCTTACAAGTCCTGATTTCTCAGACAGGTGATGAAAGTGATAGCCGTCACCCAAAGCCTGCAAATGCGACCAAGCGTTTTTGCTGGAATAAAGCGGGACGAGCAACAGAACGGCGATGTGCACGATTGCGGCACCCACCAGACCTAGAAGCAACAGGCGGAGGAGTTTAGCCACGGCACGCCTCCACATTCGCGGCAGGCACAATGCTTGGCATCACAAGATCAACCAGCCCGGAAGAACTTGCAGCAGGTGTGTCATAGAGTGTCATAACCAGCACGAAATTACCGCTTCCTTCAACAGGAAGCCAGTTGTCCGGGCTGGCATTTGGCCCAACAGTGACTTGCACACGACCGTCACTTTCATAAAGCACTTCGCGAGAATGAAGGGCTGATTGAAGGCCCGCTCGCGGTTTGATCGGTTCGAGACTGGTATTGGCCGGATAGAGGGTCCAGAAACGCGCGGACGGTGTGAAACCGCTCAGATGATAACTACATCCGCGTTTAAGCTCACCTCCATTGCTGTCACGGCGCGCATAAAAGGGCAAACCTTCTGCAGTTCCGAGTGCGAGATAGGCTTTGCGTGCGGCTCGTGCTTTGGAATAAGGGTCAGCATCGGTTGTGCCAGCAGCCGGATAGGCGTTCCACGCCCCGAGCCGCAATTCGCCGAAGCCGTCAAAATGGTCGAGTGTGTAATCGGTTGCCCATATGCCGCCGCCAAGCGCTATAGCCAATACCGCCAGGACGTTGAAAATTGTTTTCAGCATTCTAGAGCGTTGCTGGTTTAAGTTTGGTCATTAGAAATGCTCTATCTCTTTGTTTTTGCGCACAACTTGTTCCGAGAGCCGGTCCTGCTCAAAGTATCGATACTTTTGTGCGTCCGGCAAGGGCCGGGACAGGCGGTGCATTGCGGAATTTGTCGTTAAGCTCCTTGAGTGCTTTCGTGGCGACAGGGGAAAGAACACGCGGCGGCGCCACCATCATCTCATCCGGCTTGTCCGTGGAGGCAATTTTAGGTGCCGTCGTTTTTGCAGGGGCCGGGAAGGCGGGCGTGATACCCGGTATCGGCTTCAATTCAATATTCTGATGCGCATAGCTCATCATTCGCTGCCAGGCCATAGCAGGCAGGACACCGCCCGTGAGGTTCTTCATCGGTGTGAAATTGTCATTGCCAAACCATACTGCGGCAGTGAAATTGCCCGTAAAGCCGACAAACCACGCGTCGCGATAGTTCTGCGTGGTGCCCGTCTTGCCGCCAACGCGTGTCATGGGCAGCGCCGCACGGCGAGCCGTGCCGCGTTCGGGAACCTGTACCAGCATGGAATTCATCTCGAAAGCAGCGTTTTCCGACAAAGCACGATGAGGCTTGGGGGCATCACGCGTGAAATCCCATAGAACCTTGCCCTCCGACGAAACGATTTGCGTGAACGCATGACGATTGCCAGCCATGCCGCCATTCGGGAACACATTGAAGCCTGTTGCCTGATCCATCACCGTCATTTCAGACGTGCCAAGGACCATCGTCTTGTGCGACGAAATCGGTGATTCCACCCCCATGGCTTTGGTTAGCGCCACGATGGGAGCTGTGGTCAGATGATCGCGAGCAAGTCTGACAGGCACGGAATTCAGTGAACGCACCAATGCGGTTGTCAAATCAACACGACCGGCAAAACTGCGTCCATAGTTGCGGGGAGACCAGTTGCCCCAGCTAATGGGTGCGTCGGAAACGATTGTACTCGGCGTCATGCCCTTTTCCATCGCTGCCGCATAGACGTAGGGCTTAAACGACGATCCGGCCTGTCGCAGCGCCTTGGTCGCACGGTTGAACTGGCTTTCGCCGTAATCGCGCCCGCCGACAAGCGCGCGCACCGATCCGTCATTGGCGATGACAACGGTTGCAGCTTCGGAGACGTTATATTCCTTGCCGTACTGGCGGAGATGAAACTCAAGCGATTCTTCCGCAGCTTTCTGAATGTTGCGGTCGAGTGTGGTGCGCACAGTCAGCGTATGTTGCGGCAGTTTCCCCGCAACCTTTTTCACTTCTTCAAAAGCCCAGTCGAGGAAATAATCTGGACTTTCATTCTTGGCGCGATCGATCACAGTGGCTGGATTGCGGCGCGCAACCGCGACCTGACCATCGCTCATGAAGCCGCTTTCCACCATGTTGGAAAGCACGACATTTGCGCGTGCGCGTGCGGCAGGAAGATTGACATGCGGAGCGAATTTGGCAGGCGCTTTGAACAAGCCCGCCAGCATTGCAGCTTCGGCAAGGTTCACATCCTTGACGTTCTTGCCGAAATAAAACTCGGATGCCGCCGCTATCCCGAAGGTGCCGCCGCCCATATAGGCGCGGTCGAGATAAAGCTGGAGGATCTCTTTCTTGGTGAGGTTGCTTTCAAGCCAAAGAGCGAGAAACGCTTCCTTGATCTTCCGCTCAAGGGTTCGCTCGTTAGAAAGAAACAGGTTTTTGGCCAACTGTTGCGTGAGCGTTGAGCCACCCTGAACCACACCATTTGCACGCAGGTTCTGGCTCAGTGCGCGACTAAGGCCCCAGAAGTCGATGCCATAATGATCGAAGAAGCGCCGGTCTTCCGTGCCCAGAACAGCCTTGATGACATGATCGGGAAGTTCATCAATCGGTACCGCCTGTCGGTGCAGAATACCGCGCTGGCCGAGTTCGTTACCGTAGCGGTCGAGGAATGTAACAGCGTAATCGTCCTGCGCGCGCCAGTCCTTCTTGGTTTCCTCGAATGCCGGCATGGCAAGCGCCAGCATGATGACGGAACCTATGACGCCGAGCGTAAAGCCTTCATCCAGAATTTCAACGACAAGACGGCGGAAGCCGCGTACGCGAAAGCGGCGAGAGAAAATGGTGATGTTTTCCCACCACTCACCAGCATAGAAGCGAAGATTGTAGAGACCGGAATCGATCCAGGCATCAAGGCCGATCAAACGCGAAACCCGGAACGGCTTGCGCTTTTGCTCTTCAGAATCTTTCTTCGCCGCTTTACGCATGAACTCTACTTCGGCACCGTGAGAATTGGGAGACGAGCAAAACCTGCTCATCAATCATAGCAGATTAATAAGCGATAACTCACGTAAATTAGTAAACGAAATCCATAAAAGTTTTGGGAAGATAATCAGAAATAGGAAAATAGTCCTTGACGGCGTTACGGTGTTTTGCTATCAATTCAATACAGTCAGAAAAGTGTGACTGGTGCCGATAACAGCCTCGATACCCCCGGCTTTATCGGCAATACAAAACCCCGGAAGCAAATTGCTTTCGGGGTTTTGCGTAAAAGGGTTCAAGTTTACTGCAAAGAACACTGGGCAAAGCTTTTTGAAAACGCGGAAAATTGACGAGTGCCGTGAGGCGCGGGTCAGGCTGGCTTTTCGCCTGCAAATGAAACACGACGTTGCCGTCATTGAGATCGCACAGCTGATGGGATGTTCGGAAAGACAATATCTTTACTGGTTAAAGTGTCTGGGTCTCGATGAGCAGATATCCACCCAACCATCGGGCACGGAAAGTGCCCTGCAACGATTGCAGGCCGAGCTCAACAAACTGATTGATGGCGATGAACTGCCTGACAAGAGCAAGGCCGAAGCCCTGATGGCACTGGCCAAGGCTGTTAAGACAGTCGGCGAACTTGCCGCTGAAACAGATGCGCCTGAAGAGGGCGGGGGTGCTTCGGGGGCAAGTCTGCATGAAGTGAGACGAATTATGACACGCATAGACAGGAGAATTGACCAACTTGCAAAAAGGCGCGCGCAGGAAATCTTGGGGCGCGGACTTGACGCAACAGCAGATAATCGCAGCGGAATGCGAATGGCTGATCCAGGCGCGTGACGCGCAATTGCCGCCATCGGGCGACTGGCGGGTCTGGCTGATCCTTGGCGGTCGCGGTTCTGGCAAGACACGAGCAGGCGCTGAATGGGTGTCTGGCATGGCGCTGGGGCTTGCACCTTTTGCGGCGCGGGCCTGTGGGCATATCGCGCTTGTCGGTGAGACTTTTGCGGACGCACGCGAGGTGATGGTGGACGGCCCGTCGGGTATCTTGTCGGTCTCACGGGCTTCTCGACCACGCTTTGAAACAACGCGGCGGCGGCTCCTCTGGGATAATGGGGCCGTGGCGTCGCTCTATTCCTCCGAAGACCCGGATGGTTTGCGTGGCCCGCAATTTGATGCCGCCTGGTGCGATGAATTGGCGAAATGGAAAAACCCGCAAGCCACATGGGACATGCTGCAGTTTAGTTTGCGACTGGGTGATTTTCCCCGTCAGGTCGTGACGACGACGCCACGCGCGGTGCCTTTGCTCAAAACGCTGATGACCGATAAATCCGTCGCCATGACACATATGCGCACATCGGAAAATGCCAGCAATCTGGCCGATGGCTTCATGCAGACCATCAATCAGCGTTATGCCGGCACGCGGCTTGGACGGCAGGAACTGGATGGTGAGCTGATTGAAGAACGTGCCGGTGCTTTGTGGTCGCGGGAGCGGATCGAACAATGTTTCGAACAGCAGGCGCCACAGCTTTTGCGTATTCTGGTGGCCGTCGATCCACCCGCTTCATCGGGTAAGTCGTCGGATGCCTGCGGCATAGTCGTCGCAGGGATTGATGAAAATGGCATCGGCCATGTGCTTGCTGACGAAAGCATGTCGATGGCCAAACCGCACCAGTGGGCACGCCGTGCGATTGCGCTCTATCACAGCTTTGAGGCGGATGCGATTTTGGCCGAAGTCAATCAGGGGGGCGAGATGGTTGCAGCCGTGCTTTCGGCAGAGGACGCCTCTGTGCCGGTTCTGATGCGGCGGGCATCGCGTGGCAAGTGGCTGCGTGCCGAGCCTGTGGCCGCACTCTATGAACAGGACCGCGTGCGCCACGCCGGACGATTTGCAGCACTTGAAGACGAGATGTGTGATTTTGCGCCCGAAGGACTATCGAGCGGACGCTCGCCGGATCGTCTTGATGCGCTGGTCTGGGCGGTGGGCGAGTTAATGCTTAATGCCGACCAAAAGCCGCGTATCCGCCGCTTCGGTTAGGGCATGGTCCGACCGGCGTGAAACGGGGATCGATAAGATTATGCTTAAAACAAAAGGGTTTGAGACGCGCCGATCGGTTCGATCAGATCGAAGCGCGCTCTCAACATTCAGATAAATTGGAGAGCCAATATATGGCGTGGAACTGGCCGTGGCGCAGAAGTGCCGCGAATGCGCCCTCGCATTCGTATGACGGGCGACAGACCAAGATGGCGAATGGCTTTGTGGCCTTGCATATGGAACGTGGGCCTTCGTGGATCGCGCGGGATTATACATCGCTCGCCCGCGAGGGGTTCATGCGCAATCCGGTGGCGCATCGCTGTGTGCGACTGATCGCGGAAGCCGCGAGCAATGTGCCCTGGTTGCTTTATGAAGGCACCACTGAACATGAGATACATCCATTACTTGATCTCATTACGAGGCCGCAGGGAGGTCTGGATGGAAGCAGTTTCTTTGAACGGCTTTACGGGCATCTGCTGATTTCCGGCAATGCCTATGTGGAACGGGTCGATTTGCCGAGCGGTCGCATGGAATTGCATCTCTTGCGGCCGGAGCGGGTAACGCTTGAAACGTCGAGCGATGGCTGGCCGCAGTCGCTGATTTATCGGTCAGGCAACACAAGCAGAGCCGTATCGCTTTCTGGACCGACTGCTTCTGGACTGCATCTCAAATTGTTCCATCCACTGGATGATCACTATGGATTTCCGCCGCTGGAAGCAGCCCTTATGGCGCTCGATATTCACAATGCAGCCGGTGCCTGGAACAAGGCATTGTTGGATAATTCCGCGCGCCCATCCGGCGCGCTGGTCTATGCGCCAAAAGACGGTGGCAATCTGACGGAGGAGCAATTCGAGCGGCTGAAGGTAGAACTGGAGGAAGGTTATACGGGTGCATCAGGCGCGGGACGGCCATTGCTTCTCGAAGGTGGGCTTGACTGGAAGGCGATGGGTTATAGCCCGCAGGACATGGATTTCATCGAAGCAAAGAATGGTGCCGCACGTGACATCACGCTTGCTTTCGGGGTGCCGCCGATGCTGCTCGGCATTCCGGGCGACAATACTTACGCCAATTATGCAGAAGCCAATCGCGCCTTCTATCGCCTGACTGTGTTGCCATTGATCAACCGCACTGCCAAAGCGCTGGGCTGCTGGCTGGGGCCGTTGTTTGGTGATGACCTGAGGCTTGAGCATGATTCCGACCGGATCGAGGGGCTGTCGCTTGAACGTGAGTCCCTGTGGCGGCGTGTCTCCGAGGCTTCGTTCCTGAGTGATGATGAAAAACGCGATGCGGTTGGTTATCAGCCGCGTGCAGAAAGGAGAGCGCCATGAGCAATCTGAGCGAAACCGTTCTGACTTCGGATGCGACATTGGTGTGGTTCGCAAAAATTGCAGGAGCCGTGGCGGGTTCAGCAGTCTCGCTGGCCTATATGTTGCCAAACGGCAAACGCGAGGCGGCGATCCGTTTCGCAGTCGGCATCATATGCGGCATGGTGTTTGGCGGCGCGGCAGGGGTGAAGATCGCCGAGACGTTGTCGTTGCAGACCCTTCTTGGACGTGCGGAACTGATGCTGATGGGATCGACTGCGGCAAGCCTTGCCGCATGGTCGGCGCTGGGTGTGCTGAAGCGATTTGCTGAACGAGCAAAACAGGCCCCGCTTCCCGGATTTCCGTTTTCTGAGAGGAACAGAAATGGCAAATCCTGAATTCAGGCTTGAAACCAAGCGCGCCTCTCTGGCTCTGGAAGAGGTGGAAATCGACGGCAGTTTTTCGGGTTATGCCAGTGTCTTTGGTCTGCCTGATTTGGGCAATGACATTATCGAAAAAGGCGCATTTGCGAAGTCGCTTTCATCCCGAAAATCATCCGGTGTCCGTATGCTCTGGCAACATGATGCTGCCGAGCCGATCGGCGTATGGACGGATATTCATGAAGATGCACGCGGACTTTATGTCGAAGGCAGGCTGGCCAAAGGCGTTGCACGGGCGCGTGAAGCGCTGGAACTGATGCGTGCTGGGGGACTTGACGGGCTGTCCATCGGTTTTCGCACAGTCAAGGCACGCAAGGATGCGCGTACAGGCTTACGCCACATTGTTGAAGCGGATCTCTGGGAAATCTCGGTGGTCACGTTTCCGATGCTGCCACAGGCGCGCATTAACAATCTGAAGGCGGATTTGCCAACAGTCAGACAGTTTGAACGCTGGCTCACGCGGGATGCGGGGCTGAGCCGTTCCTCTGCACGGACGGTGATAGCAAAAGGCTATGCCGCACTTGCAGCTTTTCACGACAGGGCCGGGCGGGAAGCCATCCAGTCAGACAACGCGGGTCTCGCGCAGCGTATGCGCGCCGCCTGCAAGATGATGTCTTTTAAATAAACAGGATCAAAATGAAAAATATCCATGCAACCCCGCTCGAAACAAAGAGCGCGGAAACGAAGGCGCTTGGCTCGAATCTTGGCCCCAATCTTGGTAATGACGGCGATGTGTCGGAAGCTTTCGATGAGTTCATGACAGCATTTTCGGCTTTTCGCGAAGCCAATGATGAACGCCTGAAGAAGGTCGAAAAAAGTGCTGATGTTGATGTGCTTCTGCGCGATAAGGTTGATCGCATCAACCGTGCTCTCGATGAGCAGAAGCAGGCGCTTGATCAATATGTGCTGAAAACTGCCCGTCCGCCAATGGGCAAGAATATGCCGGTCGCCGATGTCGAACATAAGCAGGCTTTCGATGGCTATGTTCGTCGTGGCGATGAACAGGCGCTGCGCGGCATCGAGTTGAAGGCGCATTCCTACGCGTCAGGTCCCGATGGTGGTTATCTTGTTCCCGCCGAGCTGGAAACGGAAATTGCTCGCAGGCTAGGGGTACTTTCGCCGATCCGTGGCATTTCCAGCATACGCCAGGTCTCAGGTGCCGTCCTGAAAAAACCATTCTCGGTAAGTGGTCCTGCCACGGGCTGGGTCGGGGAAACCGATGCGCGTCCGCAGACGGCTTCGGCAAAGCTTGCGGAACTCCAGTTCCCGACCATGGAAATCTACGCCATGCCAGCGGCGACCTCATCACTGCTCGACGATGCCGCAGTCAATGTGGAACAGTGGATTGCTGAGGAAGTGGAAGCAGCTTTTGCTGAACAGGAAGGCGCTGCCTTCATCACCGGTAACGGCGTGAACAAGCCGATGGGTTTCCTGAGCTATGCAACAGTTGAAGATGCGAGTTGGGAATGGGGCAAGATTGGTCATATCGCGACGGGTGTCGATGG
>Ga0308158_10004677_pt1 | contig 11487 bp, 6 predicted proteins | sample PhyBR2_FD_201038 | JGI IMG/M metagenome (GOLD analysis project Ga0308158, IMG submission 201038) | Phyllosphere microbial communities from UC Gill Tract Community Farm, Albany, California, United States - DLSLB.R2 | ecosystem: Host-associated > Plants > Phyllosphere > Unclassified | place: USA...
TTCCCGGTACAGCAAGCAGATCACCGGCTGCCACGTCCTCGGGCAGATATACATCTCTAACAACTATGTCGCCGCTCTCGCAATGTTTGCCCACCACGCGGGACAGCTGCGGGGCCGCGGAGGAGGTGCGCGATGCAAGAACCGCCGAATAATCCGCGTCGTACAGCACCGGGCGGGCGTTGTCGCTCATGCCGCCGTCCACCGAAACATAGCGGCGCGGATACGTAACGTTGTTGCCCGCATCACTGCCGCCGGAAGCCGCGGGGGCGTCGACGCGGACTGTCTTCAGCGTGCCCACCTCGTAGAGCGTGAAGGTAGTGCTGCCCACGATGGCGCGTCCGGGCTCGATGGAGATGCGCGGAGATTTTATGCCCAGCTCGGCGCAGGTGGAGCGGACGACGGCGGCCATGGCGTTTGCGATTTCCGCTGCGGGCCGGGGGGTGTCGACTGGGGTGTAGGCGATTCCGTAGCCGCCGCCAAGGTCCAGTTCGGGCATGGTGATGGAGTATTTTTCCTGCATGGCTGCCAGGAAGCGGAGCAGTTTCTCGGCGGCCAGCGCGAAACCGTCCGGCTCAAAGATCTGCGAACCGATGTGGCAGTGCAGGCCCAGAAGCTCGATGCCGGGATGCGCAGCTGCAGCTGCCACCGCTTCCTCGGCGGCGGAGATGCCGGCCCGGTCCGTGGTGTCCGCGGCCATGGAGAGGCCGAACTTCTGGTCCTCATGCGCCGTGGCAATGAATTCGTGCGTGTGGGCATGGACGCCGGGGGTCAGCCGCAGCATGACTTTCGCCTGCACGCCGCGCCCCTGGGCAATGGCTCCGACTCGCGCGAGTTCGTCCAGGCTGTCCACCACGATCCGGCCAAGTCCCATGTCCAGCGCCCTGTGAATCTCGCCGTCGGACTTGTTGTTGCCGTGCAGGGCCACGTCCGCCCCGGGAATTCCGGCCCGGTAGGCGACGGCCAGTTCACCGCCCGATGCAGTATCCAGGCGCAGGCCTTCCTCTTCCACCCAGCGGACCACCGCGGTGCATAGGAAGGATTTTCCGGCGTAGTAGACATCCACTCCCCCGCAGATATCGGCGAAGGCGTCGTTGAACGCGTCGCTGAAGGCCCTGGCCCTGGCCCGGAAGTCGTTCTCGCTCATCACGAAAAGCGGCGTGCCGTACTTCCGCTGCAGCTCGCTGACAGGGATGCCGTCGATGCTGACTTCGCCGTCCGTGTTCCGTGCTACGTCACGGGCCCACATCGAAGGGTGGAGGGCGTTGAGGTCATCCGGAACCGCAAGCCACTCCGGGGCAAGAGGAGAGCCTTGTGCTGCTGTCTGCGTCATGGCTTCTACATCCGTTCCGGCGCGGAAACGCCCAGCAGGTCAAGTCCGTTGGCCAGCACCTGGCTGGTGGCGTCGTTGAGCCAGAGCCGGGTGCGGTTGAGGTCTGTGACCGGTTCTTCACCCATGGGGGCGATGCGGCAGGCGTCGTACCAGCGGTGGTATGCACCGGCGATGGATTCGAGGTGGCGCGCCACGCGGTGCGGTTCGCGCAGTTCCGCGGCCTTGGCCACGATGGAGGGGTAGCTGCCGAGGTAGGACAGCAGCTCGTTTTCCGTGGCATGGTCCAGCAGTGCAGCCTCGAAGCTGTCCTGGCCGTCCACCTGGCGCTCGACGCCTGCGGCCACCGCATTGCGGGCTGCGCCGCGGGAACGGGCGTGGGCGTACTGCACGTAGAACACCGGGTTTTCGTTGCTGTGCTTCTTCAGCAGTTCAGGATCGAGGGTCAGCGGCGAGTCGGCGGGGAAGCGGGCCAGGGAGTAACGGACTGCATCCTTGCCCAGCCAGTCGATCAGGTCCTTGAGTTCGATGATGTTGCCGGCGCGCTTGGACAGCTTGGCGCCGTTGACGGACACCAGCTGGCCGATCAGCACTTCGATGTTCACCTCGGGATCATCACCGGCGGCGGCGGCGATGGCCTTGAGCCGGTTGATGTAGCCGTGGTGGTCGGCGCCCAGGAGGTAGATCTTCTCCGTGAAGCCGCGGTCCTTCTTGGACAGGTAGTAGGCAGCGTCCGCGGCGAAGTAGGTGGGTTCGCCGTTGGCGCGGATCATGACTCGGTCCTTGTCGTCGCCAAAGTCCGTGGTCCGGAGCCAAACCGCACCGCCGTCGTCGAACACGTGGCCTTGTTCACGCAGGCGCGCCACCGCACTTTCGATAGCGCCGGCGTCGTGCAGTTCCTGCTCGGAGAAGAAGACGTCGAATTCCACGCCGAAGTCCGCAAGGGTGGCCTTGATGTCCTTCATCTGCGCCTCGTAGGCGGCGGCCCGGATGACCGGCAGGGCCGCCACTTCGGTGAGCTCGCGGATGTCCGGGTGCGCGGTGAGGACTTCATGGCCAAGCTCGGCGATGTACTGCCCGGGGTAACCGCCGTCCGGCACAGGAAGGCCGTGCAGGCGGGAGTACACGGAGGTGGCGAAGGTGTTCATCTGCGAGCCGGCGTCGTTGATGTAGTACTCAGCCGTCACGTCGGCGCCCGAGGCGCGCAGCACGCGGGCAATGGAATCACCCAGAGCGGCCCAGCGGGTGTGGCCGATGTGCAGCGGACCGGTGGGGTTCGCGGAGACGAACTCCATGTTGACCGTGTGCCCGGTAAGCGCTGTGTTGGTGCCGTAGGCCGTGCCGGCCTCGACGATGGCTTTTGCCAGGGCACCGGCTGCCGCGGCGTCCACGGTGATGTTCAGGAAGCCTGGGCCTGCGATGTCCACGGCCGAGACGCCATCGATGGACTTCAGCCGGGCGCTGAGGATGCTGGCGAATTCGCGGGGATTGGTGCCCGCCTGCTTGGCCAGCTGCAGGGCGATGTTGGTTGCCCAGTCGCCGTGGTCCCGGTTCTTGGGCCGCTCCACACGCACCTCAGCCGGAATGGCTGATTCCGCAAGGGCAATATCGCCGGCGGTAACGGCGTCCTTGAGGCAGGCGGATATGGCGAGGGAAAGTTCTTCGGGAGTCACCCCTCTAGCCTACCGGGGGCCAGTGACAGCAAAGAATTCGACCCGCAGCCCGGCAGCGGCTTTACGCTGCCCATGCTCCGCCGGGTAAAAGGAAGCGCCCCTGCGCAACTGCCGCGCGTACTCCTTGTTCGGGCTGCAATGGCCTGTTCCCCTCACCTCTCCGGCTGGTCCAGGCAGCGGTTTTCCCTTGCGGGCCACCTTCCTGCTAAGCTCTAGGACGTCCCGCCGGGAACGGCAGGAAATCCGGATTGCCCTCGTAGCTCAGGGGATAGAGCGTCTGCCTCCGGAGCAGAAGGTCGTAGGTTCGAATCCTATCGAGGGCACACACAAACCCCGCCGCTTCATTGAAGCGGCGGGGTTTTTTCGTTTCCACAGACTCAGAAGCGCAGGGCCGCCTCGTCAAGGGTGGCCAGGGTAAGCACCGCTTCCTCTACCGTTTCGTGGTCCTCCAGCTCCCGCTCGATCCGGCGCAGGACCACAGCCACCTCATGCTCCGGGTGGTCCCCCTCCAAATCCACTGCCGCCACGAGGTAAAGCTTGCGGGGGCCGACAAATTCCAGGTGCAGGTACGTCAGCCGTGCGATCTCGGGATGCTCCAGCACACGCCGGGCCATGGAACGTTCGATGTCCGGCGTCACGCCCTGCCCCACCAAAAAGCGCCTGTTGCGGTCGATGAGGACCACAGCGACGATGGCCAGCAGCACGCCCACCACGATCGATCCGATGGCGTCCGGGAGCGGGGATCCCGTCACCTGGTGCAGGAACACACCCACGAACGCCACGACGAGGCCGATCAGCGCAGCCGCATCCTCGGCGAAGACTGCGCGGAGCGTGGGATCGGAGCTGATGAGGACCTGCTCCAGCGTGTGCCGTTCCAGCTCATGGGCCGCTTTCCGGGTTTGCCGGAAAGCCTGGATGAAGGAAATCCCTTCGAAGACGAAGGCAACGCCCAGCACCACGTAGGCGATCGTGAAATCCGACGCGGGCTCCGGGGCGATGATCTGCTGGATGCCATGCATGATGGACACCACGGCGCCGGCGGTGAAGAGTCCGAAGGCGGCGAACATGGACCACACATAGGCTTCCCGGCCGTAGCCCATCGGGTGGCTCTTGTCCCGGGGCCGGGCAGAGCGGCGCTCGGCAAAGAACAGGAACACCTGGTTGCCGGTGTCCGCCCAGGAGTGCGCCGCTTCCGCCGCCATCGAAGCCGAACCTGAAAGCACAGCAGCCACCGACTTTGCCCCCGCCACGAGGGTATTGGCCACGAACGCGATGATGACCGTCAGGAGGGTGGAGCTGGACTTAGTGCTCTTTTCGGTTTCAGCCATGCGCTAACCGTACCCACCTGCACCGGCTCCAGCGCCCGGCTGGCCGTTGGTTTCGGTGAAGCGGCCCGCCGTTTGATTGTCAGTGCCTCCTCCTAGGTTGGGAACACCTAGCTGAGGGAGTACGCCATGCACGTTCAGTTCTGTTCAATTGTTCCCCCGTACCTGCTGCGCAGGCTCGCGCAGCAGGATGCGCCGGGATACTCTGCCGCGGCCACCGCTGCCAGGAAGGCCCTGGGCCATGTGGAATCATTCCACGCCGCGCGGTCCCGGGCGGCGTCCGCGCCAACCCCGGGGTTGCGACAGGAGAAGCCGGTACCGGTGGACCGGACAATCTATGACGCGGAAGGTTCCGAGGTCCTCCCCGGCACCCCGGTCCGGAAGGAAGGCGGTGCGGCCACTACGGATGCCGCCGCCGACGAAGCCTATGACGGACTGGGGCACACCCACCGGTTTTATGCTGAGGTGTTTGACCGGAATTCCGTGGACGATTCCGGACTCAGGCTCGATGCCACAGTGCATTTTGGCCAGCTCTATGACAACGCGTTCTGGAACGGCAGCCAGATGGTCTTCGGCGACGGTGACGGGGATGTCTTCGAGCGGTTCACCAGGTCCATCAGCGTCATCGGCCACGAACTGGCCCACGGTGTCACCCAATATTCGGCGGGGCTTGCCTACCGGAACCAGGCCGGAGCCCTGAACGAGTCCATGTCCGACGTGTTCGGCGCGCTCGTCGATCAGTACGCGAAGAACCAGACCGCGGCCCAGGCCACCTGGCTCATCGGGGAAGGCCTCTTCAGCCCCCAAGTTCAGGGCCTCGCCCTGCGGTCCATGAAGGCACCGGGAACCGCGTACGACGACGACGTTTTGGGAAAGGACCCGCAGCCGGACTCCATGGATGGCTATGTCCGGACCAGTGCGGACAATGGCGGGGTCCACATCAATTCCGGCATTCCCAACCGGGCCTTCTACCTCGTTGCAGAGGCTCTGGGCGGCAACGCCTGGGAATCCCCTGGCCGCATCTGGTATGAAACCCTGACTAACGGGTCACTGCCCCCGGCTGCCACTTTCAGCGTCTTTGCCCGTGCCACAATCCGCACCGCCGCTGGCCTCTTCGGTCAGGAGTCCAGCGGGCATGACGCGGTCCGGAGCGCGTGGGAAACTGTGAAGGTCAAGGTTTAACCGCTGTCCTGTGGCCCGTTACTGCGCCCCGGGGCCATATGGAAGCCCAGGGGCATGAAGATCAAGGTGGAGCGCACAGGCGGAACCGCGGCGGTGCCCAGGGTGTGGTCGGTGGACGCACGGACCGACGCCGCCCTCAGCCAGTGGCGGCCCCTCGTCGAGGCCTGTCCGTGGGATGCGGTTCCCCGGACACCACGGGCAGCCGCCGCTGCCTTCGAGGCGCCGCAGCCGGACCGCTTTATCTACTCAATCACGGCAGGGCAGCTCAGGGCTGCCCTGCCGGAACAGGCCATCACCGGGCCGTGGCGCGTTCTGGTTGACAGCGCAAGGGCCGCAGCAGAGCAAACAGCCGGTGCGCTCCAACCCGGCAGGAACACCAACGCCACCTCCTGATTCGGGCGGCAGCCGGACAGGTGTTGCCGCAAGGCGTCGAATGAAGGGCCGTTCATGACGGCAGTAGACTGTCTGCAGCCATGACTTTTCATATCTCCTATCCCGCCGAGCTGCCGGTTTCCGAGCGCCGCGAGGACCTGATGGCCGCCATCGGCGCCAACCAGGTGACCATCATCGCCGGCGAAACCGGCTCCGGGAAGACCACGCAGATCCCCAAGATGTGCCTGGAACTGGGGCTGGGAGACAAGGGGCTGATCGGGCACACGCAGCCCAGGCGGCTGGCGGCCCGGACCGTCGCGGAGCGCATCGCGGAAGAACTGGGCGTTGAAATCGGCCAGGAGGTGGGTTTCCAGGTCCGGTTCACCGGTGAGGTGGGCAGGTCGACCAAGGTCAAGCTGATGACCGACGGCATCCTGCTGGCCGAGATCCAGCGGGACAGGCTGCTGCGGAAGTACAGCACCATCATCATTGACGAGGCGCATGAACGAAGCCTCAACATCGACTTCATCCTTGGCTATCTGAAGCGGATCCTCCCCCAGCGGCCTGATCTGAAGGTCATCATCACCTCCGCCACCATCGACCCCGAACGGTTCGCCAACCATTTCGGTACCCCTGGAAATCCGGCGCCCATCATCGAGGTCTCCGGCAGGACGTATCCGGTCGAAATCCGCTACCGTCCCCTGAGCCAGCCGGCCACCGACGAGGAGGACGCCTCGGACGATGAGCTCGAAGAGGACCGCGACCCGCTGGATGCCGTGTGCGATGCTGTGGACGAGCTGGCGGCTGAAGCTCCCGGCGACATCCTGGTGTTCTTCTCCGGCGAGCGCGAAATCCGCGATGCTGCTGATGCCCTGCAGTCCCGCATCCAGTCCAACCGGAGACTGGCCAACACAGAAATACTCCCCCTTTTCGCGCGCTTGAGCCTTCAGGAGCAGCACAAGGTCTTCCACCCCGGAAGCAAGCGGCGGATCGTGCTGGCCACGAACGTGGCGGAAACGTCGCTGACCGTACCAGGTATTAAATACGTCATCGATACCGGCACGGCCCGCATTTCCCGTTACTCGCACCGGACCAAAGTGCAGCGCCTGCCCATCGAGCGCGTCTCGCAGGCCTCGGCGAACCAGCGTTCGGGCCGGTGCGGCCGTGTCTCTGACGGCATCGCCATCCGGCTGTACTCCGAGGAGGACTTCGAGTCCCGGCCCCGCTTCACGGACCCGGAAATCCTGCGCACCAACCTGGCCGCCGTCATCCTCCAGATGACGGCCATGGGTGTGGCTAAAGGCCCCAAGGACGTGGAGGAGTTCCCGTTCGTCGAACCGCCGGAAACCCGGGCCATCAACGACGGCGTCACCCTCCTCCGCGAGCTTGGCGCCCTGGCTCCCCCGCGCCCGCAGGGCAAAACCGGCAAGGCAGAAGCAGCCGGGGACCGGAACGCGCCGAATGGCGGCGGCCTCACCGCCGTCGGGCAAAAACTCGCGCAGCTGCCCGTGGATCCCCGCCTGGGCAGGATGATCGTGGAAGCAGGGAAACGCGGTTGTGTCCGGGAGGTCATGGTCCTGGCCGCTGCGCTGACCATCCAGGATCCGCGCGAACGCCCTACCGATAAGCAGCAGCTCGCTGCGGAAAAGCACAACCGCTTCCGGGACGAGAACTCCGACTTCACCGGCTACCTCAACCTCTGGAACTACCTGCAGGAGAAGCAGCAGGAGCTGTCGTCGTCGGCCTTCCGCCGGTTGTGCCGCGCCGAATTCATCAACTACCTGCGGGTCCGCGAATGGCAGGACCTCTTTGCCCAGTTGCGCCAGCTCGCCCGGCCGCTGGGAATCAGCCTGGACAACAAGCGCCTGGCTGACCCGGTGGGCAACCATGAAGGTATCCACATCAGCCTGCTCTCCGGCCTGCTGAGCCATATCGGCATCCTGGATGAACGCAAGCGCGAATATGCCGGCGCCCGCGGCAGCCGATTCGCGATTTTCCCCGGATCGGCCCTTTTCAAGAAGTCACCCACCTTCGTCATGGCGGCGGAGCTGGTGGAAACCAGCAGGCTGTGGGCCCGGGTTGCGGCCAAGTTCGACCCCCTGTGGGCGGAACAGGTGGCACCGGACCTGGTCAAGCACAGCTACAGCGAACCGCACTGGTCCAGCCGGCAAGGCGCCGTCATGGCCTACGAAAAAGTCACCCTTTACGGCGTCCCGATCATTGCGCAGCGGCGGATCAACTACGGCCGGGTGGACCCGGCCGTAGCACGCGAGCTCTTCATCAGGCACGCCCTGGTGGAAGGTGACTGGCGCACGCACCATAAATTCTTCCAGCGCAACCGGGCCCTCCTGAATGAGGTGGAGGAACTTGAGGCCCGCATGCGTCGCCGCGACCTGCTGGTGGACGATGAAACACTGTTCGAGTTTTACGATGCCAGGATCGGTCCCGAGGTTGTTTCCGAACGGCATTTCGACAAGTGGTGGAAGGATGCCCGCAGGGAGAACCCGGACCTCCTGGATTACGACAAGTCACTGCTCCTCAGTGACGACGCCGATGACCTGGACGATTCGGCTTATCCGAAGACCTGGCTCCACAAGGGCTTCGAACTTCCACTGACGTACGAGTTCCATCCGGTGGCTCCGGGCTCGGCCCCGGACCCCTCTGACGGCGTCACAGCTGTAGTGCCGGTCCTGTTCCTCAACCAGCTCGACGATGCCCCGTTCCGCTGGTTGATTCCGGGGCAGCGGGTGGAGCTGGTGACAGCCCTGATCAAGTCACTGCCCAAGCAGGTACGGAAGAACTTTGTTCCTGCCCCTGATGTCGCCCGCCAGGCGGTGGCTGCCCTTGAGGCGGACTTCGACCCCGCAAAGGATGACCTCGAGCCTTCGCTGGAGCTGGTGCTGCGGCGGATCCGCGGGGCCATCGTCCCACCTGGGTCCTGGAACTGGGACGCGGTCCCGCCGCACCTGCGGATGAGTTTCAAGGCAGTGGACAGCAAGGGGAAGGTCCTGGGCGAAGGCAAAGACCTGGCGGAACTCCAGGAACAGCTGGCTCCGGCCACCCGGCGCGCCATCGCCGAATCGCTCGGCGCCACCCCTTCCTCCACGGCTCCAAGCGGCCGCGGCAAGGGCCAGGGCGGGAACGGGAAGGCGCGCGGTGGGAACGGAAAGGCACAGGGCGGAAGTGGCAAAACGTCCGACGGCGGTCCGCAGGGACTGCAGCAGGCCACAGGGGTGCCGGGTGTCCAGGCCGGGGCAGGGTTCGTGGAGCGGGATGGCCTGACGGAGTGGAGTTTCGGCAGCATTGAACGCCAGGTGAGCAGCATGGTCAAAGGCCACACCGTGACCGGTTACCCGGCTTTGGTGGACCAGGGCACGTCAGTGTCGCTGCGCGTGTTCCAGACGGCTGGAGAGCAGCTGGACGCGATGCGTGGCGGCGTGATCCGGCTGCTGGCCCTGCGTGTACCGGCGCCGGACCGCTACGTCCTGGAGCACCTGAGCAACACGGAGAAGCTGACCTTCAGCCAGAACCCGCATGGTTCGGTGTCCGCCCTCATCGCCGACTGCGCCCTGGCCGCCATTGACAAGCTCACGCCCGCGGAGCTTCCATGGGACCGGCAGGCCTTTGACCAGCTCTATGAGCTGGTGCGCGCCGAACTGATCGACACGGTCTTCTCAGTCACAGCCACGGTGGAGCGCATCCTCGCCAGTACGCGCCGGATCGAAAAGCAGCTCAAGGGCACCACCAGCCTCGCCCTGATCAGCGCACTGAACGACATCAGGAGCCAGCTGGAACAACTGGTCTACCCGGGCTTTGTAGCACGCACGGGCTACGCCCAGCTCAGCCAGCTGCCGCGGTACCTTGCGGCGATCGAGAAGCGGCTGGACCGGCTGCCCGGCAACGTGCAGCGGGACGCCCTGAACATGGCGGTGATCCAGGGCCTGGAGGACGACTACGACGATGCGGTCTCGGCACTCCTGCCGGGACGCCGCGCCGGCCGGGAGTTAACCCAGGTGCGCTGGATGATCGAGGAACTTCGGGTGAGCCTGTTCGCCGTCGAACTCGGGACCGCCTACTCCGTATCCGAGAAGCGCATCCGCACGGTGCTCAACAAGGCACTCGCCCCCGCCTAGCAGCGGCACCCCCACGAGAGGAATCGAATGAAGCTCACGCTTGCCCAGGGCCCCGCAGGGACAGAAATCGCAGGGCTCGGCCACGCCCAGCCGGTGCGGGTCATGGACAACCATGAACTCGAAGGCATGATGGACACGAGCGACGAGTGGATCCGCCAACGCACCGGGATTGTCACCAGGCGCATCGTTGCCGAAGGTGAGACCGTGGTGGACCTTGCGGTTCCCGCTGCCCGGATGGCGCTGGCTGACTCGGGAGTCGGCGCGGCGGATATCGACCTCGTGGTGGTGGCCACCACCACCGCAGCCGAACGCTCACCGAATACGGCCGGCCGCATCGCCGACGCCCTTGGACTCGGGCGGGACGGCCGCGGTCCAGCCATTATGGACGTCAACACAGCATGCTCCGGCTTCGAATACGCGCTCGGCGTGGCCGACCAGGCCATCCGGACCGGAAGCGCAACCCACGCCATCGTCGTGGGAGCCGAGACGCTCTCCACCGTCACTGACTGGACGGACCGCGCCACGGCCGTCCTTACCGCCGACGGTGCGGGCGCCGCCGTCGTGCGTCCCTCCGAAACACCCCGCATTGGACCCGTCGTCTGGGGCTCGGAGCGCGGTATGGCTGACGCTGTCACCATCTCCCCACCCTTGGGCAGGTTCTCGCAGAACGGCCGTGAAGTGCTGCGTTGGGCACTGACCAGGGCCCCCGAGCGGGCCCGCGAGGTGGTGGCGCGCGCGGGACTGGAACTGGACGACATCCAGGTCCTGGCCGCGCACCAGGCCAACCTCCGGATCATCGAACCACTCGCGGAGGCACTGAACCTGACGGACCGCATCGTCATCACGGACGTCACGGAGTCGGGCAACACGTCTGCCGCAAGCGTGCCGCTCGGGTTGAGCAAATGGTGGCACTCCGGCAGGATCCCCGCGGACGTCCCCGCGCTGCTGTTCGGCTTCGGGGGCGGATTCACCTACGCGGGCATGGTGGCGATGACGCCCCGCAGGAACTGACCCTTCCTGCCCGGCATGGCAACGCCCGCCGCAGAAGCGGCGGGCGTTGCACCAGTTCATTCGGCCGGAACGAATTCCCCGTAGCCGGCGGCACGGAGGCCGTCGCGAAGCTTTTCCGCGTTGGCGTCCAGGACCGCCGGGTCCGGGTTCTGGTCCGCAGAGCCGAAGTCGAAGTCAGCCATGCTTCGCGACGGCCACACATGCACGTGCAGGTGGTTGACCTCGTAGCCTGCCACGATCAGGCCGGCACGCCGGGCGCCGAAGATATCCACTTGCACGGCACCGATGCGGCGTGCCACTTCCATGACTTTGGCGAGGGTGTCCGGCGAGGCGTCCGTCCAGCGGTCCACTTCCTCGGTGGGCACCACCAGGGTGTGGCCGTCAGCGAGCGGCCCGGTGGTCAGGAACGCCGATACGTCGTCCTCGCGCCAGACGAACCGGCCTGGAATCTCGCCCCTCAGGAT
>Ga0308158_10004678_pt1 | contig 11486 bp, 12 predicted proteins | sample PhyBR2_FD_201038 | JGI IMG/M metagenome (GOLD analysis project Ga0308158, IMG submission 201038) | Phyllosphere microbial communities from UC Gill Tract Community Farm, Albany, California, United States - DLSLB.R2 | ecosystem: Host-associated > Plants > Phyllosphere > Unclassified | place: USA...
ACTAGCCCGGTTGAGCAATGGGCGGGGCGCGGAGTTTGCGACACGTCTAGAGCGATTTATCCGGGTCTTGCGTTCCGAAGGGATGGCCGCTTGCAAGTGACGGACTGTCACGACAGGCAGCAATCGCTCCATTGCTTTCCATTCTATTTCCTGTCCGCTTAGGAGACCGACTGCCTCAAGCCGCAAGGCATCCGAACTTCCGGTTTCGACCCAAAGCAGCCGTTCAGATACGCATCGAGACCAGAACTTTCATGCGCCGGCGGGAAGTGAATTTCTCCTCACTGTCGCGGCCCAAAAATTTAAACCATATCTATGACGCGAGTATCAGCAATCGATGCGGCGAAACCTGCGCCGAACACGGTCGCTGGCGTTTGAAAGCCAAACTTGGCTTGACCTGCTGCCAGCAAGCGTAAAGCTTCGATGGCAACCATTGGCGTGTATGTATAACCGTTGACGGTATCCATGCGTGCACGCACTACCGTGCCATCAATGCCGGTCACTTCGACCACAAAACTTGCAGGATTGGCCGTGCGTTCTTCCAGCGACGGACCTTCAGCGACTGCAGCAACGCCTGCCGGGAGGACGTTCTTTTTCATGTTAACAAACATGGAGATGTTTGGAATGCCGGTGGACTTCCACGCAGTGACCAGATCCCCAAACGACACCGGCACGCTGTCGACGGGTCCGGCTCCGAAGTCGAAGTGCTCTGGCGCCGCGTCGAGTTTTGCTACGATGATGCCACCGGCGCGCACCAGCAAGCCGACACTACGCATTTCGCCGACGGTTGCGGCGGAGCCACGCGACATTGTATCGGCGACTTGGAATGCAATTCGCAGGCTCTGGGGATGGGCGACTTTCGCTGCCACATAAAGAGCCAGGCAATCGCTCGGCACTACGTGCCAGCCCACACCGGGCAACAGCATGACGCCGGCAGCAGCGGCGCGCTCAGACAGTGATTCGGCAAGTGCATACACCCTGTATTCCGCCGATACGTCCAAGTAATGCACGCCGCCGGCAATGCAGGCCTCCATCAGCGGGCGCGCGGTGCTGGCAAACGGGCCGGCACAGTTCAGGACGGCCGTCACGCCCGCCAGGCCAGCGTGGAGCGCAACTGGATCGTCAAGCGAGAACACACGAAATGGCACGTCCAACTGGTCGGCCAGTTTAGCAACCTCTTCGGGATTGCGTCCGGCGATTTCAAATAACAGCTGCGTGTCGCGAGCTCGAAGGGAAGCGAGTTTACCTGTGTAGCCGGTAGCGCCGTAAATCAGAATAGTCGGAGTCATGGAATTGCCTTCTAAAAATTATGCTGACTGCGTCTGCAGTCAGTTGTTGTGAAAGCACAAGTCAGGACGGTGTGACTAAATTCAGCATTGGTTCGTAGACCTGGTCCGCGCATGACCTGGACACAAAGCTGCCGTTTAGATTCGTACTGAAACGGTTAGCTTTCATGGCTGAAAGCATCTACATCTGTTCTTACTGCCCAGGCCGCAAGATTTAAGCCATATCGATGATGCGGGTATCAGCAATTGATATGGCAAACCCTGCACCGAACACAGTCGCGGGCGTTTGAAAACCTAGTTTGACTTGACCGGCCACTAACAGACGTAATGCTTCGACGGCAGCCATTGGTGTGTATGAATAACCATTGACGGTATCCATGCGTGCACGTACCACTGTGCCATCGATTCCGACGACTTCCGCCACCACACTGGCCCGATTGGCCGCGCGTTCTTCCAGCGACGGGCCTTCAGCTATTGCAGCAACGCCTGCGGGGAGGACGTTCTCTTTCATGTTGACAAACATGGAGATGTTTGGAATGCCAGTCGATTTCCAGGCAGTGATCAGATCGCCAAACGAGAGCGGCACGCTGTCGACGGGGCCGGCGCCGAAGTCGAAGCGCTCCGGCGCCGCGTCCGGTTTTGGCACGATGACGCCATCGGCGCGCACCAGCAAGCCGACGCCAAGAATTTCGCCGACGCTTGTTGCAGAACCACGTGACATTGAATTGGCGACTTGCAATGCAATGCGCAGGCTCCGTGGCTGGTCGACTTTTGCTGCAACATAAAGAGCCAGGCAATCGCTTGGCACCACATCCCAGCCTACACCGGGCAGCAGCATGACGCCAGCGGCTGCAGCGCGTTCGGACAATGATTCAGCAAGGGCGTACACATTGTATTCCGCTGTGATGTCCAGGTAATGAACGCCGCTGGCAATGCAGGCCTCCATCAGCGGACGCGCCGTGCTGGCGAACGGGCCAGCGCAGTTCAGGACGGCCGTTACGCCCACAAGGCCGGCCTGGAGGGCAACGGGATCGTCGAGCGAAAACACGCGAAACGGCACGTCCAGCTCGCCGGCCAGTGCTGCGACTTGTTCGGCATTGCGGCCGGCGATTTCAAATGACAGCCTGGTGTCGCGAGCCCGGAGGGAGGCGAGCTTGCCTGTGTAGCCGGTAGCGCCGTAGATCAGGATAGTAGAAGTCATGGATTGCTTTCTAAAAAATAGAATGGCTGCATCTGCAGTCGGTGGTTGTGAAAGTACAAGTAATTACGTTGTGATTAAATGATGTAGCCGCCACCGACCTCGATGGTCTGGGCGTTGACCCATCCGGTATCGGGAGAGAGTAACGTCGCGATGACACGCCCTACATCTTCCGGCTCACCAACGCGTCCCAATGCTGTTTGAGAAGCCAGCATTGACTCGAATTCATCATTCAGGCCGCCACCGAGTTCCGTACGGATTGCGCCGGGTGAGACTGCGTTGACGCGAATCGCCCGTGGGCCAAATTCCTTGGCCATGTAGCGCGAGAGCACTTCCAGGCCACCTTTGAACGCCGCATACGGTGCTACGCCGGCCGTTGCGACGCGGGTTGTTGCACTGGTCAGGTTGACGATGGCCGAGCCGGTTGCCAGCAGCGGCAGCAGTGCCTGCGTCAGAAAAAAAGGTCCCTTCAAATGCACGTTCATTAGGCCGTCAAATTGCGCCGTGGTGACCGACTCGATCGGATTGAACAGGCCATAACCGGCGTTGTTGACCAGGCCGTGCAGGACCGTGGTGTCCCATGTCGTGGCCAATGCCCGGATCACGGCGTCCTTGAAGGCGCCAAAGCTGTCGACGATTCCGACATCGAGAGGCAGTGCCACGGCTTTGCCGCCGGACGTTTCAATCGCGGTGACCACCTTGTTTGCGGCATCTGCGTTGGTGTTGTAAGTAAGGATGACGCCCATGCCGCGTTTGGCAACTTCGATGGCGGCTGCGGCGCCGATGCCGCGGCTTCCGCCGGTGATGACGATGACATTCATGTGAGGCTCCGGTGATTGAACAATGATGTGAAGTGACGAGTTCACTGTAGCGGCCGCTGGATGAATGGGCGCATCCGATCCTGCCTGAAACCTGCCTGATCCTGCTTTAGCCTTGCGAGACAGTCGGCATTCAGGTCCAATGCAACATGAACAAACAAATCGATGAGCAGATGGACCGGCTGCGCGCTCTCGCGGCCCGGAGCGGGAACGGGCGCCTGGAAACCGGCATTCCGCGCGTGGCGATGGTACGGGGCGCCATTCCCGAGCACGAACTGGCCACCGTCTACGAGCCCATGATCAACCTGATCCTGCAGGGCAGCAAATCGATGACGGTGGGCGAGCAGACGTTCGACTATGATCCGGCGACCTATTTCGTGATGTCGGTTGAGCTGCCGGCAATCGGCGTCATCCGGTCCGATGCGGCAGGCGCACCCTACATTGCAGTGGCCCTGACGCTGGTGCCGTCGATCCTTGCCGAACTGATCGCAGGCCTGCCGCCGGGCTGCGCAGAAGACCGCGGCAACGCTTTTTCGGTCGCTGCAGTCACACCGGAACTGCTCGACGCGTGGACGCGCATGCTGGGCCTGATGGCCAGTCCGGCCGATATCGCCGCGCTGGCGCCCGCGTACGAACGCGAGATACTGTATCGCGTGCTGCAAGGGCCACACGGCGCCATGCTGCGTGCCATCGCGGCGCCCGACAGCGCCATGGCGCGCCTGGCCGCGGCCATCACCTGGATCCGGCGCGATTTCAATCTGCCCCTACGCGTCGAGGCGCTGGCGGCCAGGGCCGCAATGAGCGTCTCGGCGTTTCACCGGCACTTCAAGGCGGCAACGTCATTGAGCCCGGTTCAGTATCAGAAGCGCATCCGCCTGATGCACGCACGCACGCTGATGGTGGCCAAGGGCAGCAGCGTCGCGGCGGCCGCTTACGATGTTGGCTACGAAAGCGCAACCCAGTTCAGCCGGGAATATGCGCGCCTGTTCGGCATGGCGCCGTTGCGCGACGCCGCCCGGATGCTGGCGCACACGCGCAATGCCTGATCAACCGATGGAGCCACGAATGAATCTTGACCAGACTGCGACGAACGTGCGCCACAGCGCGAATGCTTTTATCGCCGCCACCAATGCGGGCGACGTTGACGCGGCTTTAAAACTGTTTGCGCCGGATGCATTGATCGATGACCCGTCAACTGGTCATTGTTTCGAAGGCCGTACCGGTATTCGCGCATACATCGAACAGTTTTTCGTCGGGTATCACACGGTGACCCGGTTGCTGTCGTTCGAGCGCCTCGGGATTGGCCTCGCACGGGTACGTGTCGATTTCACTGGCGATTTTGGACATGAAATCGGTTTGCTGGACATGTCCATCGACGCGGCAGGCACAATCGTTCACATCGATGCCAGCCTTGAATAGAACCGCAGCACGGGCGGCTCCATGGGCGATCTGCATCACACCCGCGATAGCCTGCCAGGCGCAGGCGGCACGGCAGGCATTTTAAAACGCGACACATCGCGCACCGGCGGCATGCCGAACATGCGCGCATATTCGCGGCTGAATTGTGACGCGCTCTCATAACCGACCGAAAAGGCGACCGAGGCCGCGTCGTGCGGTTCAAACAGCAATTGCCGGCGCGCCTTGAGCAGCCGAAGCTGCTTCTGATATTGAATGGGCGTCATCGCTGTCACCGCGCGAAAGTGCCGGTAGAACGCGGCAACACTCATTCCTGCCATGGCCGCCAGCGGTTCGACACGGAACGGTTCCACGAAATGCAGGCGGATCCAGTCGATCGCGCGGCGCACCTGGGACAGCCGGCTGTCAGCGCGCGCGATCTGGCGCAATATGTCGCCCTGTGGTCCCTGGAGGACGCGAAATAAAATCTCGCGCTCGATCATGGGCGCCAGCAATGCCACCTCATCCGGCCGGTCGACCAGCCGCATCATGCGTAACCAGGCGTCGATCAATTCCGGGCTGGCGGTACTCACGGCGAATGCGTCGCTCTCCACTTTGTCATCGTTCTCGCACAAGTCGGCCAGCATCGCCGCGATGACAGTGGCATCGAGGGTGAGACTCAGCGCGAGATAAGTTTCCCCCGGCGCGTCGCCGCTTACCTGGCCCAGCGCTGGCAGGTCGACCGGCACGACAAACTACGTGGCCGGGACAAAGCGCAGGATCTGGTCGCCGATCGACAGGCTCTTGGTCCCTTGCAGAACCAGGTGCAGCATGGGTTCGTAGACCTGGTCTGCGCATGCTTCGGCCCGTACCATCGTCACGCGCGGCAAGCCGGTGGCGGTCCATTTATCGCCGGCGCGCATGACAATGGCGCGCAGTTCGTTCATTGAATTTTCCATACGGTCAATATAACACCCAGCTTTGCGCTGAAATCGCTGTTGCGAGGAATAGGCAAGCATGTGCGAGTAACCGGCATCTAAGTTGCCGCACATACGCGTACGCTGATTCCCTGTCACCGAGCCATGTGGCCTCGGACATACATCGCGAAGCGAGAGGAAATACCATGACTACCCAACTGAAACTGCAGGGAAAAATCGCCATCGTCACTGGCGCATCGAGCGGCATCGGCGCAGGCATTGCCATCGCCATGGGCGCTGCGGGCGCCACCGTGATCGTCAATTACGCAAGCAGCCAGAGCGGTGCAGATGCAGTGGTCGCGGCGATCGCCGCAGCAGGCGGCAGCGCCGTTGCCATCCATGCCGACATGAGCAAATCTGCCGATGTGGCGCGCATGTTCGACCAGGTCAAGGCTGACCACGGCAAGGTCGACGTGCTCGTCAACAATGCCGGCGTGGCCGTCTTCGAAATGATCGATGGCCTCACTGAAGATGCTTTCCATAAGCAATTTAACATCAACGTGCTGGGCTACTTTCTGGCCATCCGCGAAGCCGTCAAGCACTTTCCGGAAGCAGGCGGCAGCATCATCAACATCAGCTCGATCCTCAGCACCGATCCGTACCTGGCGTCGAGCGTCTACGCCGCGACGAAGGGCGCCGTCGACACGATGACCTTTGCACTAGCCCGCGAACTCGGCGCACGCAAGATCCGCGTCAATTCGATCCTGCCAGGGCATACGAACACCCCTGCTACCAAAGGCAATTTTGCCGGTGAATTTGGCGAGATGCTGCTGGCCGGCACCCCGTTGGGACGCTTCGGCGAGCCCGACGATATCGCACCAGTGGCCGTATTCCTGGCTTCGGAAGACGCGCACTGGGTGACTGGCGAATCGCTGCGCGCCGCCGGTGGTGTCCGTGGCGTCGGCTACTAATCTTCTTGTGTTCCGGGACGCTCTTCCGGACTCATCCCTATTTCACTGATCACATCACGAAATGAACCAATATGAAAAATCTATCTATTCTAGTTGCAACTTTATTGATTACAGGGTCGGTTCATGCAAGCGATCCATCCGCCGACATCGGATCCCGCCTGGTGCACTCAAAAAGCAGCCAGGTCCATGCGAGCTACAAGTCGGCTGAAAACCGGACGCAGTTCCTGGAGTCGAAGGGCAGGAAAATCGCTTATCGGTCCATCGGCAAGGGAAAGGCCATCATCCTGGCGCTCAGGTTTCGGGGCGTGCTCGATTCCTGGGATCCTGCTTTTCTGGATGCACTCGCAAAAAACAATCGCGTGATTATTTTTGATTACAGCGGCATTGGCGACTCCACTGGCAAGAGCGCCACCACGATGCCGCAAATGGTTGACGATATCTTCGACCTCGCGGATGGGCTCAAGCTGGATAAATTCATCCTGGGTGGTTGGTCGATGGGTGGCTTTGCTGCACAGCAGGCCCTGGTCCGGAACCCTGGCCGAATTACCCAGGCATTGCTCATCGGTACGGCGCCTGCCGTCAAGGAATTTCTCAATCCTCCTAAGGCATTTCTTGATGCTGGTGCAAAACCCATCATGAACTTGGAGGATGAGACGGTGCTACTGTTCGATCCGTCTTCACCAATGAGCGTCCGGGCTGCCAAAGAGTCTTACGCCCGGATGAATTCCAGGAAGATAGACAAAAGTCCGGTCGCTCCGTCTGCCATGTTCGACAACCATCGGCTGGCAGTCGGCGACTATATGGAGGACAAGATTGGATCAGTAAAAATGCTGAAGATCACAAAAACGCCCATTTTGGTGATCGCGGGTGATAAAGATCCAGGCTCACCGCCCATTACATGGTTTAGTGAAAGTGGAAAGCTTCCCACGACGCAGATAATCGTGTTGCCGCAAGCTGGCCACGGACCGCAGCAACAGTATCCGGAGTTAAGCGCTTCTTACATTCACAGTTTTTTGGAAGGTAGCGCACCAGAGAAGAGCATGCACTAGAGAAGAGCCTCCGACCAGGAGGCTTTTTTTCGGTAGAACTGGTTTTTAGCGGCCCTTGAAGGAGCGCATGCAGGCCCTGTGGTCGGGACTTTTGGGCTGAAAGGAATAGGCAAGAATATGCGAGTAACCGGCAGGAAAGTTGCGGCGCCCACGCGTACGCTGGTGCCTTGTCAACGAGCCCATGTGGTCTCGGACACCATCGCCAGGCGAGAGGAAATATCATGACTACCGAACTGAAACTGCAGGGAAAAATTGCCGTCGTCACCGGCGCATCGAGCGGCATCGGCTCCGGCATTGCCAGGGGCCTGGGAGCCGCCGGGGCAACGGTCATTGTCAACTACGTCACCAGCCAAAGTGGCGCCGATGCTGTCGTCGCATCGATCACGGCAGCGGGCGGTAAGGCGGTGGCCGTGCAAGCCGATATGAGCAAGTCGGCCGATGTGATCCGTCTATTCCACCACGTCAAGGCCGAATATGGACAGCTCGATGTCCTCGTTAACAACGCTGGCTTTGCCATTTTTGAAATGATCGACGATCTGACCGAGGATGCGTTTCACAGGCAGTTCAACGTCAACGTGCTTGGCTACTTCCTGGCCATCCGGGAAGCGGTGAAACATTTTCCGGCAGCGGGCGGCAGCATCATCAACATCAGCTCGATCCTTAGTACCGATCCGTACCTGGCATCGAGCGTGTATGCAGCGACCAAGGGCGCAGTCGACACGATGACGTTCGCCCTCGCCCGCGAACTCGGGCCGCGCAAGATCCGCGTGAACTCGATCCTGCCAGGCCATACCAATACGCCTGCCACCGCCGGGGCGTTTGTGGGCGAACTGGGAGAAAAAGTGTTGGCCGGTACCCCGCTGGGACGTTTCGGTGAACCGGAGGATATCGCGCCGGTCGCCGTCTTCCTGGCCTCGGAAGACGCACACTGGGTCACTGGCGAGTCGCTGCGCGCAGCCGGTGGCGTACGCGGTGTCGGCTACTGATCCGCGCACGGGGCATACTACTATGGCTACCTATCGGGTCGGTGACACCGTGGCCCTCCCCAAGACGGCACCGCGCAGGGCCGGGCTGGCGTTATTGACGATCCTGACCGCGCAGTTCATGTTTGCCATGGATCTCTTGATCGTGGTGGTAGCGTTGCCACGCATCCAGCACGACCTGGGGTTCAACCCGGCCAGCCTGACCTGGGTGCTCAATGCCTTCGGCCTGGCATTTGGGGGTTTGCTCTTGCTCGGAGGCAGGCTAGGGGACATGCTGGGGCAACTGCGGGCGTTTCGCACGGGGATTTTCGTCTTCGTACTGGCGTCCTTGCTGGGTGGCCTGGCACAGTCACCCGGGTGGCTGATCGTGGCGCGCGTGCTGCAGGGGACCGGTGCGGCGCTGGCAGGCCCAAGCGTCCTGGCGCTGGTGATGGCAGTCGCCCGCAACGAGAAGGAGCAGGCGCGCGGGATGACGCTGTTCATCGCCGTGTTGTCTGTCGGTGCGTCGGCTGGCCTGATGCTGGGGGGCGTGCTGACCGAGCTTGTGTCGTGGCGCTGGGCGCTGCTGATCAACGTTCCCCTGGGCACGTTGGTAATGCTGGCCGTCGGCCGGCTGGTCGCCAATACCAGGCCGCAATCGGCACGGCTCGATATCGGCGGCGCATTGACGGCCACGTCCGGTTCCGTCGCGTTGGTCTACGGGTTCATCAGCGTGGCAGAGCATGGCTTGACATCGTTCGGTACCGTCTTGTCCTTTGCCGCGACCGTGCCTTTGTTCCTGGCGTTCTTGCGTATCGAGCGCCGTCACCGGCAGCCCTTGCTCGACCTGCACTTGCTGCGCGACCGCTCGCGGCTGGGTGCGCTTGCCGTCATGGCCTTGATCGTGGGTGTGCACTTTGCGGTGTTGTTCATGCTGGTCCAGTATTTTCAACGCGTGCTGGGCTACCCGCCGCTGATCGCGGGGCTCGCGTACCTGCCGCTGACAGCCACAGTGTTCGCCATCAGCCACTTTGTGCCGCGACTGCTGGTTCGCTTTGGGGCACGCCTGCTACTTGCCACGGGAAGCCTGCTGGTGGCCGCCAGCTTGGCCGGGTTTGCATTGCTTGGTGAAACGGACGGTTATGTCTCAGGCATCCTGCTGCCACTGCTGGTACACGCCGTGGGTATTGCGCTGGTCTTTGCACCCGGCACAGTCGCAATCATGCACGGCGTGGCCCCGCAGCATGCTGGCGCCGCTTCCGGGATGCTGCAGATGGATCAGCAGATCGGTGGCGCCCTTGGTATTGCAGTGATGACGTCGATCTACGCTTTTTCAGCAGCGCCCGGGAGCTACGTTTCCGGGCTGCCTGCGGCGTTCGACAGCGGCGCGGTCATTGCGCTTGCAGCTAGCGCCGTTGCATGGTGCTGCGTCAAGAAGCAAACGAAGACGATAGTCAAACTGGGCGTTACGTCCATGCTTGACTAACAGCTATCCGCACGATCCTGGGGACATGCGGATGTGTATATCGCACATGCCACAAGGCTATGGGCGTACAAGAGTGGCGCTGTGTAAAAAATAACCATTGGAGATAGTATGAAATTTACCCCCACAGCGGGGCAATGGGCTTGGCGTGCCGCGCTGGCCACTCTGGCATTGACCGTTATCCCCGCTGCAACTGCAGCACCTACCGAAATTCTTTTCGTTGGCAACAGTTACACATTCGGGCGCGTCGACCCAGTGATGAGCTACAACGCTGCTAACGTACATGACATGACGGCCGGCTTCTATACGGCCAAAAATACCGCGAACGCGGCCTGGGACCTGCGCGGCAATATCGCGTCTCAAAAATGGGACGTGGTCGTCTTGCAGGAGCAAAGCGACGCGGCGCTTCCGGTCGGGATGGGGAAGAATGCCAACCCGGCTCAGTTCGCTGCCTACGCTAACAAGATTGAGCAGCTCATCCACAACGGTACGGCCCAGACTTATACCGAGACACAACTCTACGGCGGCTTGGCTGCATGTCAGGCTACGGGCGCGACTGCTGTGACTTGCAACACTGTTCGCAACATCCCGCATAACGTCAACGCCAGTTCGGACACCAAAGTTTATCTGACGGAAACCTGGGCGCGGCCCGACATGGTGTACGCCCACTCGGTGACCAAAGCGGACACGACCGATCCAACTGGCAGCCCTATCCCGGATGGGACGGGCACGTCAGCCAAACTGTATTACGACAGCCTGGCCGGCATGACGGCAGACCTGCGCACGACGATCTACGGCGAAGCTGCCAGCAACGGCCACTTCGCCGGCGTGATCGGTGGGGGCGACGCGTTCCAGCTGGCATATGACCAAGGCTTGGTGAAGACCGACGGCTTCTACGATGCTAACGGCGTGTTCGTCTCAAATGTTGATGGTGTCATGAACCTGTGGTGGGACGATTATCTGCACGCCAGCAAATATGGTTCTTATCTCGATGCTCTGATGCAATTCGGTACGATTACCGGGTTCGATCCAAGGACTCTTGGCGCACGTGAGATCGCGGCGCGGGATTTGGGCATTAGCGCAGCAGCTCGGGATGGTGCCAGAGCCAGCCTCCGTCGCGCTGGTCCTGTTGGGGTCAGTGTTACTTGATGGGACAAGGACGCGGCGCAATAGGTTACCGTAGACGATCGTTCATCGCCGATATTTGACTTGGCTGCTCTTGACTTGAACCTGTACGCCGGAATAAGCATTGCGTGGTTCGGTATGATCTGACTGACCGCTTTTGGCCGGAAGCGGAAGTTCAGGCTGACATCGCCGCCGTTCAAATTTTCCCGATCTGCCGGTCAATCGCCTTGAGCGCACGCTCGTTACGCTCACTGTACCGGTCGGTCAGATAGTCGCTGCGGCCCC
>Ga0308158_10004680_pt1 | contig 11486 bp, 6 predicted proteins | sample PhyBR2_FD_201038 | JGI IMG/M metagenome (GOLD analysis project Ga0308158, IMG submission 201038) | Phyllosphere microbial communities from UC Gill Tract Community Farm, Albany, California, United States - DLSLB.R2 | ecosystem: Host-associated > Plants > Phyllosphere > Unclassified | place: USA...
GACGGGCCCGCGGCCGAGAGCACGGAAAGCGATAGTAGAATACAGGATTTGAAGAAGCGCACGGTGACCTCGGAGGAAAAGGCAGGCACGGCAGAGCCGTGCCCGCGCGGTATTACTCGGCTGCGGGTTTCAGGGAGCTGATGATCGCCTGGAGTTCAGGCCCATGCGCCTCCTGCGTTCCTTGCGATCCCCAATATGTGATGACGAGGAGCTTGCCTGGTTTCGGCGAGAGCAGCGAGAGGCCGATATTGACTGCGCCGTCATTGTCGGTGCCGGTCCAGTCGAAGTTGGTCATGTCCATGCCGTTGATCGGCTCATCGGACTTCTTCTGCGTCGAGCCGTCGACCTTCACGCCGTTCTTTTGAAGAAAGGCGATGGCGTCGTCGATGACCTTGTCCGTGCTCTTTTCGTCGGCGACGTCGATCGAGAGGTAAATAGCCGAGTCATCCGAGGTTGCCTGGATCCCGGTTTCCGTTTCCTCGGGCTCCCAGCTATCTGGAATGGCGATCTGAGCGATGGGGGCGTCGCTCGGGAATGCAAGCGTCTTGGCCTGGCTGATGCCGGGTATGAGGGCGGCGAGAAGCGCCCCGACGAGAATCGTCTTCATGTAAGGTCCCTGGGGGTTAGAGAACATGTGTACGGGCGCATATTAGCGTTGCGGCGTTAAAAAGATCCGCACACCGCCATCGCACGTTCGCTCCGCCCCAGAAATGGTTCAGGCCTAGAAAAAGTTCGGGCCGGCGTGGACATCATGTCCGCGCCGGCCCGTTGTTCGAAAGACCGTTGTTACTTGCCGGGAACGATCGCCGGGTTGTTGCCGTGAGCCGCTTGCGGGCTATCGGCCTGCTTCGGCGCCTTCCAGGCGATCAGACGATAGAACATCGGGATGAAGAAGGTCGCGATGAACGTCGCCGCGAGCATGCCGCCGATGACGCCCGTTCCGATGGCGTGACGGCTGGCCGAGCCTGCGCCCGAACTGATGGCCAGCGGCACTACACCCAGGATGAATGCCAGCGACGTCATGACGATCGGACGGAAACGCAGTCGGGCGGCTTCGATCGCAGCCTCGCCGGCCGTCATTCCTTCCTGGCGCTTCAGAACGGCAAACTCGACGATGAGGATGGCGTTCTTGGCGGCCAGACCGATCAGCGTGACCATGCCGATCTGGAAGTAGACATCGTTGGTCAGCCCGCGCAGCATCGTTGCAAGCAGCGCACCGAACAGCGCGAACGGGATGGCCGTGATGACTGCCAGCGGCAGCGTCCACTTCTCATACTGCGCGGCGAGGATCAGGAACACCATGATGATGCCGAAGAGCATCGCCTGCGTTCCCGCGCCACCCGTTGCCAGTTCCTGGTAGGCCGAACCTGTCCAGGCGATCTGGTAGCTTGCCGGAAGGGTCTCACTCGCGACCTCCTGCAATGCGCGGATGGCATCGCCCGAGGTGTAGCCAGGAGCCGGGTTGCCGGTGACCTTGGCCGAGTTGAACGCATTGAAGCGTTCGACCTGGTCGGGGCCGATGATGCGCGTGACCTTCACCAACGCATCCAGCGGGATCATGCTGCCATTGTTCGAGCGAACGAACACCTGGCGGAGATCGTCAGGCGATTGGCGGAAGGCCGATTCCGACTGCAGATTGACCTGGTAGTTGCGGCCATAGAGCGTGAAGTCGTTGACATAGAGGCTACCGAATGTGGCCTGCATGGCATCGAACACCGTGTTGATCGGCACGTCGAGCGCCTTTGCCTTCTCGCGATCGAGATCCGCGTGGTATTGCGGAACGCTGGCATCGAAGGTGGTGCGCACGGCGGTCAGTTCAGGGCGCTTCGAAGCCGCGGCAACGAGAGCATTCGCCTGTTCGGCAAGGTTCGCGATGCCGTTGCCGCCACGGTCCTGAACATAGGCTTCGAAACCACCCGTGGTGCTCAAGCCCTGGATCGGCGGCGGATTGAAGGCCAGAACCATCCCATCCTTGATATCGCTATTGGCGCCGATGATCGGCCCCGCCATGTTGCGGGCGTCCAGTGCCGCAGTGGTGCGCTCCTTCCAGTCATCGAGAATGATGAAGGACACACCTGCGCTGCTCTTGATGCCGCCGGCGAGGATATCGTAGCCGGAGACCGCGAAGACGTCGTGAACGCCTTCAAGCTTCGAGGTGTTGTCGACCACCTGGTTCATGACCGCTTCGGTGCGCGGAAGCGCTGCTGCCGGCGGAAGTACGGCAACCTGCAGCACCCAGCCCTGGTCTTCGTTGGGAACGAGCGATCCCGGGAGGGTGTAGAAGAGGTAGCCAGTCGCGCCGAGCAGGGCGCCAACGAGGACGAGACCGATGGCGAAACGCTTGACGAAGAAGCGAACGCCCGCCGTATAGCCCGACGTCAGACGGTCAAAGGCGCGGTTGAACACGCGGACCGGCAGCGCCGGCTCATGATGACCCGGCTTCAGGATCAGCCCGCAGAGCGCCGGCGTCAACGTCAAGGCCACGATGCCCGACAGGATCACCGAGATGGCGATCGTGACGGCGAACTGCTTGTACATCTGGCCCGCAAGCCCGCCCATGAAGGAGACCGGGATGAAGACCGAGCACAGCACGAGCACGATTGCGACAACCGGCCCCGTGACTTCGCCCATGGCCTTGATAGCCGCGTCCTTGGGCGGCAGCTTGTCTACCGTCATCAGGCGTTCGACGTTTTCAAGAACCACGATGGCGTCGTCCACGACGATACCGATCGCCAGCACCAGGCCGAATAGCGTCAGCAGGTTGATCGAAAAACCGAGCAGATACATGCCGGCGAAGGTGCCGATGATCGAGATCGGAACCGCGATCACAGGGATGAGCGTTGCTCTCCAGTTCTGCAGGAACAGGAACACCACAATGACCACGAGGGCGATCGCTTCGAAGAAGGTGTGAATGACCTCTTCGATCGAGACCTGGATGAACTTCGTTGTATCGTAAGGAATACGATAGTCGATACCGTCAGGGAACGACTTCTTCAGTTCAGCCAGGCGCGTCGAAAGCGCTTCCATCGTGTTCAAGGCATTGGCGCCCGGCTGCAGATAAACTGCGATCGGAACGGCCGGCGTGCCATTGAGGCTGCTCTGTACCGAATAGCTCTTGGTACCAAGCTCGATGCGAGCGACATCCTTCAGCCGCAGCGTCGCTGCGTTGCTGGTCGAGCGCAGGATGATGTCACCAAAGGCTTCCGGGTCAGCCAGACGACCCTGCGTGGAAACGCTGTAGGTAAAGGGCTGTCCGGTGGCGCTCGGCTGATCGCCGAAACGGCCGGCCGCGAACTGCGAGTTCTGCTCCTGGATGGCCGCCGACACGTCGCTCGGCGTCAGGCCGTACTGCGCCATCTTGTCTGGTCGAAGCCAGACGCGCATGGAATAGTCGATATCTCCGAGCACGTTGACATCGCCGATGCCGGGAAGACGCTTGAGATCGTCGATGACGTTCAAGAGCGCGTAGTTGCCGACATAGGCGCGGTCATACTGCGTGTTGTTGGAGAACATCGCCACGAAAGCGAGAATGGAGTTCGAGCGCTTGGCGACAACGACACCCTGACGGGTGACTTCCTGCGGCAAGGTCGAGGTCGCACGCTGGACACGGTTGTTCACGTTGATCGCGGCCTGGTCGGGATCCGTGCCAAGCGCGAACGTCACCGTGATCTGCATGGTGCCGCTGTTGGAGTTCGTCGATTGCATGTAGAGCATGTTCTCGACGCCGTTGATCTGCTGCTCCAGCGGAGCGGCAACGGTCTGCGCGACAGTTTCTGCGCTGGCGCCCGGATAGTTCGCCGTAACGACGACCTGCGGCGGCACCAGTTCGGGATATTGCGCGATAGGCAGCGCCCGCAGGGCCAGAAGGCCCGCCAGAACGATGACAATGGAAATGACCGCCGCGAAGACCGGCCGGTCGATAAAGAACCTGTTACCCATCAGTTGGCCGCCGTCTCTTTCGTATCCTTGCCGGCATCGGCAGCGGCCGCTTCAGCCGTCGCGTTGACGGCCGAGCCCGGACGCACCTTGATGATGCCTTCTGTGATCAGCTGGTCACCGGCATCGAGGCCCGAATTGATGATCCAGTTGCTGCCGACCTTCTGGCCGAGCGTTACCGCGTTGATCTTGGCCTTGCCGTCCTTGCCGACGGTGTAGACGAACTGACCCTGCGGGCCCTGCATCAACGCTATCTCCGGAATGACAATCGCGTCATCGGCAGTCACGCCACTCACGGTCGCGCGTACAAACTGGCCCGGGATGAGCTGGCGATCGGGATTGTCGATGATCGCACGTGCCTGAATGGTGCCCGTATTGACGTCGACGGTGGCCGACGTGAAGTCGACAGATCCCTCGTGGTCATAGGTCGAGCCATCGCCAAACGTCAGCTTGACGCGCAGCTTCTGCTCCTGGCCCTTGCTCTTCATCAGATCGATGAGATGGCGGATTTCTCGTGCCTCGGAATCCGAGAAGGAGAAATTGACGTAAACCGGGTCCAGTTGGGTGATGTTGGTCAGCAGGCTTGAATCAGTGCTGATCAGGCTGCCTTCGGAAACCTGTTCGAGGCTCGTGATGCCGCCAATCGGCGCAGTCACCTTGGTGTAGCCGAGGTTGAGTTCGGCGGTCTTGACCTGGGCTTCGGCCGAAGCGACAGCGGCTTCGGCGAGTTCGCGCGCGGAAATCGCGTCGTCGCGGCTCTTCTGGCTGCCGACATTCTGATCGAAGAGGCTGATGTTACGCTTTTCCTCGCGAATGCCCTGGCCGAGCTGGGCCTGAGCCTGCTTCAATCCGGCCTGCGCCTGCATCAGTGCCGCTTCATAGGGCGCGGGATCGATGAGAAACAGCACATCCCCGGCCTTGACCTGAGCGCCTTCGACGAAATTACGCTTCAGCAGGATACCGCTCACGCGAGCGCGTACTTCCGTCTGACGAAACGCCGAGATGCGGGCAGCATATTCATAGCTGAGCGGGACCGAGCTTGCGGCAACATTCACGGTTGTGACGGATGGAGGCGGTGGGGCCTCGGCCTGCTGGGCCATTGCCGCGGAAGACATGAATATCGATACAGCCGCTACAAGCACGCCGCTGCGAACGGTGGAAAAATGCCGCTGATTTTTATTTTGCACTTTTATTCGCCTTTACTTGGGCTCGATTCAACCGAGCAACCTTGGTTCCCTCCTCCCCTTGGCTCCTCCGCCAAGCTTTATTCCGTTGTGAAATTGGCGTGCGAGACCCCATCCAAAAGCAACCAAACGAATTCCGTTAGTCGCTCGCCTGCCTCGAAGAACCTGCGCACGTCGATGAGGAAACAGGTGCCACTTCGCATCTGCTTCCGATTTTTCGTTTTTATATCCCGTATTTAACAGCCGACCGGAGCCGGAGCTCGGCCTTAGCATTTACGTAACAGCTCGGTCCGAACATGTTAAGATGCCGAAATCCGCATAAGGCCATGAAGTATGTTCATGAATGGCGTTCGATTGACCACAAGAGCGGATAGCCCTGCGTGCTTCGCAGTCTAGAAAGTAGAGTTTTGGGCGGCCGAAAACCGCTCTAAAGTATCTTTTTGTCTTTGTTATTATCCGAGCCTAATTTAGTCGTCTCAACGTGCGGGAAGGCCGAGCCTTGCGACCTGGATGGCGGCGTATCGACGCAAGCAACTTTTTGTGTTCGCGAACCCAATCGCCACTACCTTAATGATCCGTAAATTAACGATTGGTTAACCATATCCGTCGTTTAGAATGATTAACGGCCGTCTGGTCGTTGATTCGAAGTCCGGCTGCCAAAATTGCGCCGGATACGGGGAAATACGATTGCGGCGATCGGAAACATGGGTTTGCTAAGATTGATGGCCCTTGCGGGGTTGGCTGGTCTTGCTGCCGGCTGCACATCGACTGGAAATATCAGACAACCCAGCGCCGCTGAAACAATCGCGAGCGAGAAAGCGCTTGTCCTGCCGCCACCCGGTGGACCCTCCATCGTGAGCGTCGTCGAGCAAAAGCGCGGCAATGGCGTCGATCAGTCGATTTCGCTTTTCACCTCGTCCTCGGTCCCCGGCCAGAACTTTCTCAAGGTGCAGTTTCTCGGCGGGCGCGGCGAAAATCCGGGCGCCGGGAACTCCACCTACAAGATGGTCAATGAGAGCGCTATTGCGCGCGAGATGGCGACGGCCATCCCCGGTGTGCGGATGGCGCGCTCCGCGACGTTCCTGCAGAACAGCTACGGCCCCTTCGGCTATGCCTCCGGCACAAGCCGCAGCGGCGATACCTGCGTCTACGGCTGGCAACAGATCCGTTCCAGCCGCTCGGACCAGACGCAAGCCCGCAATTTCGGCATGATCCAGGTTCGCCTGCGCCTATGTGATGCGCGCGCAACCGAACGCCAGCTGCTGGGCGTGATGTACGGCTACACAGTGATCGGCACCTTCAACGGCGAAATCTGGAACCCCTACGGCATGACGCAAGGGGGCGACCCTACCATCGGACGCCCCGGAAACCCGATCTATCCCGACGAAGGCGGCTATCGCTCGACGCCGATGCCGATCGGCTACGAACCGGCCCCGACGCAGACCTACTCAAGGCCCGCGCCGGTGCACCGCGCAGCAGTTCGCCCTGCCGCCACGGCACCGGTAGCGCCAACCTTGCCGCCGGCGATCGGCCCACGCGTGCCGGGACCTGACCTTTCCGAAAACGCGCCACAGGCGCCGCTGGAAGCGCCTGCGCTGGCCAACGCGTCGGTACGCCAGCCAGCCTCACAACAGACGATGACAGCGAGCGGCGTGAACGTGCCGTCGCCGGAATGCATCGGCAACACGGTGGCAAATGCCGCCTGCCAGAGATGACGATCAGCTAGGCCGGCACCGGCAACGGTGTCCGGCGCAATGCCTTTGAAGGAAAGCCGATGCATAAGGCCCGCAGCATCTTGATCTGGGCAGTGGTTGCGATCTGTGTGGTCGCGCTGGTGACCTTGCCGGTGAACCTGCAGGCGCAGCTGATCGCCAGCATCACCGTGGTTGCCGTGATGGCGATCATCAAGGGCTTGAAGGGCGAAGGCACGTGGCGTCTGATCGCGCTCGCCTTCGGTACGGCGATCGTCATGCGCTATGTCTATTGGCGAACAACCAGCACCTTGCCGCCGGTCAACCAGCCGGAGAACTTCATTCCCGGCCTGCTGCTCTATCTTGCCGAGATGTACAGCGTAGCGATGCTGGCGCTCAGCCTTTTCATCGTCGCCACACCCTTGCCGCCACGCCCTTCGCGCGTAGGAAAGCTCCAGCGTTTCCCGCATGTCGACGTCTTCGTGCCGACCTATAACGAGGATTCTCACCTTCTCGCCAACACGCTCTCGGCCGCCAAGGCGATGGACTATCCAGCGGACAAGCTGACCGTCTGGCTGCTCGACGACGGCGGGACGGTGCAGAAGCGCAATTCGAACAAGCTGCTGGAGGCGCAGGCAGCCGTCGCGCGCCACAACGAGCTCAAGCAGCTCTGCGAGGAAATCGGCGTCCGCTATCTGACGCGCGAACGCAACGAGCATGCCAAGGCCGGCAATCTCAACAACGGGATGCAGCATTCAACCGGCGAGTTGATCGCGGTTTTCGATGCCGACCACGCACCTGCGCGCGACTTCCTGCTCGAGACCGTCGGCTATTTCGACGACGATCCCAAGCTTTTCCTGGTGCAGACGCCACACTTCTTCATCAATCCCGATCCGCTGGAGCGCAATCTGCGCACCTTTGACAACATGCCGAGCGAGAACGAGATGTTCTACGGCATCATCCAGCGCGGGCTCGACAAGTGGAATGCGGCCTTCTTCTGCGGCTCGGCGGCGGTTCTGAGCCGCAAGGCGCTGGAATCGCAGAACGGTTTCAGCGGCATCAGCATCACCGAAGACTGCGAGACAGCACTCGCACTTCACGGAAGCGGCTGGAACAGCATCTATGTCGACAAGCCGCTGATTGCCGGCCTGCAGCCCGCGACGTTCGCGAGCTTCATCGGCCAGCGCAGCCGTTGGGCTCAGGGCATGATGCAGATCCTCAGGTTCCGCTTCCCGTTGCTCAAGCGAGGCCTGACCATCCCGCAGCGCTTCTGCTACATGTCGTCGACGCTCTTCTGGTTGTTTCCCTTCCCGCGCACGGTCTTCCTGTTCGCGCCGCTATGCTACCTGTTCTTCGACCTCGAGATCTTCACCGCCTCCGGCGGCGAGTTCCTCGCCTATACGCTCGCCTACATGCTCGTGAACCTCATCATGCAGAACTACCTCTACGGTTCGTTCCGCTGGCCGTGGATTTCCGAGCTCTACGAATATGTGCAGACGGTCCATCTGCTGCCGGCAGTGATCTCCGTGATGCTCAATCCAAGAAAGCCGACCTTCAAGGTGACCGCCAAGGACGAGTCGATCGCCGTCAGCCGCCTGTCGGAAATCAGCCGGCCCTTCTTCGTCATCTTCGCGGTGCAGATCATCGCGCTGATCGTCACCATCTACCGCATCTATACCGAGCCCTATAAGGCCGACGTCACGCTCGTCGTCGGCGGCTGGAACCTGATCAACCTGATCATGGCCGGCTGCGCGCTCGGCGTCGTGTCTGAACGCGGCGAGCGCGCTTCGTCGCGCCGTGTGCGCGTCAACCGCCGGGCGGAGTTCGGCATCAATGGCAAGTGGTACACGGCGTCGATCGAGGACGTGTCGGTGCATGGCGCTCGCCTGCACGTGTTCGACAAGCAGCTGGAACAGTCGCTGGTCGGCGTCGAAGGCGAAGTTCGTTTCCGTCCGTTCAGTGGCGCCGATCTCGAAACGCTGCCGCTCGTGGTGCGCAACATTCAGCCGACGGACGGATTGCTTGCGGTGGGCTGCCAGTATGTCCCCAAGAGCGCGCTCGATCACCGACTGATCGCCGACCTGATGTTTGCGAATTCGGCGCAATGGACGCAATTCCAGGAAGGCCGTCGCCGCAACCCTGGCCTGATCCGCGGAACGATCTGGTTTGTCGGCCTTGCTTTTTACCAAACGAGCCGAGGTCTCGTCTATTTCTTCCGCAGCATGCGGCCGGAGCGTGAAGAGCAGCGGCAAGTCTCGAAGGTGAATGGCTGATGCGCAAGATCGCCACATCCCTCGGTTTTCTTCTGGCAGCCTCGGCGCTGGCCTACGCGCAGACGTCGCCCTTCGACATGTCGGGCGAACGTCCGCCGGAGACAATTCCCGCCGTGCCGCGCTTGACGCTTCCCGCGACGCCCCCTGCTTCCGCTCCAACAACAACGCCGGCGCCGGCGGTCGCAACACAGCCGCCCGCGACACCCTCACCCGCCGCACCACCGGCAGCCGTGACACCTCTGCAACCCTTCGCCGTCACTCCCGCGACACCGACCACACAACAGCCAGCATCTCCGCCAGCTCAGGCGGATGCACCCGCCATGCAGCCAGCGCCAGCATCGCCGCCGACACCGGCGGCGCAAGCCGCAACGCCAGCAGCACAGCCGCCGCAGAAATCAGCGGCCGCGACGGCTCCCGCTCCGCTACCTCCCGGCACATCGCGCCGCTACGTCGTGCCTTTCGCAAAGCTGGGGCTGGACGGCGAATATGACCGCAAGTCGTGGTCTGTCTACCTGACGCCAGAGCAGGCAGCGGCACAGGCAACCTTCAACTTCACCTACCAGAACGCCATCGTCGTCGCGCCGGAGAGCTCGCAATTCACGATCCTGATCAACAACAGGGTCATCGGAGAGCAGCCCGTCGGCTCGTCGGATGGAGCGTCCACCGTCTCCCTGAGCATCCCGCCGCGCCTGCTGCAGCCGGGGGCTAACCTGCTCACGATCGAAGCAAAGCAACGTCACCGCACCGATTGCACCGTGCAGTCGACCTACGAACTCTGGTCGGATATCGACCCCTCGCAGACCTATTTGACCTTCGTCGGCGAAGAGGCCGCGAAGTTCTCCAGCACCGACGCCATCCGCGCGATCGGCGTTGACGGCGCCGGCCAGACCGCGTTCAATTTCGTCGTGCCCGCGCTCGAGCAGCCGGGAACCACGAAGCCGCTCCTGAGGCTGGTGCAGGGGCTTTCGATCCTGAGCGGCATGCCGAACCAGACCATGTCGTTTACAAGTGGTTCCCTGCCCGCCTCGTCTCCTGGCCGGATGACGGTCGTGGTTGGCACGCCCAGCGAATTGCAGCCGCTGTTTGCCGTACCGGTCGCCGCGCAGACGGCACCGCTCGCGACCTTCGCAACCGATCCACGTTCTGGCCAGACTGTTCTTTTGATTACGGGACCATCCTGGCCGGCGATCGCGACAGCAATCGAAACCATCGTCTCGACAACTGATCGCGCCGTAACCGTGCGCCGAGACGCGCTGGCCACGCAGCGCTGGACCGCCCCCGATGCGCCGCTGATCTTTGCTGACAGAACGATCGCCTTCTCGCAATTGGGTGTGAAATCGACCGAGTTCTCGGGACGGCGCTTCCGCACGACCTTCAACATCGCTGTCCCGGCCGACTTTTACGCCAACGCCTATGGCGAGGCGACGGTCCTGCTCGATGCCGCCTATACGCAGAATGTGCTGCCGGGCAGCCATATCGATGTCTACGTCAACGGCAACATCGCCTCGACCTTGCCGATCACAACGAAGGGCGGCGGCATCTATCGCCACCTGCCGATCCGCGTGACGATGCGACACTTCAAGCCCGGTCTGAACTCGGTATCGATCGAAACGATCCTGCAGACGGACGAGGACAATGTGTGCGTGCCGGGAACGGCGGCCGGCGCGGGACCGCGCTTCGCGCTTTTCGACACCAGTGAGTTTCACATGCCCGACTTCGCCCGGGTCGGCCAGCGGCCGAACCTCGCAGCGCTTGCGGGCACAGGTTACCCCTACAGCCGCGCCGCCTCCCCTACCCCGCTCTTCATCGACCGCGTAGATCCCGACACGCTCTCTGCCACGGCAACCGTGCTCGGCCAGATGGCCTTGATGGCTGGTCGGCCGATCGACGTCGAACCCGCTGCCTCGCCGGGCGCGATTGGCGACCGCGACGCCATGTTCGTCGGCTCGATCTCGCAGATGCCGCAGGCGGTTCTCTCGCAGCTCAACATCGCGACGACCAGCCAGGCAACATGGCGGCCGCTCGCCGCGACGCAGACGACGCCCAGCGAGACCAACGTGATGTTCGACGAATGGCGCTCCAAGGTGAGCGGCGGCGTCTGGCAGGGCCAGATCACCTCCTTCCAGGAATGGCTGCGTCGCAACTTCGACATTTCGCTGAGCACGCTGCAGTTCATACCCGGCGCCGAGCAGGTGTTTACGCCCTCCAACACCAACAGCTTCCTGATCGCCCAAGGCGCGAATACGGCCGGCAACGGGACGTGGACGATCGTGACCGCGCCATCCGCCAAAGATCTCAGGGAAGGTGCTGATGCCATGACGTCACAGCTGAACTGGCCCGAGATCGAGGGCCACGTGACGACCTATTCGGCCGCGACCGGCAAGATCGATACTGTTCCGGTC
>Ga0308158_10004682_pt1 | contig 11479 bp, 11 predicted proteins | sample PhyBR2_FD_201038 | JGI IMG/M metagenome (GOLD analysis project Ga0308158, IMG submission 201038) | Phyllosphere microbial communities from UC Gill Tract Community Farm, Albany, California, United States - DLSLB.R2 | ecosystem: Host-associated > Plants > Phyllosphere > Unclassified | place: USA...
GCAACAAGACCACCGCGCTGGTCTGCCACGGGCCGATCGCGCTGCTGTCCACGCTGCCGGATGCGGATGGTTTTGTGGCGAAGCTGGACGCGGGTGCGATGCCGGCTACGCCGAAGTGGATCTACAGCGGCTACCAGATGACGGTGATCAGCAACCAGGAAGAAGAGCAGGCCAAGCCGCTGCTGGGCGGCGGTGAAATGAAGTTCTACCCGCAGACCGCGCTGCAGCGGGCGGGGGCGAAGTTCAGCAGCAATACCACGCCGTGGACGGGGCATGTGGTGGTGGACCGTGAGCTGATTACCGGGCAGAACCCGGCTTCGGCGTTGGAGGTGGGGCAGCGGTTGGTGGAGCGGTTGAAGTAAGGCGATCCACCAACGCATTTTCTTTCGGCGAATCCCGCGTGCTGCGCGCGGGACGCCCCCGGCTTGGCAAAAGGACAGCACCATGGATCTTCAACTGGCGGGCAAGACCGCACTCGTGACCGGCGCGACCGCCGGTATTGGCCTGGCTATCGCGCGCACGTTGGCACGCGAAGGTGTAAGCGTGACCCTGACCGGACGTGACCCGGGAAAGCTGCAGGCAGCCGCGGCCGAGATCACCGCGGGCGCGCCGGACGCGCAGCTGGCGACGGTGGTAGCTGATCTGGCCAGCGCCGAGGGTGCGGCCACCGTGATCGCGGCACAGCCTGACACCGACATCCTGATCAACAACCTGGGCTACTACGAAGCCAAGGCCTTCGCGGATATCAGCGACGATGACTGGATGCGCATGCTGGAGGTGAACGTGCTGTCCGGCGTACGCCTGTCGCGGCACTACTTCCCGCGCATGCTGGAACGCAACTGGGGACGGGTGATCTTCATGTCCAGCGAAGTGGGTGCGTTTACGCCGCCGGACATGGTGCATTACGGGGTGAGCAAGTCGGCGCAGCTGGCGGTGTCGCGCGGTATGGCCGAGCTGACCCAGGGCACGGGGGTGACGGTCAACAGCGTGCTGCCGTCGGCCACGCGGTCGGACGGCATCGTGGAGTACCTGCGGCAGACCGCGCCGCGCCCGGGCATGACCGATGCGGAGATTGAAGCGCACTTCTTCCAGACCTATCGGCCCAGTTCGCTGATTGCGCGGATGATCGAGGCCGACGAGATCGCGGCGATGGTGGCGCTGTTGGCCAGCCCGCTGGGCGCAGCGTTCAATGGTGCGGCGGTGCGTGTGGAGGGCGGGACGTACCGATCCATTCTGTGATGCCACGGCTGGGTCGGTTTGGCACGTGACGGGGTGCATGGCACCATGGCGGACCGGCTTCGCTCTATGCGCGGGGCCGTTTTTCCAGGCAAGCGCTTCAACACGATATGCGAACGTCCATCCTCTTGATCTTCTCCGCTCTGTGCCTGGCGCTGCTGTCCGGCTGTGCCAGCGGCCCGGAAGAGCACACCTCAGGCCGCGAAGTCACCGGCGCCTTTGTGGCCGACGACGGCAAGTTATACCTGCTGCCGCGCTATGACGAGCCGATGCGCTTCGACGCGGCGCCGTTCCGTGACTACCGCGCGCTGATGGACAGCCCGCTGCGCGAGGCGGTGGTGTGCGCGCAGATGTATTTCCGTGAGGATTGGCGCGACCCGGCCAACAAGGCCAAGGTGCACGGCAGCTACGCGCTGCTGCTGCGGCCAGAGCAGGTGACGGCGGCGCAGGCCGCGCAGTTCAGGCTGGAGCGGCTTGAGGTTACGCCGCGCGAGGCCAAGGCGGTGGAGGAGCGTTCGCGCTACTACCTGCCGCTGGAGTGGACCCGCTATGCGCTGGCGTTCGACCGCACCTGCAATCTTTCGAAGAAGGGCGGCAGCTACTACAGCGCGCTGTTCGAGGGTGACGGCGAGCGGGTGCAGTTGCCGGACGCCGCGGCGCTTGCCGAGAAGGCGAAGCTGCCGCAGCCGATCAGTGCGCGGGCGGTACGCATCCTGCCGGAGCGGGAAGACAAGCCGGGCGTGGGCACGGCCGCCGGCAAGGTGCTGGGCGCGGCGCTGGTGCCTGTGGCGGTTCCGGTGTTCGTGCTGAGCCTGCCGTTCCTGGGGCCGGACCATTGGAAGTAATGCATTGAGGGAAGGCATCCACGCGTGGCGTGGATCTACCCGGGCATCGCCAATGCCTGAACATTCATCCTGGAGATCTGTGTGCCAAGCACATTGGAAACTGTGTTGAAGACTGTAGGCTTGATTGTCCTTGCGGTGCTTCCGCTTTTGACCATCTGGTTCATTCAGCGGCGAAGGACACTGGGTGCCCGTTCTGCGTTGGAATCTGGGCTGCGCTTGAGCCCGCCTCGGCGGATTTCCGGTACGTCCATGACCTTGGTGATGGTTAATGGGAAAGAGGATCGAGAGCACTACTTCTTTGATACAGATACCTTCTATCTGCATCGGGGCCCAATGCCCACGGCGGTTCCGCTCACGCAGATCACCTCCGTCACCCGAACCTCCGATGTCATCTACGAGCGTTATGTCTGGCAGGTGTGCTTCAGCAAAGCAGCGGGCAGAAGGTGCGTAACGTTCACCAACAACCTGACGCTGTTCAACCGCGACTTCCTGCTCTTCCTGGAGGCGGTGCGGAAAGCCAATCCCCTGGCGACGGTCGATCGAGCGGGCCTGCGCTTCTAATCGCGCGGCGACATCAGCGGCGCCGATTGGTAAACAGAGGGGCTAGGTGGATGGTTGTCGTAGATGATTTCGCACGTGTCTCACCCACTCAGCCCATGCTGGCGGCGCGGATCTGGATATCCTGCTGCACGCGCTGATCTTCCAGCTGCTGCTCAAGTTGGTTGGCAATGGCGCGCTGCTGCGCCTCGCGGCTGACCGCGTCGAACTGCTGCATTGATTCTTCAACCGAGGTCTGTGCGGCCAGCTCGGTGGGTATTGCGGCGCGCTGGTGTGCGGGGTCGCTGGGCTCGCCCTGGACCACAAACAGGGTGTAACCGGTGGGCTTGTCGGCTGTGGCGTTGCTCAACAGCACGTGGTCGACACGGTCGAGGTCGTTGTCTTTGGCCAGCACCAGCAGGCTGGCGGTCATGCGCTCGCTGGCTTCGTCGTAGGTGCGGCCGTGCTTGGCGTCCAACCTTGCCACGCCTTCTCGTACCTGTTGGTACAGGGCGTGATCGGGATGCTCGGGCTGGGTCGGCAGCAGGGGAGCGGGCGGTGCTTCAGGCTGTTGAAAGGCCATTGCGCTGGACGGCGGAGTGGGCTGCACGTCCATTGGCGATGGCGTGTAAGGACGCTCGTGCTCCGAGACCTTGGGCGCGGCGTCTGTTGCCGGCGGGGGCGCAGCCGGCTCGATTGCTGTGCGGTTGACTGGAATTTCTGACTCGGGCTGGATCGGCGCCGGCTTTGCGTCGTTTTCGTGGAGGCGAGCAGTCACTGGCGCGGCGTCGGCCACTTCGGTCTGGATCGCCGGAGCCGGGGAGTGGGCGTGAGTCGCAACGGGATCCTGCGCGGGAGCGTGGCGCTCAACACCGGAAGCAGGCAGCGCACTCGCCTCGGGCTGGGCGCGAGATTGCTCAGCCGCGGGAATGGAGGGCGATGGCACGGGCGCAGACGGCGTCTGCTGCGCAGGAGAATCGGCGTCCGTGCGCACTTTCTGCTCGCTCGAATCTTCCTGCTTTGGGGGCGCTTTAGCTGCGGTTGGCTCGGGTCGTGCTGCTTCCGGGCGCGCCGACTCTTGTACCGGTTCGGCACGATCCGGCGGTGTCGGCGCTGCAGGCGCGGGAGTGCGGTGCTCCTGCACCAGAGGTGGTGCGCTGGGCGCCGGCGCAGCTCGCTCCTCGGCGTGCGCATCGACTACTGCCTGCGGCGTCAGGCGCGCATCGGTGTGTTCGCCGCACACCTCGGCTACCGCTGCGGCGGCCAGTTGCTGCGCTTGGGGAGCTGCGACGCCCAGCCGATTCGCTTCCTGCATGGCCTGATCGTAGGCATCGCGCTCGTTTGCGGTCAGGGCTTCAATACGTCGCCCATGGGAGCCGGGTGTGGGAGCGTCCTGCTGCTGGATCGCCCGGATCTGCGGGTAGGTGCCGTTCAACTCGTCGCGGATGTTGCCCTCGGCCAGCGAATCGTAGATCCAACCGTCATGCAGCCACTCGCCATCGTGCTGGCGCTGATAGGTGCGCCCATCGGATGCCAGAACGTGATCGGGATGGTTCCGGGCGAAGACCACCTCCTCCGGAATCTCGCCGTACTGGGACCAGCCTTGCGTGGTGTATACCTGCTCGTACTGCTTGGCGAAGGCGGCTGAACTCCGGGCGGCGTTGAAGGCCATGATGCCTTGAGCTGTCTCATCGAGATGGGCCGCCTTGGCGGCATCGGCCACTTCCACCGTCGTGTTCTTGATGCCGTGCTCAAGGACTTGATGGACGACCTCACGTCGCCATTCGCCGGTTTCCGGACTGCGCTCCCAGGAGCGCGGCAGTGCGCTGGGTGTGTCGGTGGCGTCGCCGGCAATACTGAAAGGATCTATCGGTTGATCAGGCTCCCGCATCCGCAGGCCAACGGCCAAGCTTGAGGCCTGGTAGTTCAGTTGCTGGGTCAATTCGGCATCGGCCGTCAGCAGCGTAGTCGGGCCGTAGATCGGGCGATCGGCCAAGGTGCCGACGGTGCCTATGATTTCCCGTTCGCTGTGCGTCCAGCCCTTGTCAGGATGCGCGGGATCAAACGTCCAGACTCTGCCGGTGCCGTCGCCCTGGTTGTTGATCTTGTACTTCTCGACCCATTCGACAACTTCGCTGGCACCCCACGCACCCAGTCCGGCACCGATAATGCCGGTGACAATCGCGCCGGGGCCGGACTCGATGCCCAGCAGCGTGCCCGCCTTGGCGCCCAGCGCTGCCCCGGTCCAGCCGCCGACACTGCGCGCACCGAAGTCCAATATCGCAGCTTCCGCGCCTGTGCGGTTGTCGCGCGCGTACAGGTCGGCAATCTTTGTCCCTTCCGTGGCTGCTTCAACAACAGTTGCTGCGGCACCGCCGATGACGGCGCCCCGCACCATGTTTGGACGCACGCGGATGGTGTGGTCGATGCCGCGTGCTTCGTGGATGTTGGGCGTAATGCCTTCAACAACCTTGAGTGTCGCGCGCTCATCGAGAACGGCTGCCGCTGTTGGCGGACTGACCTTGTCGTTGAGGGGCAGGGTGTCCGTAAGTTCGGCGTGCCAGCGACCCTGCGCGCGCCAGCCATCGCGCAATGATTGGGTGATTCGAGGGTCTTTCAGTCGAGCTTCGCGTTCGGCTTCCAGTGCTGCGCCCGGTAGGCGGGTGTCGCTACTGCTGTCGTAGACCTGAGTGCCTTCGCGTCCGTAGAGTCGAATCTGGATGCCGGTCTCGGCCTGGACTTTGTCCAGATTGCCGGGCAAGGCTTCGTAGACGTGTTTGCGCACGTCTTCGGGGACGTAGCGGCCGAAGCCGACCAAGTCCAAGTCAGACGTGAAACGTCTATCGACACCAAGCTCGCTCTCCAGCCGGTGCGCTACAACTCCCCGAATCTCGACTTCATAGCCATTGGCTTGTAGATCTCTGATCAAGGCGACTGCGCTGTCACCATTGCCCAGAGTAGTATCGAGGATGAGGTTCTTGCGACCGTCGATTACTGAAGATCGTAGTTCCTTGGCCCACTGGCTGGCGTCGTCGTGCGTGTGGCCTGCCCAAGTGTAAGGATATTGCTTGCGCAGACTCCGAACGTACTCATGCTCATCACGTAGTGCGTCGGGATCGATAGTGATGACATCGTTGTGCAGTTCCCGCCTAACGTGACCTGCTAGGCCACCCTTGCCAGCCCCAGGTTGACCGGCGAGTATCACTGCCTGGGGATTTCCATATGACGTCCGGCTATCCAGGCCGCTCTTGGGAATGATCTGCTCCCATAGAATCTGCTGGTGCAACTCCGGCGAAAGAGGGTTAGTGGTGGAAGCCATCAGGTCCCTCTGAAGTTGACTTGAAAGTACTCCCACAAATCGTCAATTTCAGCCATGCCAATGTTCTTGGACCTGGCGAACGACATCAGTCGTTTTTTCTCATTCGCCTCAGCTATTGCCTTTGGATTGCCCGACGTCTCGGCAGCCTCAAGCTCATCGCTAGCTTCCATGATGAACGCCCCGAGCGCCCCTTCCAAGGCCCAGATTGCGTCATCGAAAGGCATCAGCGGAATTTGGCGTGATCGCTCAACTGATCGATTGAGGACTTCCTGCAATCGTTCGATATGCTCCGGATAGTCCTTGAGCATTTCGCGGAGCTTGGCTGGAACTGGAGGAGTGGCTTGAAGCATGGTCGACACCTATTCAGTGGTCTTGCACGTTTTCATGAGTATCTGTACTCGCAATGGCGAGTTCAATGCCATCTGTAGCTGCCGAGTATCGCAAGGCGTCGTTAGATGCCTCCTGCATGAAGGTCGAAGTACTTTCTGAGTTCGTCGAGCCTGAGCAAGCCTATCCCGCCGGACCCAGCGAAGGACATGAGCTCCACCTTCCCTTGAGTTTGAGCGATAGCTTCGGGGTTGCCTGACGCTTCTGCGGTTGCCAGTTCAGCTTGCGCCTCGGAGATAAAGCCACTGAGGTGGTCCTCCGGTAGCGAGACTGCGGCCTCAAAGGGTGGGATGGACCGTCTTTGAGCATCTCCTGGAGTTTGGCTGGAACGGGTGGGGAAGAGTGGGTCACTACTTTTCACCTTTCCGGGCAATCCATGCGGATTCGATCGTATCCGCACATGCCTCGGCGGGTCCAATGTCATTTGCGACACCGATTGGGCGGGTTGCCTGCTGCATTGATCGAGGAGCGTGATTTTTTGGAGGGACGAGGGGCGTTGATGGAAACGCGTACACGCGTGGTCTGGATCCACGAAGCTACACTAGCCGTCCATGCCCGATGGAAGCTTGCCCATGTTCAACGGAAAGGTCGCGGTGGTCACCGGCTCTACCAGCGGTATCGGTCTTGGCATTGCCACGGCGCTGGCGCGGCAAGGCGCCGACATCGTGTTGAATGGATTTGGCGATGCGGCGGAGATCGAACGCATCCGTTCCAGCTTGGAAGCCGAGTTCGGTGTACGGGTTGTGCACGATGGCGCCGACCTGTCTCGCGGCGACGCCGTTCGGGACATGATCGACCACGCCGTGGCGAAGATGGGGCGCATCGATATTCTGGTGAACAACGCAGGTATCCAGCACACCGCGTCGATCGAGCAATTTCCCGTCGAGAAGTGGGATGCGATCCTCGCGCTGAATCTCTCTGCGGTGTTCCACTCAACGGCGGCGGCCTTGCCCTACATGAAGCAGCAGGAATCCGGCCGCATCATCAACATCGCATCGGTGCACGGGCTGGTTGGGTCAGTGAACAAGTCGGCCTATGTGGCGGCCAAGCACGGCGTGGTGGGCTTTACCAAGGTGACCGCATTGGAGAACGCCGGCACCGGCATCACCGCCAATGCAATCTGCCCGGGTTGGGTGCGAACGGCGCTGGTCGAGCAGCAGATCACCGCGTTGGCGGAGCGCGAGGGTACGGATCAGGAGTCCGCTGCTCGCGCGCTGCTGGCCGAGAAGCAGCCGTCGCTGCAGTTCGTGACGCCTGAGCAGCTTGGGGAAATGGTGGTGTTCCTGGCCTCGGATGCTGCGGCTCAGATTACCGGCACGGCGCTTCCGGTGGACGGTGGCTGGACAGCCCGCTAACTGGCCGGTTGTGCCCGACGCTGCAGCATCGGCAGCGCCACCAAGGTGGCAAGAATGGCAAACAACACCAGTGACGATCCCACGGTGCCGAAGCCAAGGCCGCCTTTCTCCAGCGGCTTGGTGAGCAGGTCGCCGAAGGTGGCGCCGAACGGGCGGGTGAGCACGAAGGCGATCCAGAACAGGACGACCCGGTTGATGCCCTTGATGCGGGTGGCCAGTGCGGTAAGCGCGATGAGCCCGCCAATCAGCAGCGCGCCACCGATGAAACCCAGCCCGGAATCATCTGCGAGGAAGTCACCGAGCGCGGTGCCCAGCGTGTTCGAGAACAGCACGGCGGTCCAATAGAACACCTCGGCGCGGCCCGAGGCGATGTGGCTGACCGAGATCGATTTTTCCGACCACCGCCATGCCAGCAGCACCAGGGCCAGACAGCCGGCCAGCAGGCTGGCGCCGGTCGCGTAGCCGAGGCCCAACGTGCGATCCAGCAGATCGGACATGGTGGTGCCGGCGGTGCTGGTGGCCAGTACCACGCACCAGAACAGCAGTGGGTGGAAGCGCGGCGCGGAAAGCTGCAGCGCGAGCAGGCCGACGAAGATCGCCAGCAGGATGGCGGAACTGGTGACGTAGCCCAGCCCCAACGTCATCGACAGAAGATCGCCTGCGGTTTCGCCCAGCGTGGTAGCGGCGATCTTCATCACCCAGAAGGCGAGGGTGACCGCGGCCACTTTGCTATGCAGGGAGTCTGCGCTTGAAGCGCTCATCGTGGGTCGCCAGGGGTATATGCGGGCGATGCTGCGATTGAGAGCGTCGGAACGCAGTCGGAACAGGGTTAGGTGTGGGGGGGCGGAAGGGGGGACGTTCAGTTGATGGCGGCGCGGAGGTTTTACGGCGGCCGCTGCGCTCGCCGGGCATGGCCCGGCGCTACCGTGGTGTGGGGCATGGCGCGACGAGACCGTGGTGTGGGGCATGGCCCGGCGAGACCATGTGCGGTGAACCGCGTTATAGAAGCCGGGCGGGATCGATCAGGGGGATCTGGCCGAGGTCGCCCAGCGCCACACGATGACTGCAGAATGCGAACGGGGTGTCCGCGGCGGGCCGCACGTTGTGGCGCGGCACGCTTTCGATGTCCTGTACTTCGTCGACGGCCAGAGCGAAGGTCTCCGTGCCCGCCTGCATCAGCAGCATGGCCGGGCAGCCATGGTCGAACCCGGTCAAGCCGCTGGCTTGGCGCAGGTCGACCACCGGCAGTGCTTGGCCTCGCACGGTGAGGTGCGGGCACGCGCCACTGCAGGTGCGATCAAAGGTTTCCGGGCCGCGGATTTCAATCGCGGCTTCGACATCGATGGCAAACAGGTGGGTACCGGCCCGCACAACAACAACTTCAATGAAGGCCGGCGACGACGGGGCCGGTTCACCGGCCGAAGGGGAAGAGGGCTGCAAGAGGAACCTGTGGAAGGGTATTTAGACTGCGACGCAATGATGCCGTGTTGATGTGATGTAACGCGTACTTGACGGGTGAGCGGCCAGCACGCGTTGCATGTGTCGTTCAGCGGGATCAAAGCGCCTTCACGGGTTGGCTTGGGCCGTGGCAGGGTTGCCAGCCATGGGCTGGCACTACTGGGGTTTGGCGAAGACGTCCAGGCCTTTGCCGGTTTCCAGCAGCGATTTCAGGCTGGACAGCACGATCGGCCAGCCCTGGCGGATGCCGGTATCCATGCCGCTGCCCGGTTCCAGCTCGTCATGGGTCACCGTCAGCTTGACCATGTCTTCATACGGCACGATCTCGAACGTCACCAGGCTGTAGGCCTTCGGGTTGTCCGCCTGCGAGGCGGCGGCCCAGGTGATCACCAGTCGCGAGGGTGGGGTGTTTTCCACCACTTCGCCCACCAGTTCGACCTTGCGCTCGTCATTGGCGCGCACGTGCTGCCAGCGCGAGCCGGGTTTCCAGTCCGATACGTTTTCGTGCCCCCAGTAGGTGCGGGCAATCTCCGGCCGGGTGATGGCTTCGAACACCTTCTGCGGCGTGGAGGCGATATAGATCACGTGGATGAAACGGGTGGATTCAGTGCTCATCGTCATTGTCCTTCCAGTTCCTGTTTGAGGTCATGCAGCAGGCTCAGGCGCTGCTGCTCGAACTTGCTGACCCAGCGCGTATAGACGTCGTGCAGCGGCACCGGGTTGATGAAGTGCAGCTTCTCGCGGCCACGCCTGACGGTGCTGATCAGGTTGGCGTCTTCCAACAGGCCCAAGTGCTGGGTGACCGATTGCCGGGCCATCTGCAGGTGGTCGCAGAGCTGCCCCAGCGTCTGCCCGTTGCGTTCGCACAGCAGGTCCAGCAGCGTGCGGCGCGTGGGGTCGGCCAGTGCCTTGAACACCTTGTCTGCATCCATGGGGTGCCTTCAGTTCCAGTTGTCGATCTTGACGTCGTGCGGGCTGGGCTGGCCGCGCCCGGTTTCCAGCAGGGATTTCAGGCTCATCAGGAAGATGGCCCACTTGGTGCTGCAGTGGTGCATGAACTCCACGCGCTCCTTCCAGCCTTCATGGCTGAACAGCACGATGCAGTAGTCGCCGTCCTGGTGCAGGGCGAAACGCGCGGTGGTGCCGATCCATTCCGGTGGGCCGTCGATGAATTCCCACAGCACCTGCTCGTTCGGCTGCAGCTGCAGCAGCTTCATCTGCATGGCGCCGATTTCCTGGCCATTGGCGGTGAAGCGGGCGGTGACGGTGCCGCCGGGGTGGCGGTCGCCGGTGGTGTCTTCGGCCCACCAGGCGGCGATACCTTCGGGGCTGGCCAGGGCCTGGTAGACCTGGGCTGGTGGGACTTTGATGCCGACTCTGTGTGCGATATCCACCATGACTGCGGCTCCACGGTGGGCGGCGGGGTGCCGTCCGTGGGATGACAATAGGCAGGTAAATGCCTGCATGTCAACTCCGCCGCCGTGAAGGCCAGACCGTGGTAGTGCCGGCCGCTGGCCGGCAGCCAGGGTGGAGTTGGGTGATTGCAGTTGCCGGCCAGCGGCCGGCACTACCGGTCACTGCAGCGGCGTGGATTGTCGGTCGGGGTGGCGACGGACCACGCGCGGCGTCTCGCGCCGCAGTGGCCGCTTCGCTCGCCGGGCATGGCCCGGCGCTACTGCAACGCCGCGTGCGATTGGCGGGGTCTCAGTTTTCCGCGTCCTGCAGTGCTGCATGCAGTTTGTCGGGGATCTGCTGCAGCGCGGCCAATTCATCTGAGGCTGTTGGAAACACGGGGCCAGCAAGCACCTGCGTCACTGCGTCGCAGCCTTTGCGCAGGATGCGGTACATCGGTTCGGCGCTAGAGTGGGGCTACCCCATCCAGGAAGGAGACGCGCATGTACTACAGCAGTGGCAACTACGAGGCCTTCGCGCGCCCGCGCAAGCCGGCAGGCGTGGACAAAAAGACGGCCTGGTTCGTAGGCTCGGGCCTGGCCTCGCTGGCTGGTGCGGCGTTCCTGGTGCGCGATGGGCACATGCCCGGCGAGCGCATCACCATCCTGGAACAGCAGCAGATTGCCGGTGGCGCGCTGGATGGCCTGAAGGTGCCGGAGAAGGGTTTCGTGATCCGTGGCGGCCGCGAGATGGAAGACCACTTCGAGTGCCTGTGGGATCTGTTCCGTTCTATTCCGTCGCTGGAAATCGACGACGCCAGTGTGTTGGACGAGTTCTACTGGTTGAACAAGGACGACCCGAACTATTCGCTGCAGCGTGCCACGATCAATCGCGGCGAAGATGCGCATACCGATGGCTTGTTCACCCTGAGCGAGCAGGCGCAGAAGGAC
>Ga0308158_10004683_pt1 | contig 11478 bp, 8 predicted proteins | sample PhyBR2_FD_201038 | JGI IMG/M metagenome (GOLD analysis project Ga0308158, IMG submission 201038) | Phyllosphere microbial communities from UC Gill Tract Community Farm, Albany, California, United States - DLSLB.R2 | ecosystem: Host-associated > Plants > Phyllosphere > Unclassified | place: USA...
CGGGTGATGCTCGACCAGCGAGCCGGATCCGGTGACGAAGCCGTCGTCCTGGCGGTCGGTGAAGAAGACCACGTGCGGATTGCCCATGGAGACGGCGCCGGGCGTGTGCAGGAGCGGCGCGTCGATCGGCCCGACCTGAAGCTCGATCCCGCGCGTGTCCATCTCTTCGGCCAGCGGCACCTGGGTCCAGTCCAGGCGAGGCTTGCCCATGTCCACGGTCACGCGGTGGTCGCCGGCGCGCGTTGCCGTCGTCGGCCCGCCCGCCGTGTCGATGACGACGCGGTCCGACGCGTTGGCCTGCATCAACAGCCAGCCGACGCAGCGCAGGGCGTTGCCGCAGGTCTCCACCATCGATCCATCGGCGTTCCAAACCCGCATGAAGGCGTCGGCCGTGTCTGACGGTTCGATGGCGATCAGCTGATCGAAGCCCTCGCCCGTCTGCCGGTCGCCCAGCGCACGAATCTGGTCCTCGCTGGGAGCGAACGGCTGTTCCAGCGCATTGACGACGACGAAGTCATTGCCGGCGCCGTTCATCTTGACGAAAGGACGGGTCATGCAGGCCATATAGGCCCAACCCAGCGTCGCGGAAACCAGCGTGTCCCAGACCGAAACCGACCCCAAGGACAACGGCCTGCGACTGCGCGCCCGGCTGCGATACCTGTATCACGGCAGTCAGCCGCCGGCGGTGCGGTTCCGGTTGATGGTCATCGTCATCGACCTGGCGATCATCGGCTTTTTCCTTGCGGCGCCCATCCTGAAGAACATGGGCTGGGCCTTCTATGCGCTGGACTATTTCATCGCCGCCATCCTGGCCTTGGACCTGGCCGCGCGGGCCTATGCGTATGCGAACATTAAGGACTGGCTGAAGCGGCCGATCGTCTGGGTCGACCTGTTCGTGCTGGCGACCCTGCTGTTTCCGGCCTGGCTGTTCAATCTCGGCTTCCTGCGGATGTTGCGGCTGTGGACCCTGCTGAACTCGGACTTTTTCTGGCGCACCGTGGGGGCGCGGTTCGACGATACGCGGGTGGAGGGGATCGCGCGGGCCCTGGCCAATCTGATCACCTTCGTCTTCGTGGCGACCGGCTTCGTCTATGCGACCTTCAGGGGGCACGACGGCATCGCCGGCTATGTGGATGCGCTGTATTTCACGGTGGCCACTCTGACGACGACGGGGTTCGGCGACGTCACCCTGCCCGGGCCGTGGGGGCGGTTGTTGTCCATCGCCGTCATGCTGGTCGGCATCACCCTGTTCCTGCGCCTGGCCCAGGCCCTGATCCGACCGCACAAGGTGCACTTTCCGTGCGACCGCTGCGGCCTGCAGAATCACGACCCCGACGCCGTCCACTGCAAGGCGTGCGGCAATCTGCTTTGCATTCCCGACGAGGGATGAGGCGGCGCGTCCCGCCGGTGTGACAAAACGGTAAGGTCGCACGGCTTGCCGCACGGGAAGGCGTCGTTAAGGTGCCGGCTTCGTTTTCGGGGACCTGTCCATGATCCGTGCTTCCGCCGTCGCGCTTGCGACGCTTCTCGCCTCCACCAGCCTGACCTCGGTATCCATGGCCCAGACCCCAGCCTCCTCACCCGCTCCGGCCTCCGGCGGTTTCGCGACCAGCGATGCGACCGACCCCTATCTGTGGCTCGAAGAGGTCGAGGGCGAGCGGGCGATGGAGTGGGTGAAGGCCCACAACGAACGCACCTTCGCCGTCCTGCAGGGCGATCCCCGCTACGAAACCCTGCATCAGCAGGCGCTGGAGATCGTCCAGGCCCAGGACCGCATCCCCTCGCCCGGCTTCACCCACGACGGCCATATCGACAACTTCTGGCAGGACGCCCAGCATGTGCGCGGGCTGTGGCGCCGCACGACGCTGGACAGCTATCGCACCGCCACGCCCGAGTGGCAGACCATCCTCGACATCGACGCCCTGGCGGCGGCCGAGGGCCAGAACTGGGTCTACAAGGGCTCGACCTGTCTTCAGCCCGAAGAGCGCTACTGCCTGATCAGCCTGTCGAACGGCGGCAAGGACGCGGTGACCCTGCGCGAGTTCGACACGGTCGAGCGCAAGTTCGTCGACGGCGGCATCACCCTGCCGGAATCCAAGGGCGGCGCATCCTGGATCGACAAGGACACCCTGCTCATCTCGCGCGACTTCGGTCCCGGCACCCTGACCAACTCGGGCTATCCGATGGTGGTCAAGCGTATGAAGCGCGGCCAGACGCCCGACCAGGCCGAGACCCTGTTCACCGGCCAGCCGACCGACGTTTCGGTGTCCGGCTATACGTTGCGCGACGCCGACGGGGTGGTGAAGGCGACGCTGATCAACCGTTCGGTGGACTTCTATTCGTCCGAGACCTGGCGCCTGGGCGACGACGGCGCCCTGACCCAGCTTCAGCTGCCGGCCAAGTCCGACATCACCGGCCTGGTGGACGGGCGGCTGCTGGTGTCGTTGAAACAGGACTGGACCGCGCCGTCGGGTCAGGACTTCAAGACCGGCGACCTGATCGCCTGGCCGCTGGAGGCCTGGCTGGCCGATCAGGCGACCCCGGCCCAGCTGGTGCTGCGCCCGACCGAGCGCCAAGCGATCGAGGGCGTCAACGTCACGCGCAACCGACTGGTCGTGGCCCTGTACGACAATGTGCGCGGTTCGGTGCGGGTTTATACTCCCGGTGACGGTGAGTGGGCGCACACGACCCTGGACCTGCCGCAGAACGTCTCGGTCGGCATCGGCTCGGCCTCCGAGAAGGACGACAAGGTCTTCGTCAGCGTCACCGGCTATCTGAACCCGTCCAGCCTGTGGCTGGCCGATGCGGCGACCGGCGCAGTCGATCAGGTCAAGTCCATGCCGGCCAAGTTTGACGCCGCCGGCATGACGGTGGACCAGCACGAGGCCCGCTCGGCCGACGGGACCATGATCCCCTATTTCGTGGTGCATAAGGCGGACATGCCGCTGGACGGCTCCAACCCCACGCTGCTGTACGGCTACGGCGGGTTCGAGAGCTCGCTGCTGCCCGGCTATTCGGCGACGGTCGGCAAGCTGTGGCTGGAGCGGGGCGGCGTTTACGTTATCGCCAATACGCGCGGCGGCGGCGAGTTCGGACCCCGCTGGCACGAGGCGGCCCTGCAACAGAACCGCCAGCGCGCGCATGAGGATTTCCAGGCCGTGGCCCTGGACCTGATCGCCCGCGACATCACCAGCCAACCCAAGCTGGGCATCATGGGCGGCTCGCAAGGCGGGCTGTTCATGGGCGCGATGCTGACCCAGCGACCCGACCTGATCAACGCCGCCGTCATACAGGTGCCGCTGTTCGACATGCTGCGCTTCCACAAGCTGCTCGCCGGCGCCTCGTGGATCGGCGAATACGGCAACCCCGACATCCCCGAGCAGCGCGCCTGGATTCAGCAATATTCGCCGTATCAGAACCTGCGCGCGGGCCAACCCTACCCGGAAGTCTTCATCCATACCTCGACCAAGGACGACCGCGTCCATCCGGGCCATGCCCGCAAGGCGGCGGCGCGTCTGGAAGAGCTGGGCTATCCGGTTCTGTTCTATGAGAACGTCGATGGCGGCCACGCGGCCGGGGCCAACCTGCGCGAAACCGCGCGTCGCCTGGCGCTGGAATACACCTATCTGTCGCGCCGTCTGATGGACACGCCGGCGCAGGAATAGCACTCAATCCTCCCCCGTGAGCGCTTGCGAACGGGGGAGGGGGATCACGACGTGGTGCAGGGGGCGACCCCGCGCACCGTGTCTGGTTCCGCCCCTCCACCGCCTGACGGCGGTTTCCCTCCCCCGCGACGCGCGGGAGGATCAGATTTGCGGAGTTCAAGCCATGCGTCACCTGATTCTGTCCGCCGCCATCCCGGCCCTTCTGATGGCCGCCTGCGCGAGTGCGCCGGTCGCGACCGGCGGCCACGGAATGGTGGTCTCCACCAACGACAGCCCGCCGCCCCACTTCCCCCGCGATCTGACCCCGGCGGGCGTCGCGGCGGCGGACGATCATCTGGCGCTGGAGCAGGTGGACGGGGCCGAGGCGATGGCCTTCGTCGCCGAGGAGAACCGCAAGTCCCTGGCCGCCCTGACCGGCGATCCGCGCTACGAGACCTTCCGCGCCGAGGCCCAGGCGATCCTGACGGCCACCGACCGCATCCCCAGCCCGTCCTTCCTGGGCGAAGGCATCGGCAACTTCTGGCAGGACGCAACCAATCCCAAGGGTGTCTGGCGTCGCACGACACTGGACAGCTACCGGACCGCGACGCCGCAGTGGGAGACGCTGCTGGACATCGACGCCCTGTCCAGGGCCGAGGGCAAAGACTGGGTGTTCAAGGGCGCCGATTGCCTGGCGCCGGACGACACCCGCTGCCTGATCAATCTGTCCGACGGCGGCAAGGATGCGGTGGTCGTGCGTGAGTTCGACCTGACCACCAAACGGTTTGTCGATGCGGGGTTCAGTCTGCCCGAGGGCAAGCACCGCATCGAATGGCTGGACCGCGACACGCTTCTGGTCGCCACCGACTTCGGCACCGGAACCATGACGGAGTCCGGCTATCCCTTCATCGTCAAGACGCTGAAGCGCGGTCAGACCCTGGCCCAGGCCACCGAGGTCTATCGCGGCGAACAGGGCGACGGCGGCTATGGCGTCAGCCCCGCCGTCTATCGCGACAAGGACGGCAAGGTGACCGCCGTCATCATCACGCGCCCGCTGGACACCTTCCGGTCCGAGACATGGATGATGGCCCACGACGGTTCCACCCAAAAACTGGCCTTGCCAGATCGGGTCAGCGTCTTCGGCGCGCAGGGAGATCTGCTGATCGTCTCCAACGACGAGGCCTGGACCTTCAACGGCATCGCCTACAAGCCCGGTTCGCTGCTTTCGATCCCGCTGAACAGTCTGCGGACCGACCGCGACGATCTGAGCATCAGCAATCAGGCCTATCTGATCTATGAACCGGCCGCGCGCCAATCTTTGGGTGACGTGCGAGTTCTGGACCGCCAGGTCGTCGCGTCTCTGTCCGACAATGTGGCCGGGCGGTTGGCGATCTTCGAGAACCGGGGCGAGTTCGGCTGGCGGCGTCAGGACGTCGCCGTGCCCCAGAACATCGCCGTCGGTCTGGGCGATTCCTCCAAGTCGAAGGGCGAGGTCTTCGTCTCGACCCAGGGATTCCTGACGCCCCCGACTTTGAGCCTGACTTCAGTCGGTTCGACCGCGCTGACCGAATTGAAATCCGCCACGGCCAAGTTCGACGCCTCGACCCATGTGGTGGAGCAGTTCGAGGCGACCTCGACCGACGGGACGAAAATCCCCTATTTCGTCACCCGTCCGCGCGACATGAAGCTGGATGGGTCGAACCCGACCGTCATGCTGGGCTACGGCGGTTTCCAGGTCAGTCTGAACCCGGCCTACAAGCCCGAGATGGGCAAGCTGTGGCTGGAGCGCGGCGGGGTCTTCGTCCAGGCCAACATCCGGGGTGGCGGCGAGTTCGGGCCCGACTGGCACCAGGCGGCGCTGGACGGGAACCGTCAAAAGGCCTTTGACGATTTCGCCGCCGTGGCGCGCGATCTGGAACAACGCGGGATCACCAGCCCGCGTCGCCTGGGCATCTATGGTCGCTCGAACGGCGGGGTCCTGACCTCGGTGTCGATCACCCAGCACCCGGAGTTGTTCAACGCGGCGGTGATCGAGAGCCCGCTGGTAGACATGCTGCGCTATCACGAACTGCCGGCCGGGGCGTCGTGGATCGGCGAATACGGCGACCCGCGCATCCCGGAAGAAGCCGCGTGGATCGCGAAATACTCCGCCTATCAGCAGCTCCGTCCGGGCCAACCCTATCCGCGCGTCTATCTGACCACCAATACGCGTGACGACCGGGTCCACCCCGGCCATGCGCGCAAGTTCGCCGCGCGCCTGGGGGATATGGGCTATGACCACCTCTATTATGAGGACACGGCGGGCGGTCACTCCAACGACGCCGACCCGGTCGCCAACGCCCGTCGCTGGGCCCGCCACTATGTCTATCTGTCGCAACAGCTGATGGATTGAGCGAAGCGGAGAGAGCCTCACGCGAATATGAGGCGCTCCGTCGCGGCCCAAGGACTAAGAACGACGGCATGAACACCAAGGGCTGGATCATCGCGGGCGCGGTCATGGCGGGCGCCCTTGCAGCCGTCGCCTCGGCGGCCCAGCCGGCGGCGGGGCGTCCGCCGCTTGCGCCGCGCCACGCGACGGCCAACGGCCCGCCGGTGGTCGTCGAACTGTTCACCGCCCAGGGCTGTGGCGGCTGCATTGAGGCCAATGCGGCGGTGGAGAAGGCGGCGGCCCAACCCGGCGTCATCGCCCTCACCTACGGCGTCGACTACTGGGATTATCTGGGCTGGACCGACACCTTCGCCCGGCCCGAGTTCGTTCAGCGCCAGCGCGCCTATCGCGCCGCCCTGCGCCAGCGCGGCGTCTCGACGCCCCAGGTCGTGATCGATGGCCGACGTCAGGTGTCAGGCGCTCGCAGCGTCGAGCTTGAAACCGCCATCGGTCAGGAGGCGGTGCGTCAGGCCTGGCCGCCGGAGATCGAATTCCGTGAGAACGGAGCCGGCGTCGGCGTCGGCTCCGGCCGCGCGCCGGTCGGCGGCGCCGAGGTGGTGGCGGTGACCTATACGCCCGGCCCTCAGGTGGTCGAGGTCCGCCAGGGCGAGAACCGCGGCCAGGCCGTGCGGCACATGAACGTCGTGCGCGGTGTGACGCGCCTGGGCGAATGGCGCGGCCGCCCGATGCTCTACGCGCTGCCGTCCGCCCGCCCCGGCGAGGCCGTGGCGGTGCTGGTGCAAGGCAAGACGGACAAGCGCATCCTGGGCGCCGCCGTCAGGGACTAGGCGCCTGCCTGCTTCGCAAAGCCCCAGGCCGCGTCGCTGAGCGGGCCGACCTGGGCCGCCATCGTTCTGGCGTGGGCGCTGGCGGCGGTGCCGTCGCGGACTCGGCCGGCGATGCCCTGACAGATTGCCGCCAGACGGAACAGATTATAGGCGTAGAGCCAGTCGAGGTTGGCGGGCCGCATGCCCGTCGCGGCGGCGTAGCGTTCCACGGTCTCCTCGACGGACGGAATGCCCAGGGCCTCCAGATCGGCGCCGGCGAGGCCGTTGCGCAGCGAAGCCGGAATGGCCCAGGCGATCAGCAGATAGGAGAAGTCGGCCATCGGATCGCCCAGGGTCGATAGCTCCCAATCCAGCACGGCGCGAACCTCTGCTCGGTCCGGCGCCAGGATCATGTTGTCGAGACGAAAGTCGCCGTGGACGATGCGGCTGGGGGCTTCAGCCGGGAGGCTTTCGGGCAGGAAGGCGATCAGCCGGTCCATCGCCGCAACCGGCTCGGTCTCCGACGCACGGTACTGTTTGGTCCAGCGGCCGACCTGACGCGCGAAATAGTTTCCGGCCTTGCCGTAGTCGCCCAGGCCGATGGCGGCCGGATCAAAGGCGTGCAGCCGGGCCAGCGTGTCTGTCTGGGCTTCATATACGGCGCGCCGCTCGACGGGCGTCAGGCCGGGCAGTTTCAAATCCCAGAAGATCCGACCGTCGACCTTATCCATCACATAGAAGATCGAGCCGATGACGGTTTCGTCCAGGCATAGGGCATGCGGCTTGGCGACGGGGAAGCCTTGCGCGGCCAGAGCCGAGATGACCTGAAACTCGCGATCCACGGCATGGGCGCTGGGCAGCAGGACGCCGGGCGGTTTGCGACGCAGCACATAGGCGTGCGTGGGCGTCACCAGTTCATAGGTCGGGTTCGACTGGCCGCCCTTGAACTGGCGCACCGTCAGTGGGCCTGCGTATCCCGAGACGTGGGCGCGCATCCAGGCGTCCAGCGCCGCCTCGTCCAGGCGATAGCGCGGATCGACCTCGCGCGTGCCGGAAAAGGCGCTTTGGGCGTCCAGCGGGGCGGCGTCGGTCATGCGGCGGTCCTCGTCGTTTCCTTGAGCCGCCCGGATCTCACGCCCGGTCCGGCGCGGCGATGATGGCGGCCTTCACCGCGCGACGCCAGCTGGAAAGCAGATGCTCGCGCTCGTCCGTCTTCATCCGTGGTTTCCAGCAGGCGGGTGCCTCGGCCGGGCGCGCCTCCAAGTCCGGCAAAAGGCCGACGCCCAAAGCCGCCAGGCGCGCGGCGCCCAGGGCCGTCATCTCCTGGAAGGCCGGACGCTCCACCTCCACCTCGCAGATGTCGGCGACGAACTGCATGGCGAAACTGTTGGCGGTGACGCCGCCGTCCACCTTCAGCGTCTTCAGAGGCGGAGCGCCGTCGGCGGCCAGGGCGTCGAGCAGGTCGCGCGTCTGATAGGCCAGGGCTTCAAGCGCAGCGCGCACGAAATGGGCCGGACCGGAATCCCGTGTCAGCCCGACGATGGTTCCCCTCGCTTCCGGCTCCCACCATGGCGCGCCCAGACCGGTGAAGCCCGGAACCATATAGACGCCGCCATTGTCCCTGAGCGTCTGCGCCATCGCCTCCGACTGACGCGACTCCGAGATCAGCCCGACCCCGTCCCTCAGCCATTGGGTCGCCGAGCCGGCCGAGAAGATCGAGCCCTCCAGCGCATAGGCGGTCTGGCCGTCAGCCTGATAGCCGAGCGTGCCCAACAGACGCCGTGTCGAGGTCACCGGCTCCGCGCCGACATTGGCGACCAGAAAGGCGCCGGTGCCATAGGTGATCTTGGCGTCCCCGGCCTTCAGCGCCCCGTGCCCGACCAAGGCCGCCTGCTGGTCTCCGGCCGATCCGGCAATGGGCAGAGGCTGGCCGAACATCGCCGGATCGCTCTCGCCGATCACACCTGCGCAAGGGACGATGTCGGGTAGGGCCTCTCGCGGCACATCGAACACATCGCACAGGTCGTCACGCCATTTGATCGTCCTCAGATCCATCAGAGACGTGCGGGAAGCATTGGTCGCATCGGTGGCGTGGACCCGGCCGCCGGTCAGTTTCCAGATCAGCCAGGCGTCGATCGTGCCCAGCTTGACCTCGCCCTTCGTCGCACGCTCGCGCGAACCGGGTACAGCATCCAGGAGCCAGGCGAACTTGGTCGCCGAGAAATAGGGATCGAGGATCAGGCCGGTCGCGGCCTGCACCCTGGGCTCGTGGCCCTGGGCGGTCAGGCGGGCGGTGACGTCGGCCGTGCGGCGATCCTGCCAGACGATGGCGCGATGCAGCGGCTCGCCGGTCGCCGCGTCCCAGATCACGGCCGTTTCGCGCTGATTGGTGATGCCGATGGCGTTGAAGCGGGCGACGCCGCCGGCCTTGCGCACCACCTCTCGACAGGTCTGGAGCGTCGCGGTCCAGATTTCGGCGGCGTCATGTTCGACCCAGCCGGATTTGTGGAAATGCTGGGCCAGTTCGATCTGGCTGACCGCGACGGGCCTCAGGTCCCCTTTTTCTTCGCCTACCGCGCTTCGCGCTGCCTGAGGCGCGACCTCGAAGGCGATGGCGCGGGTCGAGGTCGTGCCCTGGTCGATGGCGAGGATCAGGCTCATGGTTCTCTCCCGGCTGCGTCTTGGGCTAAGGGGAGCATATGACGACGCACCTGCCCAGCTATGAAGGCGTCCTCGACGCCGCCCGCCAGATTGACGGAGTCGCCGTCCGCACGCCCCTGCTCGAAAGCTCGGCTCTGAACGCGGCGGTCGGCGGGCGGGTTCTGATGAAGGCGGAAAGCCTGCAGCGCGCCGGAGCCTTCAAATTTCGTGGCGCCTACAACCGCATCAGCCGACTGACCGACGAGGAGAAGGCGCGCGGCGTGGTCGCCTTCTCGTCCGGGAACCATGCGCAGGGCGTCGCCGCTGCCGCCGCCATGGTCGGGACGCCGGCAATCATCGTCATGCCGTCGGATTCGCCCAGGGTGAAGGTCGAGGGCGTGATCGGCTTCGGTGGCGAGGTGCGCTTCTACGACCGCTGGACTGAAAGCCGCGAGGCGATCGGCGCGGCCATCGCCGCCGAGCGCGGGTCGATCCTCGTGCCGCCGTTCGATGATCCCTTCATCATCGAGGGCCAGGGGACGACGGCGCTGGAAATGCTGGATCAGGCGAATGCGCCCTTCGACCAGTTGCTGTGCGGCGCCTCCGGCGGCGGGCTGATGGCCGGGATCAACCTGGTGATGGCCGAGCGCAGTCTGGCGACGAAGGTGTTCGTGGTCGAGCCGGAAGCCTTCGACGACACGGCGCGGTCGTTGGCGGCCGGAGAGCGGGTCGGTCATCCACAGGGCGCGCCCTCGATCTGCGACGCCCTGATGTCGCCGATGCCGGGTGTGCTGACCTGGCCGATCAATCGACGGCTGGCGGGAGCGATCACCGTCTCGGATGCCGAGGTCGCGCAAGCGATGCGGTTCGCGTTCCGCCATCTCAAGATCATCCTCGAACCGGGCGGCGCCGTCTCGCTCGCGTCCCTGCTTGCCGGAAAGGTCAGGACGAAAGGACTGACGACGGGCGTCGTCCTTTCTGGCGGCAACGTCGATCCAACGCTGTACGCCGAGATCATCGAGGGGCGCTTCGGCGGCTGAGGGTCTTTCTTTCGTGACAAGGGTCGGCCAACCTCGCATCAAATGAACTGAGGAAACGCACGATGACCAAGGCCAGTGAACTTCAGGCATTGATCGGCCAGGATGTCGGGGTGTCGAAATGGTTCGACGTCACCCAGGCCCGGATCGACGCCTTTGCCGATTGCACCGAAGACCACCAGTTCATCCATGTCGATCCGGAGGCGGCCAGGGCCACGCCGTTCGGCGGAACCATCGCGCACGGCTTCCTGACCCTGAGCCTCGCGTCGGCCATGAGCTATGACGCGGTGGCACCGCTGGAGGGTGTCGTGATGGGCGTGAACTACGGCTTCGACAAGCTACGGTTCCTGGCGCCAGTGCCGGCAGGATCACGCATTCGTGGTCGCTTCAAGCTGTTATCGGCAGACGACAAGGGCGGCGGCCGCTGGTTGCTGAAACACGAACTGACGGTCGAGATCGACGGGGCCGACAAGCCGGCGCTGATTGCGGAGTGGCTCGGGATGCAGATGGTCGATCCAAAAAACGAGACGTGACGCTCGCATAGGTTATGCCGCCGCGCGGTCCTAGATTGTGACGTGTCGAGGGCTTGTGATTAACCATTCTGTGGCCCAACCCGAAATTCACGTGTATCATCAAGGCCACGGTCTCAGATTTGCTGGTCAATATCGTCACGTTTCCGCCTCGACCTTATACGGCAAGGCTGGTAAGACCCGCGTAGGCGGTAGACCCGCCCCCTACTATAACAGAGGCGGAGGGATACCCCCCTATGCGTATGAAGACTTTCGTGCTGGCCTCCAGCGCAGCGGCCGCCCTGGCCCTGTCGGCTGGTGCTGCGTCGGCGGAACCCAATGGTTGGTACGGCGCCATCGACGCCGGCTACCACATGATCGACGATATCAACGCTGAATCGTCCACGACCGGCGCCAACTGGAACTGGGAAGTGAACGACGGCTGGGCGGCGT
>Ga0308158_10004687_pt1 | contig 11466 bp, 9 predicted proteins | sample PhyBR2_FD_201038 | JGI IMG/M metagenome (GOLD analysis project Ga0308158, IMG submission 201038) | Phyllosphere microbial communities from UC Gill Tract Community Farm, Albany, California, United States - DLSLB.R2 | ecosystem: Host-associated > Plants > Phyllosphere > Unclassified | place: USA...
AACGTGGTGTTGGTCATCACGTTGTACAGTTCCTGGCCCAGGGCGTTGTATTCGGCCTGCATGGCGGTCTTGTCGTTGGCACTCGACGAAGCATCGGCAGCTTGCGTGGCCAGATCTTTCATGCGCACCAGCATGTTGGTCACTTCGTTGAAGGCGCCCATGGCGGTCTGCAACATCGAGGTGCTGTTTTGTGTGTTGCTCATGGCAACGGTCATGCCGCTGGTCTGGGCTTTCAGGCGGGTGGCGATCTGCAGGCCTGCAGCGTCGTCCATGGCCGAATTGATGCGATAGCCGGTGGAGAGGCGGGTCATCGAGGTCGACAACGTACCTTGGGTTTTGGAAATCGAACTTTGTGCCGACAGCGCGGCGTTGTTGGTATGCAGACTCAGCATGGTAACTCCTGGTTGGGTAAGACGGGTGGAGCTGCCTTATTGCGCGCTCTCCCTAACATAAGACGACCGTAGCGCATGCGACATTAAATGCTTTGTGGAAATTTATAAAATTTACCGCTGGCCAAATGAAAAAAGCCGGGAGCATGGCTACCCGGCTTTTGCTTGACGCAGAAACTATGATTATTGCAGCAGCGACATGACCATCGAGGACATGCTGTTGCTTTGTTTCAGCATGGCGGTGCCCGCTTGCAGCAGCATTTGCGAGGCGGTCATGCTCGAGCTTTCGGTAGCGAAGTCGGTATCCATGATGCGGCCGGTAGCAGCTTTGGTGTTCGAGCTGATGTTCGACAGGTTGTTGTTGATGTGGTCCAGGCGGTTGGCGGCAGCGCCCAGTGCCGAGTTCACGGTGCTGACGCTGGAAATCGCGGTCGACAGCAGGGTGATGGTGGCGTTGGCTGCACTGGTCAGTTCGGTTGCACCTGCGGCGGCAGCCGACGAGAAATTGGCCGTCGCGCTGAACAGCGCCGAAGCCAGGCTCGACATGTTGGCGCTTTGGTCCACCGACATTTTTTCCGAAGCATCAGCACCGATCTGGAACGTCATGGTGGTCGACAGCGTGCCGTTGGCGGCGGCAGCGCCGTTACCGAGCAGCTTGGTGCCGCCGAACGTGGTGTTGGTGATGACGTTGTACAGTTCCTGGCCCAGTGCGTTGTACTCGGCCTGCATGGCGGTCTTGTCGTTGGCGCTCGACGAAGCATCGGCTGCCTGGGTAGCCAGGTCTTTCATGCGCACCAGCATGTTGGTCACTTCATTGAACGCGCCCATGGCGGTCTGCAGCATCGAGGTGCTGTTCTGCGTGTTGCTCATGGCAACGGTCATGCCGCTGGTCTGGGCTTTCAGGCGTGTCGCGATCTGCAGGCCGGCAGCATCGTCCATGGCCGAGTTGATGCGATAGCCGGTGGAAAGGCGGGTCATCGAGGTCGACAGCGTGCCTTGGGTTTTGGAAATCGAACTTTGTGCCGACAGCGCGGCGTTGTTGGTGTGAAGGCTCAGCATGGGATTACTCCTGTTTGGAAAGTTTGTCGGAGCCGCGATCTCCCGCGCTCTCTACAGTTCAAGACGACCAAGTGGCGGCTGAAATTAAATGCATTTGGGAAATTTTTCAAATAATTGAGAAAATCCACTTGTTTGCCAGCAGAGCCAATGCTATCGGTATTGTGTGGTGCCAGTTTCTGCCTGTGCTGCGTTGGCAATGATGCTGACGATTTCATCGACTTTTTCCATTTCCAGGGCCGGGTAGATTGGCAGGCAAATCACCTGCTGCGCGGCACGTCGCGCCTGGGGCAGGTTGGCCGCATTGGCTGAGGGCAAGCCGCGATACATGGGGAAGTCGCTGATCAGCGGGTAAAAATAGCGCCGGGCGTAGATGTCATGCTCACGCAGCAGGCTAAACAGGGCATCGCGACCGAGCTGAAATCCAGGCCGCACCAGGATCGGAAAATAGGCGTGATTGGCCTGCTCAGGCGGCGCCAGGGGGGGGCAGTCGATATGCGCGATGCCAGCCAGCCTGGTACGGTAGCGCGCATCGATGGCCGCACGTTGGGCGCGCGCCGCGTCGATACCCTTCAATTGCAGCAGGCCAAAAGCCGCGTTGATTTCACTCATCTTGCCGTTGATGCCGGCTGCAACGACCGTGACCTCATCGACGAAGCCGAAATTTTTCAGATGGTCGATGCGTTGTTTGGTCTTGGCGTCGGGACAGATAATGGCGCCGCCTTCAAAAGTATTGAAGATCTTGGTTGCGTGAAAACTGATGACCGACAGATCACCATAGTTGAGCACGCTACTGCCGTTGTAATCGACGCCGAAAGCATGTGCTGCGTCATAAATGACTTTCAGACCGTAGTTGTCAGCGATCTTCTCGATGCGTTCGACATCGCAAGGACGGCCATAGCAGTGGACCGGCATGATGGCTGTAGTCAGTGGCGTGATGGCCGCTTCGATCTTGTCTGGATCGAGGTTGAGGCTGTCAGGGGCGATATCGGCAAATACCGGTTTGATGTTATTCCATAGTAAGGAATGTGCTGTCGCGACAAATGAATAGGGCGTTGTGATAACCTCGCCGGCAATTCGCAACGCCTGCAGCGCCGTCATCAATGCCAGCGTGCCGTTGCTGAACAGGCAGATATGCTTGACGCCAAGATAATCGCACAGCGCCTGCTCCAGTTGCTGATGGAACGGTCCGCCATTGGTCAATATCTTGTTTTCCCATATCGTTTCAAGATAGGGGATAAAGTCTTGCAAATCCGGCAGCAAGGGCTGGGTAACGTACGTCGGCGCGTTTTTTTTCTGCGACATGGCGGCTACAGTTCTGTCTCGATAGGCGTTGCTGGCTCGGCAGTTGCATGGAACGAAATAGCGGGCAATCCTTCGCACCAGCGTTGCCACATGTGGCGCAGGCCATTTTCCATACCTTTGGCTATGACTTCAGGTTGGCCCATCGCCGACGCTTCCAGGCGTCGGCGCATACTCAGACGCAGGGTAGCAAGAAACAGCGGATTGTCAGCAATAAATTTGCCCTTTTTGACAAAATCTTCTTCATCGACGGCCACGAAGGCTTCCAGTCCCAGCTGCTCCAGGATCGAGGCGCCAGCCCGGCTCGGCAGGGTATCGCCCGTCATGGTCAAGGTTGGCACGCCCATCCAGGCCGCCTGGAAAGTGGTAGTGCCACCGGTGTATGGGAAAGTATCAAGGCAGACATCGACCAGGCGGTGCAGCGACAGATACTCGCGCGTGCTGGTACGTGGATAAAAGCTGAGGCGGTCAGCGCCGATGCCTTCGGCTGCAAACAAGGTAGTCAACTTATCCTGGATATAGTCGCCGGACATGGCGGCCAGCAGCATTCTGGAGTCGGGTACTGCGCGCAGCAGCTTGGCCCAGCGTGCAATGACAGCGGGACTCAATTTGTTGGCGCGGTTGAAGCTGCCGAAGGTAATGAAATTATTTTCATAAGCGGGCGCCTGCGTGACCGGAGGTGCTTCATGCGAAGGCAGGAACGGTGCGCAGGCAGGCATGAAGACCAGCTTTTCGGTAAATTGATCATCCAGCAGGCCTGGTGGCGAAAAGAAGCGGTCTGTCAGGTAGTAGTCTACTGCCTGAAGCCCGGTTGTCATCGGGTATCCCACCCAGCTTGCCTGCAGCGGCGCCGGCTTGCGCGCCAGCGTCAGCATGCGGTTGTTGCCGCTGTGGCCGGATAAATCGATCAGGATGTCGACCTGGTCATCCAGGATCAGCTGTGCCAGCTCTGCATGCGTGAGCTGGCTCACCGGATGCCATACCTTCATCAGATCGCGTACCCGTTCGGTAACAAAGTCTTCCAGCGTGTTGTTATAGTACGCCAGCAGCTCCAGATGCGGCGAGCGCGCCAGGTGCTCGATCACCGGAATCACGAAATGCGCGACCGCGTGATTGTTGAAGTCGGCGGTAATAAAGCCGATGCGCAAACGGCGGTCGCGATTGCGATCATTGCCGTGGTCGGGCCAATGTGCGCGGTGCCGCGCTTCAAATTGCTCGCCAAAGGCCACATGTTCAGCGAACACTTGAGCTGCACTGTGCTCATAACTGTGCGCCAGCAAAAACAGCATATTGCAGTGTACGGTCTCCCATTCGGGATTGATCTTCAGGGCCACACGGCATTGCTCAATGGCGTCATCGATGCGGCCAAGATTGCTCAATGCGGCACTGGTGTTGACGTGGGCTTCGCGATACTTCGGTTCAAGCGCCAGCGCCTTGGCATAGCTGCTGATGGATTCCTCGAATCGCCCCTCTTCCATCAGACAGCTGCCCAGATTGAAATGTGCGCCGGAGAACGTCGGCTCGAGTTCGATTGCGCGCAGGTAGTGTTCCCGGGCCTTCGCCAGCTGTTTTTGCGCCTGCATGACAGAGCCGATGTTACAGTAAGCGATGGCCGATAGCGGGTCCAGATCGAGTATCTCGCGGTAGGTTGCCAGTGCTTGCTCCAGTTGACGGTCTGCCTGAAATGCCATGCCCAGCGCATTGCAGATCGAGGTGTCCGACGGAGCAAGTTCGCGTGCAGCGCGGTAGCGTTCGATCGCCATCTGATAGCGCTTCTCGTCCTTCAGGAAATCGGCGTAAAGCTGCAATGCTTTGGCCGAGGCGGGGGCCAGCTCGATGGCACGCTGATGGGCAGCGTCTGCCTCTTCTGTCATTTTTGAGGCGTGCAGCGCCAGCGCGAGATGGCTGTAAGATTCAGCGTCGTCTGGTTGCAACAGGACGATTTTCCGGTAGCTGGCCACGGCTTCCTCGGCCTTGCCCTGTTGCAGCAGAGCCCTGGCCAGATTGGCATGGGCGTGGTGCAACTCCGGTTTCCATGCGATGGCGCTGCGGTATGAGGCCAGCGCTGCCTCCGGTTGTTCCAGCGCTTCCAGCGTCTGCCCCAGGCCGACGTGGGCGTCTGCTTCATAGGGAGCCAGCTGCAGGGCCTGGCGGTAGCTCGCCTGCGCCTCGTCAAACTGGCGCAGCTTGTAGTGTGCTGCGCCGAGGTTGCCATGCGCCATGACGTAGGCCGGGTCGTATTCAAGCGCCTGCCGATAGCTGAGGATGGCTTCAGCATACAGTTCCATCCCATGCAAGGCGTTACCGAGGTTGCAATGGATTTCGGCGTCTGCCGGCGCCAGCGCCAGTGCCGCACGGTAGCTTTCGGCGGCCGCAGCAAATTGCCCCTGTTGTTTATAGGCGTTACCCAGATTGTAGTGAGCCAGCACGTATTCCGGGCGTATGGACAGAGCGCGCCGGTAGCAATCGATGGCGTCGTCCATGCGTCCAAGTGCTTGCATGGCGCCGCCCATATTGCTCAGCGCCTCCACGAATCCTGGGTTAAGCTGCAGCGCCCGTTCATAACTTGCCAAGGCCTCATCGAATCGGCCTTGCGCTTGCAAGGCATTGCCAAGGCTGCTGTGTGCCTCGGCGTCGTCAGGACTCAGCTGTACAGTCTTGCACAGCACCTCGAGCGCATCCTTGCCCTGGATCTGCAGGGCGGTACCGAGCACGCTCCAGCCGAAAGCCGACTCAGGATAGCGCTCCAGCAGCGAGCGCGTGGCGTTTTCCATGGCGGCGTACTGACCGGCATGGTAGAGCGCAATGATCTGGTCGATCTCGCTTTGATCCGGCAGCACGGCGGCCGCGGCGATGGCTTCCTGGATCTGCTGTTTCAATCCTTGAGAGGCATTGTTGTCGAGCCCGCGTGTGATGGCCGTGTCAACGATATCGAGCGCTTCCGCATGACGCCCGGCTTTCAGCAGGCCGCTGGCATAGGACAGCCAGAACTGGCCTTCGTCGGGGTTGACCGACAAGGCCTTGAGCAGATAAGGCAGCGCCGCATCGTGTTGCCCTAGCTGTCCGGCAAGCAGTCCCATATTGTGGTTGGCGACCGCGTGATATGGCTGCGTCTGCAAAATACCCAGATATAAATGCTCTGCCTGCACATAGCGGCCAGCCTGGTGTTCAGTAATGGCATGCAGCAGTTCTGCATCCAGGGGCAATTCTGCGGAATCGATGGCGCTCATTATTCAGTGCATTAAAGTGTTTTTGAGCAAGAATTGTAACTGCTGCTCCCCTGAATAGATACTTTCCTACGGGAATTTTTATGCTGCGGTGTTGCTCGGCTGGTTAGCCGTTGCCACTTGGCCAGTGATATTGGATTTGGCTACCAGACGATCACGGCTGGAGCGCAGGATATCGAGCAGCATCAGCACCTTGCTTTCGTCGCCCGTCATGTCTTCAAGAAAAAATTTGTTGTGATCGCGTATCCAGCTCAGGGGCATGTCCCACCAGGCCAGCTCAAGCAGGGCGGCGCGCACCTTTTCAGAAAAACGGTAGCGTATCAGGCGGGCTGGTGAGCCGGCGTAAATGCCGTAAGGTTCAGAGCGGAAATTGGGCGGCAATACGGATCTGGCGCCGATAATACAGCCATTCTCAATGATGCCGCCGCCCAGCATCAGCACTTCATCGCCGATCCACACATCGTTCTTGATAATTGAGTCGCCGTATTGTGGTGGCGAAACATGCTGCAGTCCCATACCCATGACGCCGAACATATAGGTTGAAATCGTACGCATTTCATGTTGGCCGTTAAGCAGAAAACGCAGGCGAAGGCCCCCAGCAACAAAGCGCCCGACCTGGAGCTTTTGCTTTTCCCCGTCGTATTTCACAATGGAGTCGACGCCGAATCCCGAGCAACGTCCGATAACAAACGTGCCGCTCTGCGGCTCCTGATCCAGCCAGTCGCGAAAGAAACCATGGGGCAGCGTGCTGTATGTCCCATCGGCGTAGGTGAGCACGGTAAATTTTGGCGAAAGCGGATGGTCTTGTGCGATGCCAGCAAAATCGAGTTCTGTTTTAATTTCCATATTGTTTGATGGCTAAATGTTTATGTGGCAATCCGTGTTTGCAGGTTTGGCGGGCCATGCGTGTCAGTTATCGGCTAAGTTGCCCGAGGCCTGCAAGCATTGCCAAAAATGGGCAATTTTCTTTTCATCGCAGGACAGCACGCCAAATGGATGCGCGCTGTGCAGTCCAGGCTTGATGCGTTTGCAGATGGCATGGTCTTCGTCAAAGATCTGCCGGTTCATCTGTGCGCTTGAACGAAAGAATTCGCCCAGTGCGCTGGCAGCGGCTGCACTTTTTGTCACGCCTTTGAGCAGGCGGCTTGAAAAATGCGTTCGATGTGGCTGTGCGCTCGGGAAAAAATGCTGCAGGGAATACGAATAACCATAGGTGGACGACAGCATCGTATACGGAAATAAATACAAGCTTTGGTAGCCGGCATATTGCTGTTCGATCTGAAACAGGCGCGCGATGCCCTGCAGTTTTTTTGCCATGCCAGCGTTGCCTACCGGCGCTTCCCAGACAGAAGTCCAGCTGGTAAAACGGTTGCTGCCATCTTGCAGATCGAGTTGCGCCAGGCTGTCGCTGTGTATGAACGGTACATGCACGGGCTCGAGTGCATTTTCCAGCGCCACGCGCCAGTCGCATTCAAATACATAGGCGTTGAAGTCGGCGCGCCCGTCGATGTTGAAGGACAGCGCGCCGAGCAGATCGAAGGTGTCTTCCAATTGTTGCTCAAGCGACAGCCTGGGCGCGATGGCAGCGAACAGGAAGTCGGCGCACCAGTCCGTTTGAAGGGTGTTAAGTCTGGTTTTCTTCAGGTCGGATTCGGCGTAACGTTCGCGGCAGGGTATATGCAACGCGCCGGCACGGTAAGACCAGCCATGATAGGGGCAGCTGATGCTGCTGTTGCCTTCCTGCTCAACAAAGAATCTGGTACCGCGGTGCGGACACAGATTGTCAAATACGATAATGTTGCCGGCGTCGTTGCATACCACCACTTCCTGATCGAGCCATTGCAGCTTGAGATAATCACCTGCTTGCGGCAATTCGCTGCGATGACAAAGCAGATGCCAGAACGAATCGCGCAGTTGCAGGTCAGTTATATTGACGTCATTCATAGTTTTTTCGCTGGCATGGTGTACATGGTGCTGCCGGGCACGACCTTGCGCATGATCACGGCGCCTGCTCCGATTCTGGCTGCCGCACCGACCTCGACCTGCGGCAGCACCGAGGCACCGGAGCCGAAAAATACGCCTTCGCCGATATGCGCGCCGCCGGTGATGTCGACATGGCAGCTGAGCGTGCAGCCGTTGCCGATCACCGCATCATGGCCGATGCTGGAATAACTGTTAATGGTCACAAAGTCGCCCACATTGCTGTCGGCAGAGATCAGGGCAAACGGACAGACGATCACGCCTCTACCGAGAATGGCGGTGCGCGCCAGCACGGCTGTGGGATGGATCAGTGTAAAAAATGTTGCACCTTTTTTTTGCAGCAGGGAAGTAATGCGCAACTTCGATGCCGGGTCTGCGATGGCAACCACAAACACATCGCGGTCCTTGAGGCTGTAGCGATCAATCGGGCCAAGCAGTGGGTAAGGGTAGAGCGCATTGAGCGCAATGGCAGGATCGCGGGTGTCGTCCAGAAAGCCGGCGATACGCAGTTTCTTGCCCGTGACAATATCTTCCAGCCAGCAGCACACTTCGCGGCCAAAGCTGCCGGCGCCAACGATAATAATATTTTGCATGATTTCCTTGTGCAGCCTATCGGGCCAGATAGCCGCCATCGACTGCCCAGGTGGCGCCGCTGACCCAGCGGCCGGCGTCAGAAAACAAAAAGGCGGCAACTTGTGCAATATCATCCGGCTGGCCGAAGCCAAGCGGATGGCGTTCCGCATAGGCCTGCAGCGCAGCGTCCGGAATGCCTTGTGTCAGGCGCGTATGCATTGCTGTCTCGACCGCGCCGGCAGCAATACTGTTGACGCGGATACGGCGCGGCGCCAGTTCGATTGCCAGAGAGCGCACCATGCCGTCGATGGCGGCCTTGGCCGCCGCGTACACCGCCATGCCTGATTGGCCGCGCTGGGCAGAAACAGACGACATGAACAGCAGTGCGGCACCATCGTGCAGAACCCCGCGCAGGGCAGCGCCGCGCGCCAGCGCCAGTGCGCTCTGGATGCTCGAGGAAAAAACCTGTTCGACCTGCTGGGCTTTCGATAGCTTGACTGGACGTACCATTTCCATGCCCGCCGCATGAAAAATGCCGGATAAAGGTGTCTGGTCGGCGGTCAAGGTCTTGAGGAACTCGGCAATGTCGTCACTACCGTCAAGATCGAGTTGGTGCGCAATGTGGCCGTTGCCAGACAGTTGCGCCTGCGTCTGGGCAAGACGGGCCTGGTCACGCCCAAGCAGTACCAGTTGCGCGCCGCAAGCTGCCAGCAAGATTGCCGTTGCCCGGCCTATGCCTGATGAGGCGCCTGTGACGACAATACGCTGTCCGGCAAGCATGGATGGATTGAAAATCATGTTGCTCTGTACCTCTACACTTCGATCAGTCGGTTGACCGCCACAGGCGGCAGTTCAAGCAGCGCTCCAGCCCAGGAGTAGCCGACGCCAAAACCAAACATGGCAATGGTCATCGATTGCGTGGCCAACTGCGGTAACTGCTCTGCAATCAGCAGGGGGATCGAGGCGCTGGAGGTATTGCCGAAACGCGCCATATTGAGTGGTGCTTTTTCGGCAGGCAACTTGGCTTTTTTAATGATGTGCTTGAGCATAAAAGCATTCGCCTGATGAAACAGAAACGCATCGACTGCCTCGCGCTCTTTGCCCGACAGCGTCAGCAGATCATTGACCAGCGGCGGCACATGCGACAGCGTGAAATTGAAAATCTCGCCGCCATCCATGAACAGCGCCGCCGGATCGCGTCCTGCCAGGCGCGTGTCGTTGCCGGCATAGCTGCGGTAGGCACTGTCTGCCATCATCAGATGACGCTCGCCGCGCCCGTCTGTGCCGACGATGAAATGCGCAGGCGCAGCCTGGCGATCGAACTCAAGCGCCGTTGCCGAACCGGCGTCGCCGAACAGTAGCGCCGTGGCGCGGTCTGTGGGATCGACCGTCTTGCTGATGGTGTCGCCCACCAGCAGCAGCACACGCCGTATCGCCACGCCATCGAGCATTTTCGCCGCCAGCCACAGGCCGTAGGCATAGCCGGAACACCCCAGATTGATGTCGAACGCTGCGCATGCCGGGTCAAGCTGCAGACGGCCATGCAAGGCGCAGGCCGTGGCAGGCAAGGTGTAATCGGGCGTTTGCGAAATAAAGATCAGCGCGTCAACGCTGTCGCGCTGCCAGCCCAAGTCGGTCAGCAGCGTTTCGGCTGCGCTCTGGCACAGATCCGCGGTGGTTTGCCCGGGAGCTGCGCGCCGGCGCGATTCCACGCCGATCATCCGACAGACATCGGCGACCGCATCGGCGCCAAATTGTGCATGCAGGCTGTCGTTGCTGACTTCGGTTTGAGGCAGTGCGCACACCAGGCCGCGCACAGCCAGATTGGCGATGGTAAATGGCGCGCCCGATGCAGTGCGAGTGCCGCTCATGATCAGGCTGCAGGGTCGGTCTTGATCAGAGCAACGATGTCCTGCACCGTGTTGCATTCGGCCAGGGCCTGCCCTGACAGTAGCTGGTCGAACAGTTCGTCCACCAGTGCGATGACGGAGATGATGGCCAGTGAATCCCAGGCGTAGTCGCCCAGCTTCAGTTGCGGCGTGACTTCGGCGGCATCGATTTCCAGGATCTCGGCCAGGCCGTTAAAAAATTCTTGCATGATTATTCCTTTGAAAAAATAGTGTAGCTTCCCTGCTCAAGGCAGGGTGACCAGCGTGCCAGCCCAGGAATAGCCAACGCCAAAGCCGATCAGAAGGGCCGTATCGCCCGACTCGATACGGCCGCTCGCGCGTGCGCGTGCTATGGCAATCGGTATCGTCGATGATACGGTATTGCCAACCGTATCGAGTTCAATGATGAATTTTTCTTCAGGAATCTTGATTTTTTTGCGTAATGCTTCCAATAAAAACTGATTGGCCTGATGAAATATCACATGATCGATGTCGTCGAGTGTTTTGTCTGCCGCCGCCAGCAGCTCGCGCATCACGGCCGGTACCGATGTCAGCGTGAATTGCATGATTTCGGCGCCATTCATGAACAGATCGTCCTGGCAGCGGGTATTGCCTGAAGAGTCGGTTTGTTTGCTCGCCGTTTCGGCGCTGCGTGGCAGCCGTGCGCCGCCTGCCGGCACCATCAGGTTATGGGCTCCTGAACCATCGGTACCGAGCACGAACGGACCCATCATCGATGGCGCCGCCGTGGCGCTAATGAGCGTGGCTGCGGCGCCATCGCCGAACAGGGTACGCACACTGCGGTCAAGCGGGTTGATCAGCTTGGAATAGGTATCGGCCGTGATCAGCAGCACGCTTTTGCGTATGCCGGACTCAATCAGTCCTTTTGCCAGGGCGAGGCCATAGACATAGCCGGAACAGCCGAGGTTGATGTCGAGTGCTCCGCAGGCAGTCGACAAGCCCAGCCGCTGTTGCAGCAGGCAGGCCGTGGTCGGCAACAGATAGTCGGGCGTCTGCGTACACAGAATCAAAAAATCGATGGCGCCGCGG
>Ga0308158_10004688_pt1 | contig 11466 bp, 9 predicted proteins | sample PhyBR2_FD_201038 | JGI IMG/M metagenome (GOLD analysis project Ga0308158, IMG submission 201038) | Phyllosphere microbial communities from UC Gill Tract Community Farm, Albany, California, United States - DLSLB.R2 | ecosystem: Host-associated > Plants > Phyllosphere > Unclassified | place: USA...
GCAGCGCGTTGCGCCGCGCGGCCAAGATCCTGTCGCATCACGGCGTGCATGTGACCATTCCGGCGGACCTGCCGACTGTGCGGGTCGATCCCGTCCTCTTCGAACAGGTGCTGTTCAATCTCATCGACAATGCCGCAAAATACGCGCCTGAGGGTTCGACCGTCGAGATCAAGGGCTGGACCGGGACAGGCGATGTGATGGTGCAGGTCGCCGACAGCGGGCCGGGCATTCCTGATAATGATCTCGACCGCGTGTTCGACACTTTCTACCGGGTGCGCAAGGGCGACCAGGTGCGGGCCGGCACCGGGCTTGGCCTGTCCATCTGCCGCGGTTTCGTCGAGGCGATGGGCGGCACCATCACTGCCGCAAACCGGCCCGACCGATCGGGCGCGGTCTTCACCATCAGGCTGCCTCGCCCTCAAGAGATCACGAATGACATCACGAAGCTGGAAGATATGAAATGACCGGTTCGCCCGTGAAGATCCTCGTCGTCGACGACGAGCCCCCTATCCGCAAGCTTTTGCGCGTCGGCCTGACGGCGCAGGGATATGAGGTGCATGAGGCGCCGGATGCGGCGACCGCGCGCGCGCTTGCAGGCGAGGTCGGCCCCGATCTCATCGTGCTCGACCTCGGCCTTCCCGACACACCGGGCCACGCTCTGCTCGGCGAATGGCGCGAACAGGGGCTGACCACCCCCGTCGTGATCCTCTCCAGCCGCACCGATGAAGGCGGGATCGTCAAGGCGCTGGAGACGGGCGCGGACGATTATGTGACCAAGCCATTCGGCATGAACGAACTCGGCGCCCGCATCCGCGTGGCGCTGCGCCACCGGCTGCAGCAGCAGGGCGAAAAGGCGGTGTTTCGCACCGGCGGGCTGTCGATCGACCTCGTCAAGCGGATCGTCAAGGTCGACGAGCGCGAGATCAAGCTGTCGCCGAAGGAGTACGACATCCTGCGCGTGCTGGCGCAATATTCCGGCAAAGTGCTGACCCATCAATTCATGCTGAAGCAGATCTGGGGACCGGCGGCGGATGTGCAGTATCTGCGCGTCTATGTGCGCCAGCTGAGACAGAAGATCGAGGCCACGCCAGACCAGCCGCAATACATCACCACGGAAACCGGCGTCGGCTACCGGCTGCGCGAGGCCGACCTGCCTGCAACCGAAAGTGCTTCACCGGAGGGCCGATGAGGGATAGAGCAGTGATCGGTTGAAAAAGACGAATGGACCGCATCATGACCGATACCGTTACCGACCGCTTCCTGCGCTATGTCGTCATCGACACGCAATCCGACCCGCAATCGCCGAGCCAGCCCTCCACCGAGAAGCAGAAGAACCTCGGGCGCGTGCTGGTCGAGGAATTGCTGGCGATCGGCCTTTCGGACGCGCATCTGGACGAGCACGGCTATATCTATGCGACCATTCCCGCCAATACGGACAAGCAGGTGCCCGTCATCTGCTTCTGCTCGCATATGGACACGGCGCCCGATTTCAGCGGCACCAACGTCAAGCCGCAGATCCTGCGCGGCTACGAGGGCGGCGATATCCGGCTGACGGGCGATCCGCAGCAGGTGATCCGCGTGAGCGAGCATCCGGAGCTGAAGAACCAGATCGGCAACGACATCATCACAACCGACGGGACGACGCTGCTTGGCGCCGACGACAAGGCGGGGATCGCCGAGATCATGACGGCGGCGCAGTTCCTTGTCGCCAATCCCGATATCAAGCACGGCACGATCAAGATCCTGTTCACGCCGGACGAAGAGATCGGCCGCGGCGTCGACAAGGTGGACCTGAAGAAGCTCGGCGCCGATTTCGCCTACACGATGGATGGCTCGACGGCGGGGCATATCGAAGACGAGACGTTTTCGGCGGACGGCGTCGAGATCACCATCCAGGGCGTTGCGATCCATCCGGGCTTTGCCAAGGGCAAGATGGAAAACGCCATCAAAATAGCCGGCGCGATCATCGACCGGCTGCCGAGGGATATCGGCCCCGAGACGACATCGGGCCGGCAGGGCTTCATCCATCCGACCGGCGTGACCGGCGCGATGGAGAAGGCCGAGATCGGGCTGATCATCCGCGATTTCGACAATGCGGGACTGACGACCAAGGAAGAGATGCTGGAAGCGATCGTAAAGGACGTGATGTCGGGCTATCCGGGCTCGACCTACACGTTCGAGGTCAAGCAGCAGTATCGCAACATGAAGGAAGTGGTCGATCGCCACCCCGATATCGTCGAGAACGCCATCGAGGGAATCCGTCGCGCCGGGATGGAGCCGAAGCGCGGCAGCATTCGCGGCGGCACCGACGGCTCGCGCCTCTCCTTCATGGGCCTGCCCTGCCCCAACATCTTCGCCGGCGGCCATGCGTTTCATTCGCCGCTCGAATGGGTAAGCCGTCAGGATATGGAGCGGGCGGCCAAGACGATCGTCGAGATTGCCAGAGTTTGGGAGGAGCGGGCGTAAGCGCCAGCGCACCAATCTCGCATCAACGAAAAATGCCGGACGTCACCGCCCGGCATTTTTTTATCCCCGCAGACCCGGCGCTTCCTGACCGGTGCGCTCGACGTACTCTGTATAGCCGCCGCCATACTGGTGGATGCCGTCGGGCGTCAGTTCCAGCACGCGGTTCGACAGCGCCGCCAGGAAGTGGCGGTCGTGGCTGACGAAGAGCATGGTGCCCTCGTATTGCGACAGGGCCTTGATCAGCATTTCCTTGGTGTCGAGATCCAGGTGGTTGGTCGGCTCGTCGAGGACGAGCAGGTTTGGCGGGTCGAACAGCATCTTGGCCATGACCAGACGCGCCTTTTCACCACCGGAGAGAACCCGGCACTTCTTTTCGACGTCGTCGCCGGAAAAACCGAAGCAGCCGGCGAGCGCGCGCAGCGGTGCCTGCCCGGCAAGCGGAAAACTATCTTCCAGCCATTCGAGAACCGTGCGTTCACCATCGAGCAGGTCCATGGCGTGCTGGGCGAAATAGCCGAGCTTGACGCTGGCGCCGAGCGCAACCGTGCCCTGATCCGGCTCGGTCGAGCCCGTGACCAGCTTCAGCAGCGTCGACTTTCCGGCGCCGTTGATGCCCATGATGCACCAGCGCTCCTTGCGGCGAACCATGAAGTCGAGGCCTTCATAGATCGTGCGGCTGCCGTACTTCTTGTGGACGTTCTTCAGGTTGATCACGTCTTCGCCGGAGCGCGGCGCGGGAAGGAACTCGAAGGCGACCGACTGGCGGCGCTTGGGCGGCTCTACGCGGTCGATCTTTTCCAGCTTCTTGACGCGGCTCTGCACCTGCGAGGCGTGTGAGGCGCGCGCCTTGAAGCGTTCGATGAACTTGATTTCCTTGGCAAGCATCGCCTGCTGGCGCTCGAACTGGGCCTGCTGCTGCTTCTCGTTCTGGGCGCGCTGCTGCTCGTAAAAGGCATAGTCGCCGGAATAGGAGGTGAGCTGGCCGCCATCGATCTCGATGATCTTGCCGACGATGCGGTTCATGAACTCGCGGTCGTGCGACGTCATCAAAAGCGCGCCGTCATAGTTCTTCAGGAACTCTTCCAGCCAGATCAGGCTTTCGAGATCCAGATGGTTGCTCGGTTCGTCGAGCAGCATGACATCAGGGCGCATCAACAGGATGCGGGCGAGCGCCACGCGCATCTTCCAGCCGCCTGAGAGGCCGCCGACATCGCCGTCCATCATTTCCTGGGTGAAGCTCAGGCCATCGAGCACTTCGCGGGCGCGGCCCTCGAGCGCGTAGCCATCCAGCTCCTCGTAGCGCGCCTGGACCTCGCCGTAGCGCTCGATGATGCGATCCATCTCGTCGAGCTTGTCGGGATCGACCATCTCGGCTTCGAGTTCGCGCAGCTCGGCGGCAACGACGCTGACGGGGCCGGCGCCTTCCATGACCTCGGCCACGGCGCTGCGGCCCGACATTTCGCCGACATCCTGGTTGAAGTAGCCGATCGTGACGCCCTTTTCGCCGGCGACATTGCCCTCATCGGGCTGCTCCTCGCCGGTGATCATGCGGAAGAGCGTCGTCTTGCCGGCGCCATTCGGGCCGACGAGGCCGATCTTCTCGCCCTTGTTGAGCGCCGCCGAGGCCTCGATGAAGAGGATGCGGTGGCTGTTCTGCTTGCTGATATTTTCGATGCGGATCATGGGAAGTGTGGTCCAAAACAGGTTTTCGGCGCCCTTATGCCACGCAACACCTGAGATGTCGCCCGTTTTCCGCAGTGCACCAAATGTTCAGGTTCGACCGTTTCCCTGTGGTGACAGCCGCGCGGGACTTCCAAACATCAGACGGCACTGATACGTTCCATATTTGTTCCCGAGTCGCGCTTTTGCCGCGACGCGTATGCTAGAGGCTGAAGAATAGATGCAGGCGGCGGCCTATCTCGAGAAACTGAACGAGCGGCAGCGTCTTGCCGTGGAGCATGGGGTCGGTCAGGGACCGGATACGACGGGCGGTCCGCTTCTGATCATCGCCGGCGCCGGATCGGGCAAGACCAACACGCTGGCGCACCGGGTGGCGCATCTGATCGTCAACGGCGCCGATCCGCGGCGCATCCTCTTGATGACCTTCTCGCGCAGAGCGGCGTCCGAGATGGCGCGACGCGTCGAGCGCATCTGCCGCCAGGTGCTCGGCGCCAAATCCGCCGTCATGACCGACGCGCTGACCTGGGCCGGCACCTTTCATGGGATCGGCGCGCGACTGCTCAGGATCTATGCCGAACAGATCGGCCTCAATGTCGATTTCACCATTCACGACCGGGAAGACAGCGCCGACCTGATGAACCTCATCCGGCACGAGCTTGGCTTCTCGAAGACCGAAAGCCGGTTTCCGACCAAGGGCACGTGTCTCGCGATCTATTCGCGCACGGTCAATTCCGAGACGCCGTTGAGCGAAGTCCTGAAGACCTGGTATCCGTGGGTGGCGACCTGGGAAGAGCAGCTGCGCGAGCTGTTTGCCTGCTATGTCGAGGCAAAGCAGGCGCAGAACGTGCTCGATTACGACGACCTATTGCTCTACTGGGCGCAGATGGTGAGCGATCCGGAACTGGCAGCCGATATCGGTGGGCGTTTCGACCATGTGATGGTCGACGAGTACCAGGACACCAACCGGCTGCAGTCTTCCGTGCTGATGGCATTGAAGCCCGGCGGGCGGGGCTTAACCGTGGTCGGCGACGACGCGCAATCCATTTACTCCTTCCGGGCGGCGACGATCCGCAACATTCTCGACTTCCCGAAAACCTTCGAGCCACCGGCCGATATCATCACGCTCGACCGCAACTATCGTTCGACGACGACGATCCTTGCCGCCGCCAATGGTGTCATCGAACTGGCGCGCGAGCGCTTCACCAAGAATCTCTGGACCGACCGGCAATCCGAAGAGCGGCCGAAGCTGCTCACCGTCAAGGACGAGAACGAGCAGGCGAACTACATCGTCGAACAGGTGCTGGCGAACCGCGAAGTGGGGATGACGCTGAAGCAGCAGGCAGTGCTGTTTCGCACCTCCTCGCACAGCGGCCCGCTCGAAGTGGAGCTGACACGGCGCAACATCCCCTTCGTCAAGTTCGGCGGGCTGAAGTTCCTGGATTCGGCACATGTGAAGGACATGCTGGCGATCCTGCGCTTCGCGCAGAACCCGCGCGACCGGGTCTCCGGCTTCCGCCTGTTGAAGATGCTGCCGGGGATCGGGCCGCAGACGGCGGGCAAGATCCTCGACACGATCGCCGCCGACCCCGAACCGCTGATGGCGCTCGCCGAAATCCCGCCGCCGGCCAAGACCGGTGAGAGCTGGCCGGCGCTGGTGCAGCTGCTGGAAGGATTGCGCAAGGCGAACGGGCCGTGGCCGGCCGAGATCGCGCAGGCGCGCGAATGGTACGAGCCGCATCTCGACCGCATCCACGAGGACGCCGACACCCGCAAGGCCGATCTGCTGCAGCTCGAGCAGATCGCGTCGGGCTATGCCAATCGCGAGCGTTTCCTCACCGAGCTGACGCTCGATCCGCCCGACGCCACCAGCGACCAGGCCGGCGTGCCGCTGCTCGACGAGGATTATCTGATCCTCTCCACCATCCATTCGGCCAAGGGGCAGGAATGGCGGGCGGTGTTCATGCTCAACGTCGTCGACGGCTGCATCCCCTCCGACCTCGCCGTCGGCACGACGCAGGAGATCGAAGAGGAGCGCCGCCTGCTCTATGTGGGCATGACGCGCGCCAAGGACAGCCTGACGCTGATCACCCCGCAACGCTTCTTCACCAGCGGCCAACACGGCCAGGGCGACCGGCATGTCTATGCGTCGCGCACGCGGTTCATTCCGGTGACGCTGCTGCAATATTTCGAGACGGCTGCATGGCCGGTTGTGGTCGCGACGCCTTCGGAACGGAGTACGCAGCAGATAAGGGTGGATGTGGCGGCGCGGATGCGGACGATGTGGCGGTAGGGTGTGTGGGGGTTGTTGAGGGTGGGCAGCTGGCGTTGTGCCTGAAGCCCCCTCATCCGGCTGCCGCCACCTTCTCCCCGCAGGGGAGAAGAGACTCGTGGTGGGCCGCCTGCGCCGACCTCCCCTTCGCCCCAACGGGGAGAAGGTGGCCCGAAGGGTCGGATGAGGGGGCTCCGGGTGCTGAGTCTGCCAGTTAAATATTTGATGTCGTTTGGATTTGGCGTTTTTCCGTGTGTTACCCCCTCTGCCCTGCCGGGCATCTCCCCCACAGGTGGGGAGATTGGCTGGGCTTACCCGCTCGCTCTTACCTCAACATTTGGCGTAAACCTCTCCGCGAGTCGATCTCCCCCCTTGTGGGGGAGATTTCCGACAGGACAGAGGGGGTGCCACACGGCACACCGCCAACGTCCGCTCATCAGAAGTAGGCCCACTCAAACCGCCAACCGCGTCCTCACATCCCCCGCCAACGCCCTCATCCGCTCCATCGACGCATGGCCGATCAGCATGAAGGCGTGGGTCTTATCCGACCAGTAGACAACGTTCATGCCCTTGCGGCTTTCGACGTCGGGCGGCTGGGGGCCGTCGTCGGAGCGGACGATGCAGAGGGCCAAGGGGCCTGTCTCGGGATCGAGGTAAGCGAGCTGGGCGAGTGGCTGGTCGTCATATTGCAGGAGCAGTGCCCGCTTGAAATCGACGCCCTGAAGCGCGATCGCTTCCGGCGAGAGGCGCAGGCCGAGCCTTGCTTCGACGGCTGACAGCTGATCTGCCTGCGACGCAAGCGAGGGGACCGGGCCGGCCAGCGTTTCGGGCGTGTAGAGTGCGATGTAATCGGCGACCGTGGCGCGCCATTCGCTGCTTTCATCGGTTGCGGCGAGCTGTCGGCTCAGGCCGATGAAGGCGCGGTCGGCGATGACGCCAGCCACGAGGCAGGCGGCGAGCGCGCCGAGGAAGCGACGGCGGCTGGGGGCCGGCGCTGCCGCGGGTGTGGCGGAGAGGCGCGCGAGGATGGCTTCGAGCTCGGCCTTCGGCGCCTGAGCGAGCAGCGGATCGAAGGCCTGCGCGAAGGGCAGACTGGCGCGCGACAGGAATTCGAGGCGGGCGGCCAGCTCGGCGTCCGTTTCCAGGAGTGCTTCCAGGCGCGCGGCCTCAGCGGGTTGCAGTTCGCCGTCAAGATAGGCGGTCAGTTCCTCGTCGGAGGGGATGGTGGTCTTGTCGGTCATCGTCCGCCCTCCTCTTTCAGATTGCCGGCCAGGGTCGCGCGGGCAGCGGCGAGCCGGCTCATGACGGTGCCGATCGGAATATCGAGCACGGCGGCCACCTCCTTGTAGGACAGGCCCTCGACATAGGCCAGGAAGACTGCGGCACGCTGCGCATCGGGCAGCGCGCCAACGAGACGAAGCACCTGAGCGGCCATGACATGCGCCTCCGTTTCGCGCGCGCCATCGACGACGAGCGCCTGCTCGGCATCGACGAAGCCCTGCCCTTCGCGGACCCGCCGCGAGCGGATTTCATTGAGCCAGATCGAATGAAGAATGGCAAACAGCCAGCGGTCGAGCCTTGTGCCCACTTGAAACTGCGTGGCCCTCTCAAGCGCGCGCACGCAGGTCTGCTGCACCAGATCGTCGGCCACGTCGCGGCGATGCGAGAGCACGAGACCATAGCGCCAGAGCCGCGACAGGTTTTCCGTCAGACCGCTCCTGATATCGGATTCGCTTGCGATTGCCGCCTCCGCCACGGGGTTTGCCGAAGACCGCACTGGGCGAGCCGGCGCGGTCTTGTTGGCGTGACTATAGGCAGGAAATGTCGTGTAGGCGACGACCATCGGCATGTTCCTCGTCACATTATCGGGTGTTCGCGCGCGCTAAAGCGTGTCGCGATCCTTCGGATTCGCTCGCCACGCTTTAAGTCTTTGTTTTGTCGCATGTCGGTGCCGCAAAACCGCTGCACACTTTTGCGCGACATGCTTTAGATCTTCGACGGATCGGTGATCGCTTCGTTGAGATCGCGATATTCCTCGCAAGACGTGCCGCACAGCGTCTTGATGGTGCCGAGCTGCTCCTTGGCAAGATCGATGCGACCCTTGATGACATAGGCTTCGCCGAGATATTCGCGGACCTTGGCATATTGCGGATCGAGCTGGACCGACTTCAGATAGTAGCCAATGCCTTCATCCGTGCGTCCGAGCTTACGCGTTGCGTAGCCGCGATAGTTCAGCGCCTCGGCGGTGTTCTGGTCCTTCAGCGTATCGAGCATGGCCAGCGCCTCATCGTAACGGCCGGCCTTGGCCAGCGAATAGGCGTATTCGGTACGGTTGTCGTCGGTGATGTTGGCGCCCGACTGCTTGACGCATTTCTGCGTCTTCTTGTCATAGACCTCACCCTTCTTGCAGGTCGGCGTGGTTGCGCCGCCGCTATCGTCGCCGCCGGCGGCGAAAACAGGCGCGGTGAACGCGAAGGCGGCGATCGCGCCGCTGATGAGGACGGATGCAATCCGGGAGGTTGCTGAGGTCATGATGTATCTCCTTCGGGACAAGACGGGTTGGTCTGGAAGACATGGTTGCGGCGAATGAACACCGCAGCCGGCGGGTTTATTCGGCGGATGTCCCGATTTTTCCGATCACCGTTTCGTGAGAGCCAGCGGCGAATAAAGCGCGGGCTGGCGTGTTTGCTCCGCGTGCGCCGGGGGACGAACAGGAGCATTTTCGTGAACGAGACCGTCAAACTACTCAGCCTCGCCACCGCGGCGCCACTGCATGTGATCACGCAGGAGGAAGCCGCGGAAACGTCGGCACGGCTGTTTTCCAGCCGGCTGAAGGACTTCGCGCATCTTGTGCCGGTCTTCGCCAACGCCGGCATCCGCACGCGACACGCCGCGCGGCCACTCTCATGGTTCACCGAGCCGCATGGCTGGGGAGACCGGATGCAGGCCTATCAGGACGAGGCACGAAGCCTGTTTCGGCGGACCGTCACGGCGGCGCTCGATCAGGCTGGCCTCAGGGGAGCCGATGTCGATTGCATCGTCACTGTCTCTTCCACCGGTATCGCGACGCCGAGCCTCGATGCGCAGCTGGCATCGGAGATCGGGTTTCGGACGGATGTCGAGCGCCTGCCGGTATTCGGCCTCGGCTGCGCGGCCGGCGTTTCGGGCTTTGCGATCGCGGCGCGGCTTGCCAAGGCGCGACCCGGCGCGACCGTGCTCTTCGTTTCGATCGAGCTCTGCACGCTTGCCTTCCGGCTCGACGAGTTGACGCGGGCAAACATCATCGCCACGGCGCTGTTCGGCGATGGCGCGGCGGCCTGCATCTTGCGGGCTGGGCCGGAGGGGCTTGCCGCTGTCGAATCCACCGGCGAGCACCTGTTTCCCGATACGCTGGGGATCATGGGCTGGAAGATCGACGATACCGGCTTCGGGATCGTGCTGGCGCAATCCTTGCCGCCCTTTGCGGAGAAGGAGTTGGGGCCGGCGATCGACGGCATTCTTGATCGCAACGGGTTGAGGCGCGCGGATATCGACCGCTTCATCTGCCATCCCGGCGGGGCACGCGTTCTGGCGGCGCTGGAGACGGCCTTGTCGATCCCGTCCTCGGCGCTCGACCATGAGCGGGCGGTGCTGGAGGAATACGGCAACATGTCGTCACCGACGGTGCTGTTCGTGCTTGAGCGGGTGCTGCGTGAGGGATTGCCCAAGCGGGCGGCGATGATTGCGATGGGGCCGGGATTTTCGGCCAGCTGCGTGACGTTGACGAGGGCCTGACCATGTGGCCATCGATCCTTATCCTCGGCTTCGTGACGCTGCAGCGGCTGGCGGAGCTTGTCATCGCCCGCCGCAACACCCGCGCGCTTATGGCGCGCGGCGCCCGCGAGATCGGCGCCGACCACTACCCTGTCATGGTGGCGCTGCATGCGAGCTGGCTGGCCGGGCTCTGGCTGCTTGCGCCGGGCCATCCGGTGCAGCGGATGTGGCTCGTGCTCTTCGTCGTGCTGCAGCTTGGTCGGCTCTGGGTTCTGGCTACGCTGAAGGGGCGATGGACGACGCGGATCATCGTGCTGCCGGGGGCGCCGCTCGTGCGCGAAGGGCCTTACCGGCTTTTCTCGCATCCGAATTACGCGGTTGTCATCGGCGAGATCGCGGTGCTGCCGCTTGTCTTCGGCATGCCGCTATTCGCCGCCATCTTCTCCATCTTGAACGGGCTGATGTTGTGGCTTCGCATCTCGGTGGAGAACCGCGCGCTGAAGGCGGCAATGTTTTTGAAATGAATGCGATTTTTCATTTGCACGCGGCTTGGCGGAGGGGCATTTTCCATGCCTAGACTATCGTGGGTTTCGTGGAAAAATGACGAAGAACGTAATCGTGCTTGGAGCCGGCATCGTCGGCGTATCGACAGCCATTCATCTGCAGCGGCGCGGACGCCAGGTGACATTGATCGATCGCAAGCCGCCGGGCAACGGCACATCCTTCGGCAATGCCGGATTGATCCAGCGTGAGGGCGTGGTCCCCTACGGCTTTCCGCAGCAGCTCGGGCTTCTCGTCCGCTACGCCTTCAACAACCGTATCGACGCGCATTATCACCTGAACGCGCTGCCTAGCCAGCTGTCGTTTCTGGCGCGCTACTGGTGGCACTCCAACACCAAGCGCCACCAGATGATCTCGAAGGCCTACGCGCCGCTGATCGCGCATTCGATCTCCGAGCACAACGACCTGATCGAGGCGGCCGGCGCCGAGCATCTGATCCGCAAGAACGGCTGGATCGAGGTGTTCCGCACCGGTGAAAAACGCGACGCGGAATTCGCCGAGGCCGAGCGGCTGCAGCGGGAATTCGGCGTCGGCTTCGACAAGCTGGATACCGGCGATCTGGCGCGGCTGGAGCCAGATCTCAATCTCGGCTTCGTCGGCGCGCTGAAGTGGCGCGATCCGTGGTCGGTCATCAATCCGCAGGCGTTGACGGCAAGCTATCTGCGCTATTTCGAAAGCATCGGCGGCCGCTTCATCACCGGGGATGCGAACTCCTTCGGAAAATTCGGCGCCGGCTG
>Ga0308158_10004689_pt1 | contig 11466 bp, 16 predicted proteins | sample PhyBR2_FD_201038 | JGI IMG/M metagenome (GOLD analysis project Ga0308158, IMG submission 201038) | Phyllosphere microbial communities from UC Gill Tract Community Farm, Albany, California, United States - DLSLB.R2 | ecosystem: Host-associated > Plants > Phyllosphere > Unclassified | place: USA...
AGCCCTGGTCAAGCTTCCAAGCTCTTATCCGCCTTCCTTGCCGTCAAATTTGGTCAAAGGAAGGCGTGCACCGCACAAACTCTGACAATCCGAGTAAGACACTATTATCGTTAATAGTTCGTTAGCGCCGGATCATAATGGCTGACTATTGGCGTTAGGATGATCCCTTGGAATACTTGGCCAGATCTCCGATCGATGACCAAAACCGCACAAACCTTGCGCGCGGCAATTCCTTCACATGAAAGTCATGTTTTTGCAAGCAGCGTTTTCAGGAAGCAGCCATGTCGTCAGGGCTGAGCAAAATCACGCCCAACGGCGTGAAATGACGGACATTCGCCGTGACCACAGTCAGATTACGAACCGAAGCGGTTGCCGCGATCAGTACGTCAGCCAAGCCCGGCCTGTGCCCGCTTGCCTCTACCTGTTCCTCGATCGTACCAGCCGCCATCGCGATATCCGCGTCGACAGGCAGAACGTGATCGCCGAACTGACCGATCAATCCGGAAAGCCATTCCGCGAGCTTGGCAGCCCTCGCATCAGCACCCTTGCGTTCGAGCTTTTTAATCCCGCGCTGGATTTCCGCGATGGTGATGGCTGAGAGATAGAGCGAGCCTTCGTCGCCTCGCTCAGACATCCAATCCCGAATATCAGGTGAAATCGCCGGCCGATCCGGCGCAAACAGCGAGATGACGTTGGTGTCGAGCAGGTAACCGGTCACAGCTCGGCGTCACGCATGCCGGACATGTTCCGATCCAGATCGAGGTCATCGTCGAGACCGCCGGGAAATGACATCAGATATTCGCCGAGATTGAGCTTCGTCTTGGCAAGCGCCTTCTTCGCCTCCTCCGCCGCCTCAAGCGAAACGATAGCGGCGACCGGCTTTCCGTGACGAGTAATCGTGACGAACTCGCCGCTCATCGCTTCATCGACGAGACTGGAGAATGTTGCCTTTGCATCGCGAAGTGTAACTGTCGTCATCGGGACCTCAGCGTGACCACAGGTGACTACATAGCAGTTCGCTCGCGAAGTTTCAACGAACCGCCGAGGTCAGACCTCGATCATCATCTGCTTCGCCAACCCCTCAGGCAGTCGCCGGGGGCGGCCGCTGGCGTTGATGACGGCGATGATGACCTTGGCGGCGATCAGGAGCGTGTCGTCGCGGCGGATCTCCTGGGCGAGCACCATCTTGGCGCCGCCGGCCTTTTCGGTGCGCGTCGTCACCGTCAGGATGTCGTCCATGCGCGCCGGCGACTTGAAGTCGATCTCCATGCGATGGACGACGAAGACCAGCCCTTCTTCGTCCGCGGTAATCAGCTCGCGCTGCTCGACGCCGAGGCAGCGCAGATAGTCGGTGCGGCCGCGCTCGAGGAAGTGCAGATAGCGGGCATGGTAGACCAAGCCGGAGAAATCGGTGTCCTCGTAATAGACCCGCTGCAGCAGGCGATGGCCCGCTTCCGTCAGTTCACCAGAGATCGAATGAGAGATCGAATGCACACCGTCCGCCATAATTTTCTCCAAAGTCGCGCGCCCTCTTTGGCTGAAGACATTCCGCCTTGCAAGCATTGAACAATTGTCACGCTTTCTAAGTAATCCTCGATAGCGAAAGCCAACAAGGAGACGACACCATGAAGATTGCGGTGATGGGCGGAGATGGATTTATCGGCTGGCCAACATCATTGCATCTGTCGGACGCCGGCCACGATATTCACATTCTCGACAACCTCTCGCGACGCTGGATCGACACAGAACTCGGCGTCCAGTCGCTGACGCCGATGGACTCGATCCAGGAGCGCACCCGCATCTGGCACGCCGAGACCGGCCGCCGCATCCATTTCAACCTGATCGATCTCGCGAGGGATTACGAACTCCTGAAGAAATGGCTCGCCGAAAACCGGCCCGACGCCATCATCCACTTCGCCGAGCAGCGCGCCGCGCCCTATTCGATGAAGAGCGATCGCCACAAGAACTACACGGTCAACAACAACATCAACGCCACGCACAATCTCTTGAACGCGCTGGTCGAGCTGCAGCTCGACGCGCATCTGATCCATCTGGGCACCATGGGCGTCTACGGCTATTCGACGGTCGGCGCCGCCATCCCCGAAGGGTATCTCCCCGTAGGCATCGAGACGACGAGCGGCGAGACGGTGAGCCAGGAAATCCTCTACCCCGCCAACCCCGGCTCGATCTACCACATGACCAAGTGCCTGGATCAGACGCTCTTTCACTTCTACGCCAAGAATGACGGCCTCAGGATCACCGATCTGCACCAGGGCATCGTCTGGGGCACCCACACGGAACAGACCCGCCGCCACGAGCAGCTGGTCAACCGCTTCGACTATGACGGCGACTACGGCACCGTTCTGAACCGCTTCCTGATCCAGGCCGCGATCGGCTATCCGCTCACCGTCCACGGCACCGGCGGCCAGACCCGCGCCTTCATCCACATCCAGGATTCCGTGCGCTGCATCGAGCTGGCCTTGAAGAACCCGCCGACCCGCGGCGCCCGCGTCGAGATCTTCAACCAGATGACCGAAACCCACCGCGTCCGCGACCTCGCCGAGATGATTGCCAAGCTGACCGGCGCCGAGATCGCCTGGCTGCCCAATCCGCGCAAGGAAGCGCCGGAAAACGAGCTGATCGTGAAGAACGACAAGTTCCGCAACCTCGGCCTCGATCCGATCACGTTGAAGACGGGTCTGATGGGCGAGATCGTCGACGTCGCGAAGAAATTCGCCTATCGCGTGGATCGCAGCCGCGTACCGGCGGTGTCGGCATGGACCAGGGATATCGCGCCGACGATCAACCACGATCCCGAGGGGAAACGATTGAAGTCGGTGTCGTGAGAAGTGGCGATACACGGGAAGCCTAGAGCACTGAGCCCCCTCATCCGCCTACCGGCACCTTCTCCCCGTTGGGGAGAAGAGACTCATTGCAGCCACTTGGCACAAATCACCCGTTCAGTTCCTGCGATAGGCGGCGATGCTCGCCACCTGCCTCTTCGCCCCACCGGGGAGAAGTGCCGGAGCGCCAGCGAGGCGATGAGGGGGGCGAGGCTCGCCGAGCGGCCTGAGCGACAAGCGAAGGTCAACATTACAGCGCACCCCGAGACCTACCAGCAATGACCTCCCCCAACGCCTACGTCACCCTGGTCACCAACGCCGACTACGCCATGGGCGCCACGGCGCTCGCCCGCTCGCTGCGCATGACCCACACCACCGCCGATATCGTCGTCCTCCACACAGGCGGCGTCACCGAAGCTGACCTCGACCCCTTGCGCACCCTCGGCTGCCGCCTCCTCTCAGTCGAGCATCTACCGCTATCGGACGCCTTCAACGAGCGCCACGCGCGCGGAAAACTCCACGCCGCCGCCCCCTTCACCAAGGGCCGCAAGCCGCTGTTCCATTCGCCGCTCGACAATTTCTGCAAGCTCCGCCTCTGGGAAATGACCGAATACACAAGCTGCGTCTTCATCGACGCCGATGCCATCGTGCTGCGCAATATCGACCGGCTCTTCGCCTACCCCGAATTCTCAGCCGCCCCGAATGTCTACGAATCGCTCGCCGATTTTCACCGCATGAACTCCGGCGTCTTCGTCGCAAAGCCTTCGAAGGAAACATTCAGCGCCATGCTGGAGCGGCTCGACCAGCCGGAAATCCTGTGGAAACGCACCGACCAGACCTTCCTGCAGGCGTTTTTCCCGGAATGGCATGGTCTACCTGTTTATTTCAACATGCTACAATATGTCTGGTTTACCATGCCTGCGCTTTGGGACTGGAACAGTATTTCCGTCCTGCACTACCAGTATGAAAAGCCATGGGAAACAGATCATCCAAAGGCCGAGAGCCTGCGGCCGCTGATCGATCTTTGGCGGGCATTCTACACGGGCAAGGACGTGCCGGACATATCGGCCATGGCCAATCCGAAAGGGGCAGCATGAAGGTACTGGTATCGGGTGGAACAGGACTTGTCGGTCGCTATATCGTCGAGGAACTGCTTGCAGCCGGATATTCGGTCATCATCGGTGGCCGCCATGCCCCGCTGCCGCGCGCCTTCTCCCGCCCCGTCGATTTCGCGCCGCTGTCGCTCGATCCCGAGAAGGACCACATCGAAGCCTTCGACGACGCCTATTTCTTCGTGCATGCCGCCTTCCACCACGCGCCCGGCAAATATCGCGGCGGCGAAGGCGACGATCCCGAGACCTTCAAGCGCTTCAATCTCGACGGCACCGTGCGCCTGTTCGAGGCGGCCAAGCGCGCCGGCACGCGCCGCTGCATCTTCATCTCCAGCCGCGCGGCCTATGGCGAGCATCCGCCGGGAACCACGCTGACGGAAGCCACGCAGGAAAAGCCGGAAACGCTCTACGGCCAGACCAAGCTCGACGCCGAACGCAGCCTGGCGCATCTGGCCGCGCCCGGCTTCGCCACCGCCAGCCTGCGCCTCACCGGCGTCTACGGCAATCTGCGCCCCAACAAATGGGACAAGCTGTTCGGCGATTACCTGAGCGGCCGGCCGATCCCCGCGCGGGCCGGAACCGAAGTGCACGGCCAGGATGTCGGCAAGGCCGTGCGCGTCATGCTCGAGGCCGATGCCGGTCGCATCTCGGGCGAGACCTTCAACGTCTCCGATCTCGCACTCGACACCTGGGATATCCTCGAGCCGATCCGCTGGGAACATGATTGCGCCAACCGCCTGCCTGTCGCCGCAGACAAATCGCTGCTGACACCGATGGACACGACAAAGCTGCAGGCGCTGGGCTGGCAGCCGGGCGGACTGCCGCTCTTCGAGGAAACCATTCACGCGCTCGCGACACAGCCGGCGGCCTGACACCCGGACGTCGCATTCGCGCGTTGCTTTTGCATACGCGCGTTTTATTGTCGCCGCCGAACGAGCAAGGCGGACACCAATGAACGCAAAAGACATCAAGGCCGGCATGCGCGCCGAAAGGCTGGCGCTGAGAGATGCCATTCCCGTGGAGACCAGGGCCGCGATGAGCCTTGCCATGGCCGAACACGCCGGCGAGGCGATTGCGTTTGATCCCGGCACCATCATCTCCGGCTTCCTGCCGATCCGCTCGGAAGCAGACCTTCGGCCGCTGATGGCGCGGTTTCGCGCACGCGGCGCCAGGCTCTGCGTCCCCGCCATTCTCGACCGCCAGACCATTGTCTTTCGCGAACTCGTCGATGGCGCACCGCTGGTCTCCACCGGCTTCGGCACATCCGGCCCCGGCCCAGACGCGCCGGTTCTCGACCCCGAGATCCTGCTGGTACCGCTGTCCGCCTTCGACCAGCGCGGCCACCGGATCGGCTACGGCGCCGGTCATTATGACCGCGCGATCGACCGTTTGAGGCAAAAAGGCATGCATCCGAAACTCATCGGCATTGCATTCGACTGCCAGGAAGTGGCACATGTGCCCGACGAGCCGCACGATGTAAGCCTGGATGCCATCCTGACAGAAAGCGGCCTGCGCTTTTTTGCCTCTTGGATTGGATAGCAATGCGACTGCTTTTTTTGGGTGACATGGTCGGCAAGACGGGACGCACGGCGGTGTGGGATCGCCTCCCCGGCCTGATATCGGACCTGAAGCTCGACTTCGTCGTCGTCAACGGCGAAAACGCCGCCGGCGGCTTCGGCATCACCGAGGACATCTTTCTCGAGACCATCAATGCCGGCGCCGACGTGGTGACGACGGGCAACCACGTCTGGGACCAGAAGGAAGCGGTCGCTTTCGCGGGTCGAAACGACCAGTTCCTGCGCCCGGCCAACTATCCGCAGGGCACGCCCGGTCGCGGCTCCGGCCTGTTCTACGCCCGCAACGGCGCCCGCGTGCTGGTTGCCAATGTCATGGGCCGCGTCTTCATGCATCCCGAGCTCGACGACCCCTTCAAGGCGGCGGAGACCATTCTCGATGCCTGCCCGCTGAAGGAACAGGCCGATGCGATCATCTTCGATTTCCATGCGGAAGCCACCAGCGAGAAGCAGTGCTTCGGCCACTTCGTCGATGGCCGTGCCTCCTTCGTCGTCGGCACCCACACCCATGTGCCCACCGCCGACCACCAGATCCTGAACGGCGGCACCGCCTATCTCTCCGATGCCGGCATGTGCGGCGACTATGACAGTTCGCTCGGCATGGACAAGGAAGAGCCGCTCAACCGCTTCATCTCGAAGATGCCGAAAGGCCGCATGGAGGCAGCCACCGGCCCCGCCACCATCTGCGGCGTCGGCGTCGAAATCTCGGATGCGACGGGTCTTGCGGAAAAGATCGCGCCGCTACGCCTCGGCCCGAGACTGTCGGAAACCATCCCCGAATTCTGGCGCTAAACCGGGCACCATGTCCCAGTGACGGAAAAGTGAGCAGCGGTTGCCGGATTTGATCTGGACCGCTGCCGACCCTTGCCGCATCCTTTTGCCAGTGAAAGCGCTGGGGACGTGGCATGAAGCTGCATTTTCTTGTCTTCGCAATGACCACCCTCTCCGGCCTGCTGCCCGGTTGGCTGGGTTCTGACGCCGCGCAAGCGCAAGAGGCGCGCCGCAACGTCAGCCAATGCCAGGCGATCGCGCAATCCATTCCCAAGGCGACATTCGCGAGCTTCTCCGGCGCCGTCCCGATCGCAGGCGCGGCGGACAATGAGACGGTGACGCTCACCTATATCGGCCACTCGACCTTCCTGATCGAGACGCCCGGCGGCGTCAGCATCGCCACCGATTACAGCGGCTGGTACACGCCGCCGCGCATGCCAATGGTGGCGACGATGAACCGCGCCCACTCCTCGCACTACACGCTGACGCCTGATCCGGCGATCAAATATGTGCTGCACGGCTGGAGCGACGTGCCGGGAGAAAAAGCGAAGATCGACCTCACGGTCGGCGACACCTACATCCGCAACGTCACCACCGATATCAGGGGCGGCTACGGCGGGCCGCAGGCGGATGGAAACTCGATCTTCATCTTCGAGGTTGCGGGCCTCTGCATCGGCCATCTCGGCCACCTGCACTACGAACTGACCGACGCGCATTACACCGAGATCGGTCGGCTCGACATCGTCATGGTTCCCGTCGATGGCGGGCTGACCATGGGCGCCGACAGCATGAGCCGCATCATCAAGCGCCTGCGCTCCTCGCTGGTGCTGCCGATGCACCAGCAACGCCCGCTCGCCAACTTCCTCTCCATGTTCGGCCCCGACTTCGACGTCGTCTACGCCTCGGGCAACAGCATCGACGTCTCGATGCGCACGCTGCCGAAGAAGCCGCAGATTTTTGTGGCGAAGGGGATGCAGTAAGAGGGCGGAGGCACGCTTCTAGAGAGAAGACTTATCGTCCGCTTCCTCAAGATCAAAATCATCTTCGATCTCCACACCCGGCGGTCGCTCTCTGCCATGGCGAATAGCAAGGATGAAGATCTCCTCTGTCCTTATTTCGTAATCGACAAGATAGGCGCCAAGAACAAACCGAAATGCACTCGGGAACGGCAATTCCGGGGTCGTTTTCCCCATGTGCGGAAACAGGCCAAGCTCATGCCGCAGGCGCTTCAGATCATCGGCAAATTGCTGGCCAGCCCGTGTGCTTTTGGACTTCAGGTAGCGTGCTTCGGAAGCGACGTATTCTCTTGCTTTCGGCGAGAGAATGACCTTCACGCAACGGCACCCTTCACAATGGCGTCGACCTCGTCGATCACGTCGTCCAGGTCATGTCCTAGGCCTGCGTCGATATCCTTGCGTGCTTGATCCAGCTCGATGATTTCGCGGCCTTCCGAAGCAAGATAGGATTTCAGAGCGCGCACGAACACCCAGCTTCTGCTTCTGTCGCAGATACCAGCGATCTGCTCGATCTCCGCCAGCACATCGACAGGCAGACGCATGGTAATCGGGTCTGAAAGCTCACGATTGCTCATCGTTTTTACCTCCGTTTGTAATACAGGGTAAGCTATACCAACAGACGCGTCAAACCTCCCCCCCATGCAACCGACGCAACAAAAAAGCCCAGGAGCCAAAGCTCCCGGGCCTCGATCGACCTCGCCGCAAGCCTGCGTCAAGCGAACTGCAGATGCTGTCGCACGCCGACATCCGGCATCTTGTCCTCGTCGAGATTGGCCTTGGCGATTTCCCAGCCGAATTTCAGCTTGCTGCCGGTCGACACCCAGATTTCGGCGTCGTCGACATGCATGGCGAGCATCGTCAGTTTCGGGTCCTTCTTGCCATCTTCGTACCAGGCGGCCACGACCGAGTTCCAGTATTCCTCGATCTTGGAGGCATCCTGGCGAACCTCGATCTTGCCGGCGAGGCAGGCGTGGTAGTCGTGGTCCTTGCCGACCACGCAGAAATGCGCGCGCGTTCCGGGCTTGATCGCCCGCACGATCTCCGCGTCCGACTTGGTGTAGAACCAGATGGTGTTGGTCTTGGGATCGGCGTTCGGCGCCATGGGCTGCATGTGCATGTCGGCGCCATCGACGCCGAGCATGCCGGCATGAATGTCGTTGACCTGATCCCAGAGCTGGCGTGCCGGGTGTTCCCGAGCCTCGTTGAAACTAGCCATAGCGCTTCCTTCCGTTTCGAATGGTCCGTGTTTGAAACGTCATCTCGCGGGCTTTGTTCCCCAAAGTGAAAACAGATGCTACGCTCCTGGTATCGTGGGGATATGGGGGATCGTCATGCGCATAGCGGCATTGGTCACGCTGGGCTTCGCCTCGGCATTGTCTCTGGCATCGGTCTCGCCCGCACGCGCCGCTGACCGCAGCTTCATGCCCGACGAGAACGGCCAGATCGTCTTCGTCACACCATCGAGAAACATCGGCTGCACCTATATCCCAAAGGGCGGCACGGAGATGTACAAGCCCGATGACGGCGGCCCCGAGCTCGGCTGCGACCGCATCGAGCCGAAATACATCCGGCTGATCCTGTCGGCTTCCGGCAAGGCCTTCATCTTCGAGATGGAAGGCGACACCGCCTGCTGCAACGATGTCAACGTGCTCAACTACGGCGATCGCTGGAAGGCGGGACCGTTTACCTGCATGTCCGATGAAAGCGGCCTCACCTGCCGCCGCAAGGACGGACACGGCTTCTTCGCGAGCCGCAACAAATACACCGCCGATTGACGCAGCGCCCCGGCGTCGCGGCCATCCGGCACGCCTGTTTTCCCTTGAACGCGCCCCGTTTCACTCTTATAAGGCGGCCCATTCCCAACAATAAGACGTGAACAGGGGTGCCATGGCTGGCCATTCACAGTTTAAAAACATCATGCATCGCAAGGGCCGTCAGGATGCCGTGCGGTCGAAAATGTTCTCCAAGCTCGCGCGCGAAATCACCGTTGCCGCCAAGGCCGGTCTGCCCGACCCGACGATGAACGCCCGCCTGCGCCTGGCGATCCAGAATGCCAAGGCCCAGTCGATGCCGAAGGACAACATCGACCGCGCCATCAAGAAGGCTGCCGGCGCCGATGGCGAGAACTACGATGAAGTGCGCTACGAAGGCTACGGCCCGGGCGGCACCGCGATCATCGTCGAAGCGCTGACCGACAACCGCAACCGCACCGCCTCCAACGTCCGCTCGATCTTCACCAAGGCTGGCGGCGCCCTGGGCGAAACCGGCTCGGTATCCTTCTCCTTCGACCATGTCGGTGAGATCACCTACAAGCTCTCTGCCGGCGATGCCGACAAGATGATGGAAGCGGCGATCGAAGCCGGTGCCGACGACGTCGAGACCGACGAAGATGGCCACTACATCACCTGCGGTTTCGAAGCCCTCGGCGAAGTCGCCAAGGCGCTCGAAGCCTCGCTCGGCGAAGCGGAAACCGTCAAGGCCGTCTGGCGCGCCCAGAACAACGTGCCTGTCGACGAAGAGCGCGCCCAGTCGCTGCTGAAGCTGATCGACAGCCTCGAGGACGACGACGACGTGCAGAACGTCTATTCGAACTTCGAAGTTTCGGAAGAAGTGCTGGCCAAGCTCTCGGCCTGATCACTTCCGATCTCAATCCCAAAAACCGGCCCCGGAAACGCGGCCGGTTTTTTGTTGTCCACAGGTCTATCCGCGTGAACCCTCACATACTGACCTCTGGCGGTAACACGTCCGTGAACACGGGGTGTTTGTTAAGGCCTCAGTAACCCTGGCCGCTTTGAATGCCGCCCATTCGCTCCAGCCGGTCTGCCTCAAGGCCAGCCTCACTTCATACTCTCGGCGGGAAAACGACCCATGAAAAGACTATCCCTTTCGCTCTCCATCGCACTTGCAGGCACGCTCGCAGGCGCGGTCACGGCTCATGCGCAGCCATCCATGGTCAAGCAGTTCGACGATTGGGGTGTCTATTCCTACGACCGCTCGGGCAAGACGGTGTGCTATATTCTGACAGTGCCGAAGACCATGCAGCCCGCCGCCGTCGATCACGGGCGCAACTATTTCGTGGTCGGCCGCGCGCCGGGCCGTGGCACCAATTACGAGCCGCAGGCGATCATGGGCTATGATCTGAAGCCCGGCTCGCGCGCCAAGGTCGAGATCGGCGGCAAGGAATTCACCATGTTCACCAAGGGCTCGTCCGCCTGGGTGCTGGAAGAGACCAAGGAGCCGGATCTGATCGACTCCATGCGCGGCGGCAGCGACATGACCGTCGACGCCGTCTCGCGCCGCGGCACCGCCACCAGCTACACCTACTCGCTGAACGGCGTCACCGCCGCGCTGAAGCGCATGGCCCAGTGCAACTGAGCCGATCGCAATGTGTAAGACAAAACTGACGAAGCGCATCTCGGCATGAGGTGCGCCCGAAAGGACGGCACCCGCGTGCCGTCCCATGCCCGCCTTGCTCGCGGCTGGAAGCGCACGGCGGCGATCTGCCTTGCCGGCATGGCGCTGGCCTGCACCTCGATCGCCGCCAATCCGCTGCTGTCGCAGCCCGCACCCGTCGCGGCCAAAGCAGACAGCGGCCCCAAAGGCCGCGAGACCGGGCTGAAGGTTCCCCGCTTCGTGTCGCTCCGGTCGCGCGAGGCCCGCATGCGCGTCGGCCCCTCGCTCGATTACGGCATCGCCTGGATCTACCGCGTTCCGGGCCTGCCGCTGGAGATCACCGCCGAATACGGCAACTGGCGCCAAGTGCGCGACAGCGACGGCGTTTCCGGCTGGATGCACCGCGCGCTGCTGTCGAGCAACCGCACCGCCATCGTCGGGCCGTGGCTATTGGCGCACGTTCCCTTGCGCGACGGACCGAGCAGTTCGGCCCGCAAGTTGGCCTCACTGACCCCTCGCGTTCGGGTCGCGATCAGCGATTGCGACGGCAGCTGGTGCAAGGTGGATGTGACCGGCCATGATCTGGACGGCTTCGTAAGGCAATCCGCGCTCTGGGGCGTCTATCCCAATGAGACGATCAAGTAGACGCTCAGACCACCGCCCTCAGGCGGCGGCCTGCATCCCGGTTGCTGCCGTCAGGCAGCAGCCTGCATCCCCCTCGCTGCCGTCAGGCGGCGGCTTGCATCAACGTGTTGAG
>Ga0308158_10004692_pt1 | contig 11463 bp, 10 predicted proteins | sample PhyBR2_FD_201038 | JGI IMG/M metagenome (GOLD analysis project Ga0308158, IMG submission 201038) | Phyllosphere microbial communities from UC Gill Tract Community Farm, Albany, California, United States - DLSLB.R2 | ecosystem: Host-associated > Plants > Phyllosphere > Unclassified | place: USA...
CAGAGATGATTGCTGCGGTCGAGAGGTCGAGTCCAACTTCACGCGTCAGTTGCAGCGTCAGAAAGTTAGCTATCCCCATCTCTGCCCATGTAAAACCAAAAATCAGCAGAATACTCAATTGGCAGTTACGGTTTTTCAGACAAGAAGCGGCATTAGCCCATACCGAACTCTTTTCAATGGTGTTCTGCAATGATTCCGTAACGGGCGGCGTCAGCTTGTTATCAACGATCCAGTCATTAACCTTCTGATGATTTTTACGTGTGCCAACGATTAACTGTGCCACCAAAATAACTAAGCCAATCAGTGGAATAAACAAAAATGCTTCACGCCAGGTCGCAAAAGCCAGAATGGCTGCGATCAGGATAGGACCAATAAATTGTCCCAGCGGAAATCCGGTATGATGTACCCCAATAGCAAATCCACGGTTCTCTTTCTGCCACCACTCCCCGAGCAGAGCAACGTTAATCGGTTCTGACCCCCCGGTCCCCATGCCCATGGTGACACGCAGAACCTGAAACGCTCCCAGCGTCTTACAAAAGGCAGTCGCCACACCTGAGATAATTTCCACAAGCACCGTTACGCACCAGCTGTAGCAGCGCTTATGCCCGGCACCTAACCAGTCTGAGAACATACCGAAAACCACAGCGCCAGCTAACGTTCCAACAAAGCTAAGTGAGTTGAGCCAACCTGCCTGAACTTCGGTCAGGTTAAATGACTGCATAATTGCTGGAAGCAAAGTAGGAAGAATAATCCTGTCAATTGAGTTCATCAGGATCGCAAGCGTCGTAATGACCAGCATCCACCATGAGAGAGGATGCGCTTTGGGTAGAAAACGATACAGCCCGCTGCGCGGACCGTGTTCACCGGCAGTTGCGGTCTCTTTTGATGGTTGTTTTGTCTGTTCAGATGTGGGAGGTGTCATATCTGCTACCTTAGAAAATTATTTATAGTCAGTAACCTACCTGATGCTGTTGGCCAGACCAGGCCCTGTTTTGTAGTTACTCTTGTTATGTTTAAAAGGAAAGATCAGATCAAAATTTAAACACTTTGCTAACATAGCTATCACGATTACTACCATACAAGTAGCTGGCGATTGATACTCGACCTTGATCACGGTTAGTCAATGATTGAATGAAAAAAGCACAAAAGAGATCACATGAACGTACTAACTTGTCAGGTGATATATAACCAGGCTGTTCAGGTATTAACTTGAGTTTAAAGCCGCAAAATTCGAGTGTCCGCTTCTGGCTGTGAGTTCAGCGGGTCGATGCAACGCTATCCTTAATTAAGGGGGACGTTGCCATGAAACGAAGAACTCACAGCGAAAAACAGACGTTTCGCTCATAACGACTGATTATCATCATTCCATTCAATGTACATCCCGTTCCCGAACTGCGTCAGAGAGGCACCGCGTTACGCAATTAGTCAGGTTCAGACATGTTATTTCTGGCTTCAACGCTGTTTAGAGAGTGCACCATGCCGGAATTCTGCTTTTTAAAGAAGGGTAAGCACATCGCAGCGCTTGAAAGATCTGATGCGGAAAAAGCCACGCAACTGACCGAAGACGGTTGGGAAAAGCAGGTTGAAGAGGTTCGCGCCGCCGATGCTGAAAACGTAATTGCCAGGCTGGCGGAGATGCGGAAAGAGGATGCCTCGACGGAGCGTGCTCTTGTAACCGGTTAAGTATTCAGGGTTTCCTCCAGACTGTTCTCAAATAACAGTCAGCTGGCAGCGTGATATGGACCTTTTACCCACCCGCTTTTAACCCAAGACTACCACCGTCCTGGTAAGGCCCAGCATTTCAACCAGTAAGTCACTGTTCCAGATTACGGCGTCTTTTACCTTTGTTTGTGTCGTTTCGTCGTAAGGCCAGCTGCTTTCGTCGCCTCATCGATACCTTCTGCGGTCAGCTTTCCGTAGTTCTGTCACTTGAGCTACATCCCGTCGTGACAGGACATGTAGGGCTACTTTCCCTGTCGCCTCGACTCATCCAGCCCGCAGCAGACAATCAGTCAGTATCGACTTCTGAAAATACGGTGCGAATAGTGTCCGGTCACGAAATGCAACGCGCAGTACAGCCAGTAAAAGCTGGTCATCATCAGCGACCAAAGCAGAGGTTAAGTCAGTTTCCTGACAACTTACCTTTTCTTAAACAAATAACGGCCAGCCTTTAGATTATGCTTTTCGGGTTGAAAGCTGGATGCTGGTTTCTGAACTGTATATACCGGCGATACGTCTTATCCTTCCCAGCGTCTGCTCGAAATCTTCAAGGTTATCAGCCCTGATTTCCGCCAGAAAATCCCATTTGCCGTTAGTGGTGTGCAGCGTATGCACAGCCGGTTCGCTGCGCAAATGTTGCAAAACTGACGGAGCTTTTGTTCCTTCCACGGCAATAGTCATCCAGGCCCTGATACGATTTTTTTCCACCCCGGGCCTTATTTTCACCGTATAGCCGGTGATAACGCCTTCTGTTTCCATCATCTCAATACGCTTCTGCACGGTTGCGCGCGAAACACGGGCCTTCTGTGCTATTTCCGTGACAGACATTCTCCCGTTGTCACGCAGCAAAGCAAGAATCTGGCGATCTGTATCATTCATGTTATCAAATTGAAAAAGTAAATGATCAATATGCGCATTAATCACACAATTTGCGCATCTTTACAACTTTTTTTGCCCATCGTGCTTTTTCATACTTAGGGAGTGATGAACAACTAAGAGAAAAAAATGACAAAATTTATTGATACAGACGCGATGGTTCAGATGGTCCGCCAGACCGGCGTCAGTGAATTTATCAGGAAGCTTGTTGACTATATTGAAGATGACTTTCGACGCTGGCCGGAATTCGATAAGGTTCCACGCCTCGCGAGCCACTCCGATATTGGCGTTATTGAGCTGATGCCGGCTGCAGACAACAGGTTGTATGGTTTTAAATATGTTAACGGCCACCCCGGCAACGCCCTGCATAACAAGCTGACCGTGATGGCTTTTGGCGTGCTGGCAGAGACCCGGACAGGTTATCCTGTGCTGCTAAGCGAGTTCACACTGGCTACCGCGTTGCGTACGGCTGCAACGTCCGTCCTTGCAGCAAAATATCTGATGCGTCCCGACGCAAAAGGTATGGCCGTAATTGGCAACGGTGCGCAGAGTGAGTTCCAGATTATTGGCTTTAGTCAGTTGCTGGGCATTAAAGAGTTCTGGCTGTATGACATTGACAGCAGCGCGACGGAAAAGCTTATCGGCAATCTGCAATCGTTCAACGATATCATCCTCCATTTCTGCCATTCGGCTGAAGAGGCCGTAGCAAAGGCTGACATCATTACCACCATCACCGCCGATAAGGCCAATGCCACTATTCTCTCCGCCGATTTAATCCGGCCCGGCACCTATATTAATGCGGTTGGCGGCGACTGCCCGGGCAAAACCGAGCTGGACAGTAAAATTCTGAGCGAAGCTTGCGTGTATGTTGAATATACCCCGCAGTCGCGAATTGAGGGCGAGATTCAGCAGATGCCTGCTGATTTCGCGGTGACTGAACTCTGGGAAGTCATTACTGCCCGGCAGGCGGTCAGTCATTCTGAGTCAGATACCGTCGTTTTCGATTCGGTAGGCTTTGCTGTCGAAGACTTCTCTACGCTGCGGCTCATTCACCACCTGACTGAGGAGCACAATATCGGCACCTCTATTGGACTCATTCCGGTGCCGGAAAACATCCGGGATCTCTACAGTCTCCTGAAATGACCGAAAAAAATGATGCAGACAACCAATACTGTTCTGATGGTTCGTCCTGCATCCTTTCGGGCTAACCCTGAGACGATGCAGAGTAACCATTTTCAGAAACCTGTCGCCCAGTTGGAAGACCCATCTGAATCTGCGCGGCGTGAATTTGATGCATATGCTGCTGCGCTTGAAAAAGCCGGGATTGCTGTGCGTGTCTATGAAGACTGCCCTGACAGTGGGACACCGGACGCGATCTTTCCCAATAACTGGCTGGCTATGCTTGAAGACGGCAGCGTGTTTACTTTTCCTATGGAAGCCCCCAATCGTCGGCGGGAGCGGCGTAAAGATATCCTGTCCGATCTGTTTCAGGAATATCAGGTAACAAGACATATTGATCTGTCACTCTTCGAGCTGGAGCAGCGCTATCTGGAAGGTACGGGGTCGCTGATACTCGATCATGAGCACCGGATTGCCTATGTATGCTGTTCTTCACGCAGCGCAGAAGCGCCGGGAAGAGAGTTTGAAAAGCTGTCAGGCTACCGTCTTCACTGGTTCAGCGCGCACGATCGTGACCTGCGTCCCGTCTACCATACCAATGTAATGATGAGCCTCGGCAAACGGTTTGCCATCGTGTGTCTGGAGAGCATCCCCTCTTTCCGCGAACGGCGCCTTCTGACTGAAACGCTGCGAGCAACAGGCAAGACGCTCATAGACGTGACGTTCACCCAGATGGAATCTTTCTGTTGCAACGTCCTGGAGCTACACGACTCGCTGGGCATGCCGGTTTATGCCATGTCGAAGCGCGCATGGCGTGCGTTCAGCCCCGAACAACAGGCCGCAATATCCGCCTATGCACGTACCGTTTTGGCCCCCATCAACGTCATTGAGGATCTTGGCGGTGGAGGAGCCCGCTGTATGATTGCAGAAATTTTTCTCAGCAAGAATCAGGACCGAGGCACATAGCCCTTATTATTCAAACAGTGATTATCGGTGGTGCTGTCCGGGAGTATGTCAGACAGGAACATGTGTGCTTATTAACGGCCGCCGGATATATTTCAACCGGAGAAAATCATGAAAAAAAGCACTATTGCGCTCAACGAATCCGATGTGCCAGGCGAAGAAAGGCATCTGAAGAAGAACCTGACGAACCGCCACATTCAGTTAATTGCCATAGGCGGCGCGATCGGAACGGGGCTGTTTATGGGGGCAGGAAAAACCATCAGCCTGTCCGGCGTTTCTATTATTTTCACCTATACGATCATTGGCTTTTTCCTGTTCTTTGTCATGCGGGCGCTGGGTGAATTACTGCTGTCGGACCCCAAATTCAACTCTTTCGCCGACTTTGCCGGTGAGTATCTCGGCCCCTGGGCAAGCTTTTTTATTGGATGGTCATACTGGCTGAGCTGGGTCGTGGCGTGCGTAGGCGATATTGTCATCATTGGTGACTACATGCGCTTTTGGTATCCGGACCTGCCGCTATGGATACCGGCTATGGGCGCGCTTCTCCTGCTGGTTAGCCTCAACGTCCTGTCTGTTAAAATGTTTGGTGAAATGGAGTTCTGGTTTGCGCTCATCAAGGTAGTGGCGATTGTGGCGCTGATTATGACCGGATTCTGGATGGCCTTTAGCGGGTACACGTCACCGGAAGGGGTAAAAGCATCGTTTCACAATCTGACAGAGCCCGGTACGCTTTTTCCGCACGGACTGTCCGGCTTTCTGGCAGGGTTTCAGCTGGCGTTTTTCTCTTTTGTTGGTATTGAGTTGGTGGGTGTGGCTGCCGCGGAAACAAAAAACCCGGAAAAAAATCTGCCAAAAGCGATCAATTCTATCCCCGTGCGCATACTCCTGTTCTACGTACTTTCCCTGGCTTGTATTATCGCAGTATCTTCATGGGGCAACGTGGCGGCGGACAAAAGTCCGTTTGTACAACTCTTCACTCTTGCGGGGCTCCCTGCGGCTGCGGCCGTTATTAACTTTGTCGTGCTGACGTCTGCGCTTTCGTCTGCCAACAGTGGCGTATTTTCAACGAGCCGAATGCTCTTTGGACTGGCCCGACAGGATGCCGCGCCGCGCATACTGCGCAAACTGTCCTCCTCAAGCATTCCGCTGAGAGGGCTGCTGCTGTCAGCCGGGTGTATATTCTGCGGCATCCTGCTGCTGTTTATCATCCCCGAAGTCATGACGGTCTTTACGATCCTTTCCACCATGTGTGCCATCATGCTGATATTTATCTGGAGCATGATCATGCTCTCCTGGATCAGCTATCGCAAGAAGCGCCCTGACCTGCACAGCCAGTCGGTTTACCCCATGCCGATGGGAAACATCATGAGCCGTGCATGTCTGGTCTTCTTTTTCTGCATGCTGATCATCTTGTCCCTGAGGCCAGATACCCGAACCGCCCTCATGATCGCGCCACTGTGGTTTATCTGGCTGACTGTTGCTTATAAAAACAGGCAGGCCATCAAGATGGTTTTTTCCGGAAGCCGGCCCTGAGCAAAAACCACAGACATTCAAACTCAGCCCTTAGGCTGGCGTTCACTTAGATAAAAGGAAGAAAACGTGAAAACTATTTTACTGGAGGCCTGCCCATGCTGACCGTTTACAGTCCAAACCACAAACTGCACCACGGCATTGAGCTGAAAGACGGCGTTCTTTCCCCTTCTTTTGAAAATCCTCAGCGCGCCGAGACCGTTCTGAACCGCGTGCAGGCCACTGCGCTCGGAGACGTCATTTCTGAGCGGGCATATGACAAAGCGTGCTATGTGGCCGCGCACAGTGAGCGATACGTGAGCTTCCTGGAAAATGCATGGTCGCAATGGGCCGCTACGGGACGAACGCACGATGCACTGCCCCTGGTATGGCCGGTACGTGATCTGGCTGGTAATCGTGAGCCGGAATTTATTGACGGCAGGCTCGGCTTTTACGCCATGGACGCCGGCGCACCCATTAAAGCTGATACATGGCAGGCCGTGAGAAGCAGCGCCGACGTGGCGCTGACGGCGGCAGATTTAATTCTGGATGGCTCAAAAGGCGCATTTGCACTGTGTCGCCCGCCAGGCCATCACGCAGCGCGCGAGTATATGGGTGGATACTGCTACCTTAACAACGCCGCCATTGCAGCCGAGCGGTGTCTTGCAAAGGGATGTAAAAAGGTGGCCGTACTGGATGTGGATTTCCATCACGGTAACGGCACTCAGAGTATTTTTTATGATCGCCCTGACGTCTTTTTTTCTTCGATACACGGTGAACCCGCGGTGTCGTATCCCTATTTTTCTGGCTATGCGGCTGAAACCGGCGTTGGCCTGGGAGAAGGCTATAACCTTAATCTGCCGCTTGCTAAGGGGACCGACTGGCCAACTTATCAGCTGGCACTCAGAACCGCGCTGGAAGCGGTGAAGAAATTCGGGCCGGATGTGCTGATTATCTCACTCGGTCTGGATACGTTTGAAGGCGATCCGATCAGTCATTTCCGTCTGACCAGCGGCGATTTTATCAGGATGGGTGAGGAAATAGCTAAGACAGGGATGAATACCTTGTTTGTCATGGAAGGAGGATACATGGTCGACGAAATAGGCATCAACTGCGTAAATGTGCTTGGTGGTTTCGAAGGCTGAGTGTGTTAGCGGGCGACCGTGTATTCTGCCACTGGCGGAGTTCACGGTTATTATGCCAAAGGTCAGCCACTGCACGGCGTGAAATATCAACTTAAATCGGTATCTGAGCACTGGCATGAAGGTCGTGCTCAGCGTGGAACGGTTGAGTGGGGTTGTGTGTTACTTCAAAACGTCAGGTGCAGAGGTTGCATTCCGGCAGCAGCGCACTGCTCTCGCTCTGAGCTAAATGAAGGTCCGCTTTGAGCGAATAGCGGATCTTTCACTTATGATATGTATCCAACACCTTGAGCATAACTTTCCTGAGTAGCATAAAAAACGTGAAGTTAAGAAAGGTCTTTGCACATAAACACACTCAACGGATCTGCTGCATACGGGGGGAATGCATCGCATATTTCGTACCCGCACTTACGATAAAGTGCGATGGCCGGTTGCTGATTAATCCCCGTTTCAAGCCGTAATAAGCACGGAGTCTTCTCTGAAGCCATCGTCTCGATTGCGCTGATTATCCGCTCTCCGAGCTTCCTGCCCCGGTATTCCGGTCGAATATAAACCCGTTTAATCTCAGCTGAGCCATTTTCCTGAAATAGCAAAGCACCACAACCCGCAGGTGCGCCGCCTTCATCACGTACGATAACGCAGCGGAGCTGCTCGTCATTAACGGTTGAAAGATCAAGGCAGTGATTACTTTCTGCAGGATACAATTCCCTCTGAAAGGCATCGAGCTCGCTGACCAGCCACGCCAGGTCAGAATCACATTTATCCACTTCTGAAATGCTGAACATTCACTATCCTCGATTTAGTTTTAACTGCTAAATCTACCATGCCTGTTTCACCTGGGACGGCTTTCAGTATTTAACAGAGAACCCGTTTGCGGCTTACGCTTTTGGCGCTAAGTGGACTGACGTCGGGCTTATGTCCGTTATGAGCGATCAGCGGACTAAATTTTGTCTGACAAGATCAAATGCCCAATACCTTTTCCGCGTTGTTCTGCATCCACAAATAGCATTTCAATACGTTTTTTGCTTACCCCTGTACAACCCAGGATAGAGTCGTCACAGCATCCACGAGCAATACTAATAGTTAAACCAGGAAAATAGCTATGGAGTATCAGCGGGCGCAGCACTTGAATATCCTGTTCTTGTAAAAATCATGCGTAGCACGTACGGATGACTCCCAGACCTTTAGTAAAATCGGGTAATGAATTTGCATACCTGCTTCAATCGTTATCATGATTTTCCTTAGCCATTAATTACCCTTGCATCATCATGATAGCGGTGGGTTATTATTTGTCACATTGTGGCGAGTCAATGTCCGCCATGAGTTAAAAATGCCCGTTTAAATGTTTGTGTAACACCACTGGATTTCAGCTACTACTTTTCCAGGTCTTCGCGGGTGGGTCCCTTAAAGTAGATTGTACTTATATGACAACTACGAGGTTGTTTCAGCACAAAGTGAATCGTCTCCCAGACAGATCGTCCATTCATCAGACGCTCCCCCATTCTGGATTGATCATCGACAAACGTATCTAACCCAGTCAGCTCGAAATCTGGTGGGTACAGCCCGGTAACACGTATCTTTTCTTCGGATAGCTGCTGGGACAGTTTTGTTGTAAACCCACTAAGACCATGTTTACTGGCGAAAAAAGCGGGATGCGCAATTGAATCTGTAAAATTCGGAATGCCGCATGAAGATATTATTGAGACGATATCAGCACTGTCCGAACGTCTTAATGCAGGCAGTAATGCCTGAGTCAGTAGAATAGAACCTGTCAGGCCTGAACTGACAGTATTGATAATTTCTGTAACTGGTTGATTGTCTAATGTCCCTGACAGCCACTGAGCAGCATTGAGGATTAAAATGTCTACAGGCTTATCTGAATTTAACAGCTGTGAAGAAAACTGAGAAAGAGATTCAGGACGGGTTAAATCACAGATATACCCGTTTGCCGTGCCGCCTTCAGCACTGATGCTGCTGCAGGTATCTTGTATCTCCTCTGCACGTCGTGCGCTAAAGTGCACCTCGACTCCCTCTCGCGCCAACCATACGCATAATGCCTGACCGAATCCCTTGCCTCCACCTGTAATAACCGCTCTTTTACCTCTCAGCATACTTGTGCATCCTTTTACTAATGATTATGTGGTTCAAGCTATACATGAGGAGGCGAAGTGACATCTTTCCGTCAGTGCTATTTTTATCTCAGGAATACAAAAAACGGTACTACGAACTGTTGAATAGTTTGCCCGAGGGATTTGCAATGTGCGCTTCTGGCACAAAACGAGCCTGTCAGCATAGTGAGGTCCACTATGAGTGAACAGCACACATTTACTTATAGCGACTGGATACGTTCATTCTGGTAAACATCACATCCCTGCCGTCTCCCCCGCATGCGCGCTCAGTGTGCTCCTGACGCGAGTCGTCTTTTTCCGGTACGCTTCTGTCCGTATACCCAACACTATACCTGATGATTTTTACGCCGCTGCGTGGCTGTGCACAGTGCAGTAGTGTTATGCCGTTCTGGACGTCGGAAAGTGCAGGTTTCTGCGGGCGATAAACTGTTTTTATCGCTTAACGCGTTACCTGTTTTCAGCTCGTAGCTCAGAAACCGAAAAGGAACTTATCGAAACTGCAGCAATTCTTGGCAATATCAGCAATATGAGGAATGATGCCTTGTTCACGATCGGCCCGATAAATTGCGCTGTATCTGACAAGAGGCAGCCTGGGTTTGAAATCAAGCTCCCTGAGTATCCCTTTTTCCAGCAAAGGCATTAAAGGTTTTCGGGGGAGATAGGTAATACCCATACCGGCAACCGTCAGCCCAATCTGGGCAAAAAGGTTATTACAGACAATATTGCGGTCAAATTTAATGCCGCGCATTGAAAAATAGCGTTCATATATCAGACCTGTGCCGGACGTGGGACCCTGCACAAAAAAGGAATATTTTGCTGCTTCGTCAATATCAATTTTCTCTTCAGCGGGTATAAGTGCTGTCGACGACATCCAGGAATTTTCGACACTGCTCAGAAGGCACGCGTTGAGGCGAACGTCGTCGTACATGTCAGGTGCAATAATCAGATCGAGCTTGTCATTCTGGACGGAATCATACAGAACGGGAGAGGCATCCACGGTAGGTACTATCTGTACCTTGGGATAGACTTCCCGGATTTGCTGAATCAGCTCGGGTAGCCAGGTAAGGGATGTCAGCTCAGTTACGCCCAGCCGGAGTTGTGAAATCAGAACCTTCCTGTCGCTGATCCTCTCAAGCAGGTGGTTTCTTTTCTCTACCAGTTCCTGACTGTAAAAAAGAAGCTCTCTTCCCTTCTCTGTCAGCCGCGCATTTCTGCTCGACCGGTCAAATACCTCAATATCAAAAGAGACTTCAAGTTCATGTATGCGCTTTGATATAGCAGACTGCGTCATATTGAGCTTCTCCGCGGCCGCTTCAAAACTGCCGAGATTAACTATCCATATCAGCGCATCCATTTGTTTGAATGTTATCACCTGGGTTACCTCTTAAAACTACCGATAAAAAGTCCAGAATGCTGCGAAGGCCGCACCCCGTCTCTGGTGTAGCCTCGCTATGGGTGAAAGAGACCTTTAATAACAGGGGCGAAAAATTCCTGCTCAGATCACAGAACTGACATAGGAAATTCATATGCCTTCGCCGAAAAGCGCCTTTATTCCCATAAATGAGGCGCGCTTACTGCTTTTACATTCACAGCTTAATGCCATATGTTTTTGATATTTATCAATTTTATAGACAGGGCATCTTTATTTAATGAAAAAAAGGACTGATTAACTATATCAAAATATCGCTAAAAACAATCTTTTATGGCCGATAGTATCAAACATAACCAGTTTGTTAATTTAATGTTAAAAATCACTGAGGCCATTTATGTCCATTCCAGGAAGCCATATCAATCCGCCCGCCAGACCACTGACACGCGCTGAACGTGAATCTTTCAGAGACGTTGTGACCCCACATCTCAGCGACAACCTGTCGCGAAATATCGGTATTAGCGGTCTGCAGCGCTTCAATAAAACCGGAAAACTTATCGGTACCGCATTGACCGTAAAGGTGCGCGGCGGAGACAACCTTATGGTTTACAGGGCGATGACCATGATTGAAGAAGGC
>Ga0308158_10004694_pt1 | contig 11460 bp, 11 predicted proteins | sample PhyBR2_FD_201038 | JGI IMG/M metagenome (GOLD analysis project Ga0308158, IMG submission 201038) | Phyllosphere microbial communities from UC Gill Tract Community Farm, Albany, California, United States - DLSLB.R2 | ecosystem: Host-associated > Plants > Phyllosphere > Unclassified | place: USA...
ATTTGTCCTGGCCAATTCGGCCAATGCCATGATCATCAACAACAACAATTTTGAATTCTACCAGGCGGCAGCCATCGGCGGGAACAACAAAATGCGGGCGTACCGGAACGAAAGGTTCGCCGGAAAATCCTATGTTGTGAACAATACGGAAATCCGCTGGGATTTCGGACGCGTCAAAAACAGGATCGCTCCAGCCAATATGGGAGTATTGATCGGCTATGACCTCGGCAGGGTCTGGATGGACCGCGAGTCTTCCGATAAATGGCACCAGGGCGTAGGCGCAGGGTTCTGGCTCAACATCCTGGAAATGTTCTCCGCAAGGGTAGATTATTTCACCGGCGAAGATGGCGGCAGGATTTCGGGAGGTGTGGGACTTGCATTTTAGATTCCGTTAAATACGACCCCAAAGCTTTTAACACATTAGAAACATGAGATTAAAGATAAAGTTTGCGCGTATTTTAGAGCACAGAAGAGGAAAATCAAAGATTTTCATAGAGCATTAGAGTATACATCTCATTTGTCATTCCCGAAGGGAATCCAGGCATGAATCTTTCCATACTATTCTCTAATACGCTGTTTAGATTCCCTGCGGGAATGACAAACAGGGTGTTGAATTTCTTTATATTCCATGGTGGTAAGGAACAATTATGCAGTAGCTTGATTAACTATCTTGAAGTCAAGCTTAGTGTTCTCCTGCAAGTAGAACGCCTCTGTGAAACTTTTAGCAACATGCAGGAACATTTTCTCCGTGAACTTTGCGTTCCGCTGACTGAGCGGAGCCGAAGCTTATATCAATATCTGCGCAAATCTATGGTTTAATTTCAAGACATTAAAAACACAAGATTTAAGATGAAATACTTTGAAAACATTTCAGAGCTTCGAAGAAGAAAATCAGAGATTTTTATTGGAATATCGCGATTGAAAATATGTATCTGGTTTGTCATTCCCGCAGGGAATCCGGATGTGAATCTTTCCATGCGAATCTCTAATACAATGTTTAGATTCCTGCGGGATGGCAAAGCCCACAAAAATTTAAAAAATCTTTGCTTTTTTTCTGATGTACTCTAAAAATATTTTCAGCCTATCTAAAAAATTCTTCTGTGACTTATGTATTAAAGGTCATTAGTTCTTAACTTATTTCAGATTAAACCGGTACACTTTTCCACCTGTTTTCTTATCCTTTTCATCGGCGATCAGCAAAGTATGATCATCAAGGAAAACAACGGCTTCTTTTTGGGAATTATGGTTCAGGGCGACGGTGCGGATTTTTACTTTACTGAAATCATCAGGGCTAAAACCGGTCAGCACCTGGATGTTCTTATGGTTTAACAAAACGATCTGGTTTTGGGTGCCGTTGATGGCTGCGGAAGTAATAGCGGCATCGCTGTATCCGCCTTTCAGTTTCAGCCTTCCTATTAATTTAGCTTGAAAGTCACCGGGCTGATTGGGAACTTTAAAGACGAGGAACGTCCCGTCGAAACCTTTGCTCCGGTTTTTGGTAAAGAGGTAAAAATTCCCATTCATCGCTACAAAAGCTTCGCAGTCGTACAGCAGGTTTGATTTCTTAGGAGGGAATTCCGTCTGCCCTTCATAATGAAATTTCGTTTCCTGGATTACCCGGGTTGATTTCTGATCAGCTTTTTTAAGATCAATTTTTAGAATCGACAGGTTCTGCCGGTCGTTGTCGTTGTTGCCGAAGTCCCCGATGTACAGATTCCCCCGGGCATCTGCCGTAATATCTTCCCAGTCGTGGTTCTCTGCGTTTTCCACCAGCACGTCCGCCGTTAGTTCCCCTTGCAGATTTAAGCCGTACACCACATTCTTATTTCCCTGGTCTTCAATGGTCCATAGGATTTTCTTATCCGGAGACAAGGCCATTCCGGAAACTTCCTTCAGCTTTTTAGGCAAAGAAAATTCTACTTTCAGCTCATCGGTTACAGACGAGTCCTGGGCTTTCGGATTGCAGCTCCAAAGGAAAAATGCAGAAACAATAACAACGCGCAACATATTTATTTTTTTAATTTTTTAAACCGGAAATAAGAGAACCGGATATTTTTCTCTAAGTTATTAATAATCTGCTGATGGTGGAGGAAAAATCCTGCTGCCAGACCGATCAGGCTTCCGATGACGGTATCGATAAGCCGGGCCTGCATCAGGTTTCCGACGTGATGAGGCGCAACGCTTGCCGTTTCAGCCAGAAGAATTGTCAGCGGCGTTATGAAAATAACCGCCAGACCGTAATTTCTCACCACTAAAAACTCAATGATAAACTGCAGCACGGTAATCATGATGATCATCGTTATTTTATCGGGATTCAGTAAGAGCATCAGCCAGACCAGACCGATGCCGATAAAAGTGCCCAGGATCCGGTGCGTATTCCGCTGCCGTACATGTTCAAAGTTCCGTCCCTGGATGATGGCAACGGCCGCAATGGAAACCCAGTAGGTATTTTTAAATTCCAGCAGATGACCGGTGATCAGTGTCAGTGCCATAAAAAATCCGATGATGGTGCTTTCGACGAATCGGGTATATCTTCTTTTGTTGAAGGTTCTCTTCGGAACCGTCACCACTTCACTTTTTTCAACAAAAACCGAATACAGGAAAGCCAGTGAGCACGACAGAATGGCGCCCATCGCCACAAGGCCGGTCCTTAACGGAATCAGTTCCGGATCAAAAGGATAGGTGCCTGCCATTGCTGCAACCATAATGAAGAAAAAATTGCCGGGCGGCGGAATTTTAAAATAGGATGAAATAAAATGGGCAAGAAATGAAATGACAGCTACAGACAGGGCTGCAAAATAAATACTGAATCCGAAAAAGGAACTGACGGTAAATGAAAATACGATCCCGAATGCACAGATCGTCAGGTGGATCATCCGCTGGGCCATCGGCGCTGAGGTAAAGTACAGGATCGTGAGGGCTCCCAGGCTGGAAAGTGCGCCGTAGTTCGGCCTTCCCAGAAAATAGCCGATAAACAGACAGCTGCCGATGCACAGTGCGGCGAGAAAAGGGAAATGCCATTTCCTTTCCGTCTGTTTGATTTCCAGCAGGTACTGAAACCGGTGGTGCAGCGGATTTTTCACTTTCATCTACTGCAGGCGTTTGGCTTCTTCCCAAAGGACATCCATTTCTTCCAGCGACAGGTCCGCCAGGCTGACCGCCTGCTCTGCTGCCAGGGTTTCCATTTTCTGAAACCTTGAAATGAATTTCAAGTTGGTTCTTTCCAGTGCCGAATCCGGGTTGATGCCCGAAATCCTTGCATAATTGATCAATGAGAAAAAGACATCCCCCAGCTCCTGCTCTTTTTTAACGGGATCGGTTTCCTCATGGAACTCCCGGATTTCCTCATCCACTTTTTTCCAGGCATCTTCCGCATCATGAAACTCAAACCCGATGCCCTTTACCTTATCCTGGATGCGGTAAGCTTTCACCATGCTCGGCAGGCTTTTAGGAACACCGCCCAGAATGGATGTGTTGCCTTCTTTCAGCTTCAGCTTTTCCCAGTTCTGCTTTACTTCTTCTTCATCTTTCACTTCGGTATCCCCGTAAATATGGGGATGGCGGAAAATCAGCTTTTCGTTTAAGGAATTGATGACATCGGCGATATCGAAGTTCTCTTTTTCAGAGCCTATTTTCGCATAAAATACCAAATGCAGCAAAACGTCGCCGAGTTCTTTTTTGATCTCCTGAAGATCGTTCTGCAGAATCGCATCCGAAAGTTCATAGGTTTCCTCCAGCGTCAGGTGGCGGAGGGATTCCAGCGTCTGCTTCCGGTCCCACGGGCATTTTTCGCGCAGGTCGTCCATAATATCCAGTAGTCTCCCGAAGGCTTCCAGCTTTTCCTGTTTGGTATTCATAGTTTGGGAATTCAAAGTAGTACAAATTTAAGGTAAATATTCTGTTCCGTTCTTTTGTCCCGGAACAAAAAGAGTCAAAACCATTTTAATCCCCGTGAATTTCCATTGGTACCGAAGGTCCGTCCGATATCCGTTTTGATCTGCTTTTGAGGATAATTTAAAAAGCAATGAAGAATTAAAGATTACCGACCGGTACCTAAATTAAAAGTTCTCCCCGAAGGAAGAACTTTTTTAAATGGAATGAGCAGGAATTTTATCCTTCCACCGGTTCGGGTACGATAACATAGCATTCTGCATTAATGGCAACACAAACGTCCGCTTCAGGACAATAGTAAGTTAGCGGAGGACATTTTGAACCGGATGCCGCTCCCTTAATTCCTTTCAGCTCTTTTCTTGACAGACTTTTTAAATTTTTCATAGTAATACAATTGTTTAGTTATAAATTTTTATGATTTTTAATATTCTCAAAGTTAATAAAACATTGATATCATAAAATTTTATTTATCACTTATTTTCAAACAATCTTCAGCCGAAGTATTCTTTTAATTATGAAATCCGGATTTTGCTCTGTAAAGATTATAAAATAATTTTTCCGATCATTAAATACCTTTAACGGTAAGGTTGGCCAAGAACGTTCCTGCATCCGGCTTTCTCCTTCCATCCGCTTAATCCGATTCCTGATCCGGTTTACTTAGAATACCGTACTATTTCTGTTTTAAGCCTGCCAATTTTACCCTGACGGAGAGGATTTCTTTAACATTAAAAATAATCACTGCCAGAAATATAATGGAATAAGCCAGGATCTGTATCAATGAAAGCTTTTCCCCGTAAACGGTTCCCGCCAGAATAAAAGCGATTATCGGGTTAATGTTTAAAATCATGCCCACTCTGGAAGATGAAATCCCGGACAGGGCATACAGATTCAAAAGCAGAGGCAGGATGGTATACATAACGGCAATCACCTCAATAAATATATAAAATTTGAATTCTGCAGGAACGGCTCCCGAATAGGCAGGGAAAAACGGCAACAAGATCAGAGAAGCCAGAATGATGTGGATGTTAAGAATAAGAAATTTATCAAACCTCTTATTGATACTCTGGATAATAAGATAAGCGGCGTAGCTGAACCCGATCAGGCTGCTGTACAGCATATCCATCAGGTTGGAATAGGACAGCAGGATACATCCCAGTCCGCTCAGTGCCACGGAGAGCCATTGCAACCGGTTCAGTTTTTCCCGCAGGATCAGGAACGCCAGGATGGTGGTGATAATCGGACAAACCAGGTAGGCCACGGAAGTAGCCCTTACACTGATGTGGTTCATTACATAAATGAATGAGAACCAGTTGGCGGTCAGAAGCACGCTGCTCACTATATTCAGTCCTATAATTTGTTGACGGGCTTTTCTGGCCAGACTGTTAAAAATGTCCAGGTTTTCTTTCAGTTGCTGCCCTCTGAATAAAATGGAAATCAGTGACATGATGACGGCGCAGCTGAAAACCCTGTAAAAAAGAATATCGAGGGATGAATAGCCATGCAGGGGTTTCAGAACAAGGCTGAACGTTCCCCAGATGGCAAAGGCAATGACTGCGGCAAAATAATATTTTAGCTGTTTCAAGGGAAATCCGGTTTTTTTGATCTGCTTTTAAGAATGGCAAAGGTAAGTATAATTGGTGAGGCACTGACGGCTTTAAAAACAAAGGCAGGATTCTGAATCATTAGCCTGATGAGAGACGCTTGGGTTTAAATTTCCAACGGTCCGTCATTTCATTCGATTGGATTACAGTATTCATATATTACTGCCAATAAACATCCTAACACAAAAACCTGTTTTCTTTGTGACAATTGTCACGCTCAGATTGTGTCAAAAGACGTTGCCCCGGGAAGGGGTCTGATGCTAATTTTGCTATGTAATAAAATGCAGATGTAATCATTTTAAACAAGCAAATAAACAAAAGAATTATGAGCACACAACCTATTTATTATCAGGACGCCAGCAGCCTGGCAGAATTAATACGGAACCGGGAAATATCACCTGTTGAGGTTTTAAAGATTCACTATGAACGGATTAACGCGTTAAATCCGTCTGTTAATGCGATTGTCACCCTTTCCGGCGATGCCCTCCGGGAAGCGGAACGGGCTGAAAAAATGGTTTTAAACGGTGAAAAGCTGGGCCCTTTCCACGGGGTTCCGTTTACGGTGAAAGATTCTATCGATACCTTAAATGTATTGACTCAGAGGGGGTCGCCTATTTTTAAAGGAAGGATTCCGGATGCGGATGCCACCAGTGTGGCGAGAATGAAGACGGCCGGAGGTATCTTACTCGGAAAAACCAATCTCCCTGAATTTTCCTACTGGATCGAAAGTGATAATTTGCTGAGCGGCCGTACCAATAACCCATGGGATTTAAGCCTGACACCCGGCGGCTCAAGCGGCGGCGAATCTGCAGCAGTTGCCGCAGGCCTTTCCCCGATCGGGCTTGGTACCGATCTGGCCATTTCCGTCCGCGGCCCCGCGGCACAGACCGGCATTGTTTCTTTAAAAGCCACCCATGGAAGCATTCCGATGACGGGAATCTGGCCCCGCGCTCCCCGCCGGTTCTGGCACGTCGGGCCTATGGCCAGGAGCATCCGCGATCTTTCCCTGGCATTTTCCGTATTATCGGGGCCTGATGGGCGGGACGGATTTTCATCAGGGCAGGTTCAGGCGGGGAACCGCCGGGAAAGCCTTCCGGGCCTCCCGCTGCGGATAGGATGGATGACGGGCCCCGGTTTCGGACCGGTAGATCCCGAAATGGCCAACACCGTAAAATCGGCAGCCCTTGCATTGAAAGCATTGGGGCATACGGTAGAGCAGGTTGAAATTCCGGCGCTTGAAAAGGATTTTGCTTTGGAGGTCTTTAACCGGATCCATGTCATGGAAATGAAAGAAGCCTTCAGACAGGCCACGGCAGGGAGAAGTGAACATGAGATCTACAAAATGGCAAAAACGATGCTTTCTTTACCGGATACTTCCATGCAGGATTACCTCAACGCCGAACAGGCTGCGGAACGTCTGAGAGACGGGTTTGCAGAATATTTCTTTCAATACGATGTGCTGCTGACCCATGTCCTGCCCGTTACGGCTTACAAACACGGCGAAGAGCAGTTTGTAATCAATGGGGAAACCGTTGATGCCACTTACCTTCAGGGCGCCACCGTTCCATTGAACATTACCGGACTTCCCGGGATATCCATGCGGTTCGGAACCAGCCGTGAGGGCTTGCCCGTCAATGTGCAGATTGTAGGAAGCTGGCATTCGGAACCTACGATTCTCCATGTGGCCTCCCTGCTTGAAAGCGCGGGTTCCGTTTCGGATTTTCACCCTTCCCTGTAAAACGGTTTGGACAAAACTGAAACTTAAGGCCTGATGCAAATAGTCAGGCCTTGTTTTTTATACTGCTATCTTTCCTGATGCGGCTCAGTGTTTCGCGTGACATCCCAAGATAAGAGGCCACCATATACAAAGGCACTTTATTAAAAACATTAGGATAAGTCTTCTGAAATTCGGTGTATTTTTCTTCCGCCGAACCGCTGATCAGCGAATAGATCCTCCGTTGGCTGGCTTCATAGGCCCGTGCCTGCAAACCTTCCTCAAATAATTTCAGTGCCGGAATTTCCGACAGTAGATGCTGCCAGGTTTCTTTTGTCCAGAGGATGACGGTGCTTTTGGAGAGAGCTTCTATATTATACTCAGACGGTGTCCTGTTGTTATAGCTTTCCTGATCGGTCATCCACCAGTTTTCAATTCCGAAGCGCATCGTATGATCCGTACCGTCTTCCCCGAAACGGTATAACCTGAAACATCCGCTGATGATAAAACAGTTGTAATTCCAGACTTCCCCATCATGCAGAAGCGATTGTGATTTCCGCAAGGTGCGTTCCGTCCCTGCTTCACAGATCATCAGGATCTGATCTCCGGGAATTTCCGTAAACTGTTCCAGATAAGTTTTGAATTGGCTAAACATGGCTGTAAAATTATTAAATTGTCCTGAATAAAGAGGGATTTCAGTTAATTTCCAAAATCTGTTGATAATTTCATGGTTTTATCATGTATTTGTTTCTTTTATTTTGATCTCGCCATTTATTATTTTTTCATCATTAACACTCTTTTGAATTTTGCGGTAAAAAATATACGGTTACTTTTTTGCTGAAGCCTTTGCCACAATAACAATAATTCCATGCCCATTTTTGCCTTTGCTTTCTGCAATTTTCTGAAGCTTACTGATATTTAATTCTAAAATATTTAGAAGATCATTATAGATTTGTTAACACAACATTAATAAATTTAATATTTTATAAAAAATTTGCACTACGAATATCGAATGATCAATTAATTATTAAAATTTATACTTATATTTACAAAAAAATTCACAGGTTGGGAAAAAAAATTAAACATGTTACAGGCAGCAGGCCCCGCTCGATCCTTTCTATAGGACTTGGGAAACCGGTTGTTTTGGCATGTATTCTTTTTTTTTATTCCCTGTATTCCCAGGAAGGGTTTGATACTACTCCCCTGATCTCTATACGTGGCAATGCGCAAATTTATTCTTCCGATTCCGGTTTCAGCCGGCAGTTCATAGCACAGGGAAACAAGGATTATAAAATCAGTAATTCCGGTAAAGCTGTGGTATTTCAATCGAAAGACTTTGTAAACGGAAAAAAGCCTGCCCGAATAAAAACAAATTTCTCCATACAGATTATTGACCGGGTAGGTTCCGGGAAACTGCGTAAGACGGTTGCGGATTTCGAGCACCGGAAGAAATCATTTAATTTTTGTCATCTGAACCGTGCTCCTATTTCAAAGGAACAGCCTTATTCTTCCGGCTCCGGCTCCAGTTATCTTATTCCTTCCACGACGTTCAATGATTTTTCAAAGGTCTGTGTTTTTCAGTATAATTTATTGACTAGCTTGATATTAGAACTTCTCTATTTAGAGAAATATTTTTATTTTAACAACAGGTCTCTGGACTTTTGCTTTTCAGAGGTCTTTCTGGTAAGACCTCCGCCCTTGCTTACAGTCTAAAATACAATCTTATTAAAACTTATTCAGGTACTTTTTAAAAAAGCTACCCTTACATAATTAATTACTTTATGATCATAAATCTAACACAAATAAAAAATACAGCCACCGTGCTGATGTTGCTTGCAGGAATCCTGGGCTTTGCCCAGACCTGTCCTTCTACAGCAGAAGGAACCCCCGTATTTAAAAATGATTTCGGAACAGGAACCAGCAATAGCAATACGACTACTACAGATCCGTACGTAGTCAACCATACATATCAGTCAGTTACACCGCCTGACGGTTCTTATTCTGTCACCACGTCTTCTGCTCAGGGTGCGACCTACGTAGAGACCGATCTTACGGGAGGTAAGGATGCCGGCTATAATAATATCGCAGACGGTTCTGTAACCGGAAGATACCTCGCCATCAACATCAATTCCGGCGGAACGGTGAATACGGTGATCTACCGGGTGAGCAATCTGAATGTTGTGCCGGGCCAGCTTTACAGGTTCAGGATCGATATGGCCGGATTATGCAACGGCTGTCCGGATGTTCCGAATTTACAGCTGAGCATCAAAGACGGTAATGATAATGTTTTGGCCACTGCCAATTCAGGAAATCTGGGGGTAGCCAACGACGATGTATGGAGAAGGCTGAACCTTTCTTTTACACCGACGACCTCTATTGTAAAACTGGAAATTGTTAATTTGCAGGCAAACGGAGGCAGCGGAAATGATGTCGGGATCGACAATATTGTCTTTACTCCGGTTGAGTGTGACTCGGACGGTGACGGGGTTGCAGACAGCCTGGATATAGATGATGACAATGACGGGATCCTGGATACCGTAGAATGTCCGAATCAGTTTTTCTGGACAGGCCCGATTGCCTTTTCATCAGATTCAAAAACAGTTACAGGTAGTATAAATGGGGTAGGTTATACTTTCACCTCCAGTCAGCCGGTTTCCTCTACGACGAGTGTATTTCAGCATAATGTTTTCCCTCCGTCTTACGGAGTTCCCAATAATAACCCCACCATAAGGAATGATGCCATTTCCACTAATGTAATCACTTTCAGCCAACCCATGATCGATCCGGTTCTGGTATTTGCTTCATTGGGAGGAGGGCCTACGGTACCTGTTGTTTTTGACCAGCCGATAGAGGTTTTATGGTCAACCTGTACGGGATCGGGATGTATCTTTGTACAGAATTCTTCTACGCAAATTACCGGTAAGGAAGCGTATGTTATCTTAAAGGTACCCGGCGTTCATAATTCAATTTCATTTAACTATACCGTTGCGGAAACTTATGTGAACTTTGTATTCGGAGCCAGCCAAACCATGGCCTGCGACACCGATGGAGATGGTATTCCGAACCAGCTTGATCTGGATTCCGATAACGACGGATGCCCGGATGCGATCGAAGGGGATGAAAACGTTACCCTGAACCAGCTTGTCTTTGCCGGAGGGAACGTTACCTCGGGAACGGGATCTACTGCTCCGAACAAAAACCTTTGTGCTTCTTCTGCGTGTGTGGATGCATCGGGGGTACCGAACCTGGTAAATTCCGGAGGCGCCGCCGATATCGGGGGTGATGAAGGACAAGGCCTGGGAACTTCCCAGAACAGTGCTGTTCAGCCTCCGGGATGTTCAACCTGCTACAAACCTTCTGTAACTTCAGGAACAACCCTGAATACCACTGCCGGTATTTCGGCACTGGGAAGAGCCGGAACGGGCGGAGACAACTGGCCGATGGTAAGAAAAGGAGCCTGGACGGCCCTGGAAGCCAAGACCAAAGGAATGGTGATCAACAGGGTCGCTTTCGACAACACCGGGAATCCCGTAGGCATCTCTTCATCCAACTTCGTAGAAGGAATGATGGCATACGATACGACCAACAACTGCCTTAAAGTTTACACCACGAAAGACAACGGAACCACTTACGGATGGTATTGTATGGAAAACCAGACCTGCCCGGATTAATGAAGTACCCAACTGAAAATTAAATTTTTAAAAATGAAAAAAGCAATCAATATACTTTCGTTACTCTTGTTTACCTCAGGGTTTTCCCAGGTAGCCATCGGTAAAACTTCAGTGAGCAACGCGTCGGTTTCCCTGGAATTCGGCAGCGGGAACAGGGGAATTATTTTACCCTGGGTCACTTCCGCCGCTTCGGTAACCGGGGCAGTGGACGGCACCATGATTTATGACATCACGGATAAAAAAGTGAAATGCCTGAAGTCGGGAGCCTGGTATGATCTGACGGTAGATACCACGGGGGTTGTGGATGCGTCCCTTCAGACGTCAAAGACAGAGCTTCCGGGTGCCAAAGTGGTCGTCGGTACGGGAGGCGCTGCGGATACCACTCCGGGAATCCTTGTCCTGAAAGACAACAATAAAGCCATGGTCCTTCCCAAGGTAGCCAGCCCGCATCTGAATATCATCAACCCTGCGGCAGGGATGATGGTTTACGATACGGTGAAGCACCAGCTCGCCGTGTTCAACGGAACGGTATGGTCTTTCTGGAAACCTTTGTAATACCGGATATTCCTTATCCGAGAGAAAG
>Ga0308158_10004698_pt1 | contig 11451 bp, 8 predicted proteins | sample PhyBR2_FD_201038 | JGI IMG/M metagenome (GOLD analysis project Ga0308158, IMG submission 201038) | Phyllosphere microbial communities from UC Gill Tract Community Farm, Albany, California, United States - DLSLB.R2 | ecosystem: Host-associated > Plants > Phyllosphere > Unclassified | place: USA...
TAATAGCAATAAAACAATGGTTGTAATCTTTTTCATTTTTATTTCACACGACATTTATTTGTGTATTTATTTAAATTTACTCTTCAAAACGTTCTTCTACATTATTAAGCACTTCACAATCACAAAAGCCACCATTTTCCTTTAACCAGTTTTTAACTTCTTCCGTATTCTGAATATGTTGGGATTCTAAAAATTGCTTTGTCATTTTTAGACTATCATCACAATCATTTTTCTCAAATTCTTCATCTAAAAAATCAAATAGTTTTTGAAAAAGTTCACGGGAAATCGGAAGACTTTTTTCAAATTCTATCTGAGCTTTTTCCTGCAATTCTTTTTGGATTTGTTTGCGTCTTGCTTTTTCAGTTTTGTCGGGCATTTTATTGATGTTTTTTATAAGAGTTTTTAACTCAATACTCTAAATTTTCAAAATACATTTGCAGTTCCAAAGCTCTGTTTTTCACGATTTCCTTTTTCTTGTTTTCAGCAATATTATACCACATTGTTCCTTCTTTTACTTCAAAATAAAATTTAGTAATGAATTTAAATTCTTTATCACGATAAATAATCCATTCTTTTTGAGAAGCTTTAAGTATTTCAAAAGTGTCTTTTGGAAGTTTAGTTGAAAGAAGATTATAATATTTATTAAGCTCTTTATCCCAAGACTCTATTGCTTTTATACTACATTTTCGCATCTCAGCATTCGAAATATCTTGTTTGTCAAAACATTTTGATTCTGCAATATCTATAAAGTTTTCTGGCAGGCTTTTATTCTGAGAAAATAAAGAGTTTGAAAGAAAAACAATAAGTAAGATAAGCGTATTTTTCATAATTTTTGAAACTATAGATTCTTAAAAAGATACGGTATTTTCACAATATCAATTACTTTTTCTCCATTGTTATTTTTTCCAACGGTCCATTTTATATTTTGGGTAGATTTTTGCAGCGGCAACTTTCACTTCTTTATTAAAATTTTCATTTTTTCCGAAGGTTGAGATATTGAGCACATTTCCCTGTTGGTCTATTTTTAAAATAATTTCAGTATTTAAATTTGCTCCTTGATTTTTTAAATTTTCCTTATTGATATTTTGATCTATTTTTTTTCAGAAATGCCTTATTTCCATCTGGGAAATGTGCAGGAAAAGTGTGGAATAGATAAATCCTGCGGTTGTTTTGATTGGTATCGGTCTGCGATTTTTGTTTCGTATTTTTGAGAAAAAACCATAGTAGTAGAAAGAATACTGAATATGTAAAATATTTTTTCATACTCTGATTTAATCATTAATTGTTTTCTACTTTATTTTTAATTTCTGCAATTTCAGGATATTTTACAGAATAAATTATATCGTATTTGTCTCCTTTCTTGAAATTGTCATTATAATTATAAATTCCTTTTTTATAAATACCGTTTCTGGTTTTATATTGAAATATTGCCCAAACTTTCCATCCTCCTCTTGTGTACCTGCTTTCCAGATTTATCACTTCTGCAATTGATTTTTCAATTGGTTCATTATTTAAAATATTTTGAATTCTTCTATCAGTTAAATTTCCTGTAATAATCATTGAACAAAACATCCCAATAACTGCAAAACCTATTATTGCAGTGTTCTTAATCGTTTTTTTTATCCACAACATTTTATTCGAACTGAAATTTGGTTTTTTAAAACTGTAATATTTCCCCAATAATGAGAACGTAATAATTAGCCAACTACAGAAAAAAAATAAATAACTTATTATTTCCAAAAAACCGTTGTCTTTATAACCAAAAAAGAAAATTCCTGAAAATCCTACTAAGATTAAGAGTATTCCATAAAGTAAAGCTTTATTTTTCAAATTAAATATTTTTCGTTTACTATTAATAAAGGATGAAAATCAAAAAAAGTTTTAAAATTTACCCCAAAACAATCCTCCCATCAACTTCCTTCAACACCCCTTTTCCAATCAATTCCTCTACAGAAAAATTCACTACAGAATCAATCTGAGAACCCACCTTTGCAAACCCAAAAGTTTTACAAACCGCACGAACCAATTCTTCTTTATTCAAACTCAAACTCGAATGCATCAATTCCATAATAGCAACCGATATTTCTTCAGGAGCAATCTCATCAATCAATCTTTTTTCTACAGAATTATCTCTATAGAAATCAATATTTTGAGGATGTAGATTTTCACTCCAGTAAAATTTCTGATAACTTTCTGAGGTTTGTAAATTCGGAATGGAATTCAAAGTTTCCAAAAGATAAGTATTCATTTTTCCCCCTGCTCTTGAAGTGTTCCAAAGCTTGAGAATCTTCCTAAACAAAGTATTCTGACTGATTGGTGATTCGGTATCAATAATTGTTTTGAGTTGATTTAAAAGAACGGATTTATTTTCAAAAAGATAAATAGATTCTGAGTTTGCATTAATTTCCGAACTCAATTCTGCTGCAACATAAGGAATCATTTTCGAAGGTTTTTCGGCTTCCGAAACTTCACTCAGATAAACTTTCTCAGAAGTTTTCAGTTCGATGATTTCTTCTTTTTTCTCTTTTACCTCAGTCTTTATTTTTTCAATTTCAGCTTGAATTTTCTCAACGATTTTTTCTTTGTTTTTAATCCAGTCCAAAGTCCAGATTCTGAAAACATTCCATCCCAAACCTTTCAAAACATTAGGAACGAGCAATTCTCGGTCATTGGTTGTATTGATGTTAAAATAATTTTCACTGTCCAGCAAAATCGCCATCAGATATTCGCTTTCATTTTCAGGATTAATCACGCCGATGTCAACTTTATATTCCGAAGTTCCGATGTTGGTTTTGATTTTCAGACCGCTTTCCTCCAAATGTTTCGCAATCGAATTCACCATCAGTTTCTGCTGATTTATATTGGAATTTGAATTGTGATAAACCAAGCCTTTTTCAGAAAAATTCAGGAAGTTTTTCAATCCTAAAACACCTTCAGAACTTGTTCTGTTCATGTCAATCTGGTCGCCTTTTAATGAAGAAAAGACTTTCATTTCGTAGCGTGCTCTTGTTACGGCAACATTCAGTCGTCTCCAACCTCCATCTCGGTTGAGCGGACCAAAATTCATCGAAACTTTTCCTTCTTCATCGGGACCATAACCAATCGAAAACAGGATAATATCTCTTTCATCACCTTGTACATTTTCAAGATTTTTAATGAAAATTGGTTCCTCAGAATTAATGGTAAACTCTTCCAAATTCGGATTTTCCTGAAATAATTTCTGCAGTAAATCTTCAATCAGACTTTGCTGAGTCTGGCTGAAAGTCACTACACCAATCGATTTTTTGTTTTTCCTTTCAAGATGATCTTTAATGTATTGAATTATTGCCTCCGCTTCATTTTTATTGGTTCTCGTTTTTCCTTTATCGTAAAATCCATCAATAAATTCAAACGTTACTTTTCGGTTCAGATCATCCGGAGATGGGAACGTGAGCAGTTTATTATCGTAAAAATGAGCGTTGGAGAAAGAAATCAAACTTTCATGCTTGCTTCGGTAATGTCTCAATAAATAATTTGACGGAATCGAAAGCGCCAGACAATCATCCAAAATACTTTCCAGATCTTCGAGTTCAAAATTTTCTTCATCCACTTTTTGAGACGCAAAAAAACTGGTCGGGGGCATCTGTTTCGGGTCGCCCACAATAATCGCCTGTTTTGCCCTCGCCAAAGCACTTACCGCTTCAGAAGTCGGCAACTGTGAAGCTTCATCGAAAATAACCAAGTCAAAATGCTCTTCATTTACATCAAAATATTGCGCCACCGAAATCGGACTCATCAACATACAAGGTTTCAGCCTCGGAATTAAAGTTGGAATTTGGTCAAATAGTTTTCTGATGGATAAACCTCGACCTTTATTGCGAATTGCCTTTTGTAAAATCCCGATTTCTGAGCTTTGAACGGCTTCCTGAGAAAAATTAGGAATTCTATCGCTCAGTTTCATCGTTAACTGATTTTTGGTCAGTTCTGTAAATTCTTTGTGAAGATTTTTATATTGCTGAATCTGAGATTCGTAAATATTGGCATCAAAACCGTTCAAAGTTCCCGAACTGTAAATGGTTTTAATGAATAAATTCAGATGAATGATTTTTTCAAACTCGAGTTCAATAGATTCTGTATCGAGCCAGCCTTTTTCAAGGAAATCGATGAACCAGTTTAGATTTAAATCTTGTGCTTTTTCTTTTAAAGCATTAAAATTAATCCAGTCTTCCAACTGATGAATATTCTGAACAATTGTCTGTAAATCAGCATCATTAGGAACTTCATGCACAAATTCTAAAAGCTGAGTTTCTGCATTGTCAAAATCTTTCAACGTTTCAACGACTTCAGAAATATTCTGATTGTTATTTTGTTTTGATGAAAAATCTTTTAGCCATTCCGGAAAATTCGGAATGGAAATTTTTTGAGCTAAATCCTTCGTACTTTCAATGGTTTTTAAATCTTTTTCAATCGCAGAAATATCAAACGAATTTCTGTTAAAATAAAGATTTGTAACCGATGAAAGTGCATTGTAATGAAGATTGTTTAATTGATTTTTAAGTTGCTGATAATTTTCAAGCTTGTCAAAAAGTCCATCGATTTGCACATCAGATTCTATTCCTGATTTGGCGTAACCGTTTAGTTGCTGCTTCACTTTCCTTTGTTTAAACCATTTCGGAATAAACCATGTATGTTTTGCCTGATTCCACAACAATTTTAATGAAGCAAAATCTATATTTAAAATGGAAGAATTAAAATTGGAAGTGATTTGATTTTCAGTTTGTTGAAACTGCGTTTGCTGAGTCATCCAGTTTTTAAATAAATTCAACTGACCTTCATTGAAAACAATGTCAACCAAACCGGATTTCACCGGATTGTTTTTTAAATATTCAAGAATTTCTATGCTGTCAGAATTGGAAACTTCATCCAATTGAAACTGGCTTTTTACCTGTTCAGCCGAATTTTTCTTTTCATTATATTGAGAAATTGCGGAAAGAATAAGATTTTTATTTTCAAACTGATGACTTGAAGTTTTTATCGGACGTAAAGCATGAAGCGAAGGCTGGCCAATTTTCTGCACAATCGAAGCAAACGGAATCAACCAGTCTTTCCACTGATTCCAGTTGAAAACATCGGCACTTTCCAAAGGGAAATTGATGTGAAAACGTTCATCTGCATTTACATAATTGGTTTCCAGGAAGGCAATCGTATCAAATAAACTCCAGCCAATCGGAAATTTATGGTGCAATTCATTTACATATTTTCCAAGTTCTTTTCTGCGTTCGTCGAGGCGTTTTGCTTCTTCGTGATAATCGGCATTGATTTTATATTTCGGAACTTCAAGCGTTCTTTCAAACTGTTTCAATACATCTGATTTTTTAGATTTATTGGAATGCAATTCGAGGCAGAATGCACCCAAACCAATATTTTCCAATCGATGATGAACCACATCCAAAGCGGCTTTTTTTGCGGCAACAAAAAGTACTTTTTTATCATTCGACAAAGCATCGGCGATAATGTTAGTAATCGTCTGTGATTTTCCTGTTCCGGGAGGTCCGTGAAGAATAAAACTTTTATTGAGATTGGCATTCTTTACCGCGTTCAACTGAGAATTGTCGGTCGAAATAGGCAAAACCAATTCTGCAGCGGAGATATTTTCTAAACTTTGAGTATCATTTTCCACGCTTTCCAAAGTTCCTGTCAATCGTCCGTCGATCAAACTTTTTACAATCGAACTTTTCTGAATTTCTTCCGAATATTTTGAAATATCCTGCCAAAGAATCAATTTATTAAAGGAAAAAATTCCCAAAACCAACTGTTCCAGAACATCCCAACCTTCAAGATTGAGAACCGCATTTCGGATAATCGCCAAAACTTTCGGTACATCAACTCCAGATTCATCCATCGGAAGGTTTTCGAGGCTGTTGATGTTGAGCTTGAATTCCTGTTTTAAATATTCAAGCAACGTAATGTTGATCATCGTTTCTTCTTCACGGCTTCGAAGCGTGAATTTAGAATTCACAGATTTTCTCGAAAGTTCAACAGGAACTAATAAAATCGGAGCGAGTCTTGGAACGTCTTTATTTTTTGGTTCAAACCATTTTAATAATCCAATTCCTAAATACAATGTACTTTTCCCGTTTTCTTCTTCTGCGAGTTTTGCACTTCTGTAAAGGTTGGTGAGAATATTATCGAGATCATCCTGATGATAATATGTTAAAAGTCGGTTGTATTTAAACTCATCTTCTGCCATTTTGAAAAGCGGTTGCGACTGATGTAAAGGCTCGCCGTACAGATTATATTTTCTGAGAACCGCCTGATTGTTGTCTGGATGAATCGTAAATGATTTTCCGTCGGCTAAGCTGTCTTCAAGCACATTAATTTTAGAATCAACCAACTGAAGCATACTTTTGGTAAACCGCAAATTCAGAAGATTATTTCTGAGCGAAAGATCGAGTAGTTTTCTTTCCCAAACTTTCTGTTTGGTAAGATTTGAAAAATCGGTCAGTTCAAGATCATCATATTGAGTTCCCAAATCAAAATCCTGATCAAGTTTTGTAGAATTTTGAACTGCTTTTAAATCGTTTGTCGAATTATTTTCATTTTTAAGAAGTGGGAGCGGAGAAATTCCCGCTGACCTTGCATTTTTGATGTCTAATGAAAGCAAAAATCTTGATGAATCCATCAACTGAGTTTCCGCAGAATTCATCGCATCTTTGAAGGAAAGATTGTTTCCTTTGCAAAGACTGGTCGATTCAATTAACGCAATTTCTTTTATTCCGCTTGCAATTCTTTTAGAAATCGCAGCCTGATCAAAATTAACCATTCCGTCGAAACGCTGATCATCCAACCAAACTCCAACAAAAGCGTGACCGTCTGTTACAACGATAATCGGATTCAAATCAATTGCTTCCAGACACGCTGCGAAAAGCAAAGAAATATCGATGCAGTTCCCGAATTTTGTTTCCAAAACCGTGTCCACAAGCCTGATTCTTTGTCCGTTCTTCTCAAAACTTGGAGGCATTGCGCTGTAAATAAGCTCCAGATTTTGAATGGATTTGTAAATCGCCGAAACCATTTGCAAAACCCTTTCTTTGCTTTTCTGTTGATAACCTTCAAAAGATGGAGTAAGTTTATTTCTCGCTAAAATATCAATCGCATCAGCTTTCAGTTTATATAAAAGATTATTATTTGAAAGAACATACGAAGCCAAAAGTTGCGGATACGATTGCAATCCACCAAAATAATCCATCGGGAGAACTTCTATACTGAAACTTTTTTCATAAATAGATTCTCCGTCTTTAAAAACCTGAATTTTGATTTGATCTAAATCTTTTTCCGTCAATCTTTTCAATAACATGTTATTAAAAACAAAGTTGAAAAGTGAAATTTTAAACAACGAATTTTGCTTTATTTTATCAATATATACATCATATTTTTCAAATAAACCCAAAGATGAGGTAATCTGAAGATTCAGGTTTTCTAAATCTTCAGCAACTTCTCTGAAAGCAATGCTTTGCAGAAAAGGATATTGGTTTAGGCAAAAAGTATAATTGAAATAAGGGCTGTGCTGTATCTGTAAATCAAACGGAATAATCTGCTCCATAAATGTTTTTTGTGATTGTCATTCTCTTTTTCGGGAGATAATGCAATTTAGAAATAAAACAGATATGTACAAAACAGTTGTGCTTATGGAGATAGATTTTTAAGATGAAATTAAGGAGAAGATTAAAAATTAATCTTCTCTTTTCTGTAAAATTCTTCCCTGTGCATCAAAAACTACTTTCCACTCTTGAGAAAGATTTTTCAATTCGACGTTGTAAATCACTTTTCTCCCTTCGGTAATTTTCTTTGCATCATCAATTCTGTAACCAGAAAAAGATTTGTTGATGGAAGTTACAACCGATTTTGGAAGATTATTTTTTGAAATTTCTTCTTCATGTCTTACCAATTTTCCGTCTCTGGAATACAGAACTTTATGATCATCACCTAATAATCCTGTTTCAAATTCTACTTCATAAAGATTTCCTTTAATTTCCCAGTCGATATCGGCTGCTTTTGGAAAACTTTTTTGGAAATTGTTTAGAATAACCGAAGGAACTTCATTTTGATGAATATCCTGTGCTGAAATACTGGTTAAACTTAAACCTAAAATGCTGATTGCTACTATTAAATTTTTCATAACGTAAATTTTATAATGCTAATTTCCGACATGATTCTGGAAACAATTGGGAATGATCTTTCGAAATGTTTTTTTAATTATTAAAATCAATTTAAGTTTTAAGATCGTTTAAGTGAATAAATTTCTTAAGCTTCAACAGTAAAATATGTGAGGGTTAAAAAAATTTAAAGGATATAATTATTTTAAAACTGATATCTAAATAATTTACCACAATTAAATTCAGAGAAGAAATGAATATCTTTGAACAGATTGTTTTAAATAATTAAAAAAATGAAAAGATTATCCCAATTCACGATTATCATAATGATCATGTTATTCCAGCAAAAGATATACGCTCAGAAAACAGCTGCAGCAAATGAATCTTCTAAATATACGATTGAAAATTGCGTGAACGAATTTGATTTAACTAAAGCAACAAAAACAAAATCCGGTTATCAGTATTGGTTTGCCGATAAGAAATTCACTGAAGAAAACACGTTGAAGATGAGCATTGTAGAGCCTGGAAAATCTACGCATGCGCCACATCACCATCCTGAAGAAGATTTTTTTTATATTTTAGAAGGAAAGGCTTCTTTTTATCTTGATGGTAAAACCGTGGAAGTCGGAGCAAATACCAGTTTGTACTGTCCTCCAAATTCAGAGCATGGAATTAGCAACGCAGGAGATAAAGATTTGAAATATCTTGTGATTAAAAAGGATTTGCGGTAGGTTTTTTCTAAAGTCATTTTTTAAACCATTAAGATTATTAAGTTGTTAAGTTGCGTTAAGAGAAATGAATTTCTTAAGGTAGATCTAAAATTTGCTTAAAAACTTTAATAATTCTTTATAGTTACATCTAATTTAATATCTAAATTTTTCTCTCGGAGATTAACAGACTTAAAATAAAAAATCTGTTTAATGTGCACAATTTGCGAGACCTGAAAATTTTATCTGAGATAAAATCCTTGCGCCGTATAGTTTGAGAGGCTTAAAACAAATTGCGTCTTTGCGAATAACAAACAAAAAATCCAATCAAAATCAAGGTTCATACACCAGTCTGAAAAACGAAGACACATTTTGTTTGTCGTGCGAAACAGGAATTCCCGTTACTATTCCCACAGCAAAATGTGAATCGAGTTTAATTTTTACTTGCGGACGAAGCGTGACCGACATTTTTCCATGACTTATTTCTTTGTTGACTTCCATACCTATAAAATGACCGGAATTGGGTAAAGAATACATCACAGAAGTATTGATTTGCCAATCAACCGGAGTCGTGTTTTCTCCCAATTCATGCTGAATCATCGGATACGTGTAAACCAAAGTATGAATATGAGAACCCCATTTTTTCGCAGCCACAAAAAACGGACTGTACACCAAACCTGTAATAAATTTTCCTGTGCCATAGTTTTTAAAATCTGTAAATTCTATAACTTGAGTATAGCCTAAAGCCATTGAAGTCTGAGATTTTTCCGAAACAAAAAAAGTGTACTGCGCAGAAAGCCTGATTCCATCTAATCGGTTTCCGGGAATTTGCTCTTTGGTAGAATTATTTTTTGGACTAAAAAAAGAAAAATCGGTTTCCACTTCGAGACCTAATCGGTTAATCGGTGCAAATTCATACTCGGCTAAATATCCGCTTTCTCTATAATTTTTTCCACTTGAAAAATCGGCACCCAAATTAAATTCCTTTTCGCCTTTTCTGGCTCCGAGATCTCTTACCAAGTCTTGAAAAATAGGTTCTGCGTGAGATACTTTTACGGGTTTAGATTGGGTTTGTGCAAATGCTGAGAAACCTCCTAAAATACTTAAAATTCCTGTTAGTAAAATTTGTTTGGTTGTTTTCATAGTACAAATCAACAGCACGAATCGGGAAAAATTTGGGAAGAAATCTGGAAAGAAATGGGAATTTTTTAAAAGTAAAAATAATGCAGGTTATTTAAACGTAAAGATTTATAAAATAAGCAAAATGTAAGAAGCAAAGGTTGCGACAAGTCGCTTATTAAACTTGAAAATAACACACGCTTAAATCAATTTTATTGATTATTCTTTGCTCCTTAAATTTTAAGAAAGAAAAAAATCTTTGCGTTAAAAAAAATTAAAGCATTAAAAATTCACTGTAAAATCGTGCATTCCGTTTTTGAAATCATAAGAAACCGAAAAATCATACAATTCAGCAATCGCCTGTACAATCGCTAATCCCAAACCACTTCCTGACTGATGATGTTCAGATTTTTGGAATCTTGTAAATATTTTTTCGGTGTGTAAAGAATTTTCAATTCCTGTGTTTTTAACGATTAATTTTTTAGCATTAATCTGCACTTCCACCTTTCCGGATTTTATATTATGGAAAATTGCATTTCGCAGTAGATTGGAAACGATAATATTAATCAATGCGGCATCGGCTTTTACCAAAAGTTCGCTGTTTTCAGAAAAACTGATCTCAACTTCTTTAAATTCAGCAATATCCTGAAGATATTCTATGTTTTTTTCGACAATATCATTGACTTTAATTTCCTGATTGTCAAAAAACTGTTTGTTTTCAATTTTTGTAAGCAGAAGAAGAGATTTGTTGAGACGAACTAATCTTTCAATAATTTCCATGATCTCAGCAATCTTTTCAGCCTGATTTTCTGTGAAATTTTCTTTTTCAATTAGCAGTTCAAACTTACCAATGGCAATCGCCAAAGGAGTCTGAAGTTCGTGTGAAGCGTTCCCGATAAATTCTTTTTGCTGCTCGTAACTTTTTTCGCTGTATTGTAAAAGGGTAGTGACGGCATCCTGCAAATCACTGAATTCTTTGGTTTTTGTCTCAACCTGCGGAAAGCTTTTGCTGATTCCTAAACGGTAATTTTTTAGCTCATTCAGAAGTTCATAAAATGGCTTCCAAAGTCTTTGTAATACCAAATTATTAATGACCAAAATGCTGAAAATTAAAAGCACATACAACCCGGCGGCATCCCAAAGCAATTCTTTTACGAGATCATCTTCTTCAACCATATTATTGAAGATTTTCAGCTCATAAAAACTTCCATTTTGCTCAAAAACGGTCGTCAAAATTCTTACAGGTTCTAGTTCTGGAGCTTCGTCATCGGCATCTTGTGCATAGATTTCTGTGTCTTCGTAAGTATCTTTAAAACTGAGAGCTTTTTCTTCGCTTATTTTATTAACGGAAAAAAAACCTTCATCAAAAGTTTTCTGCTGTAAAATAGAGGGATCTTTTTCTGCCTTAAAAACGATTTGTCTTTTATAATTTTCAAGCTCTTCATCTACACTTCCTTTGATTTCATCGAGCATATTAAAATAAAAAATCA
>Ga0308158_10004703_pt1 | contig 11444 bp, 10 predicted proteins | sample PhyBR2_FD_201038 | JGI IMG/M metagenome (GOLD analysis project Ga0308158, IMG submission 201038) | Phyllosphere microbial communities from UC Gill Tract Community Farm, Albany, California, United States - DLSLB.R2 | ecosystem: Host-associated > Plants > Phyllosphere > Unclassified | place: USA...
GGCGGCTGAACGCGCGTGGACGCCTGCCGCAAAGTACGGTTCGGTGTTGCAATATCAGAAGAAAAATGGTGCCCGGAGACGGGGTCGAACCGCCGACACTGCGATTTTCAGTCGCAGGAGCCGGGATGCCCCCGGTGTCCCGGAATGGCCTATTATCAGTAACTTACCTTAGTTTTGACGAATACAGTGTTCCTGGATTTACCCTCGAAATCCCGGCATTTCCCGGCATGATTACACAGGAATTACAGATACCGCAGACGGTGGTATGTTCCTACCGGCTCGGGCGGGGCCAGGAGGAAGAGGCACCATGGCATTAGCCGACATAACCAAGGAGGCCGTAGATTCGGCAATCGTAGAATACGATGAGCTAGGCGCAGATGCCTTCCTTGCTCAATATGGCTTCGCCCCTGCTAAGCGGTACTGGCTCGAATTGAACGGCAAGCGCTACTCTTGCAAGGCCATCGCGGGTGTCGCTCACAAGTACCTCGACGGCAGCCAACTTCTCCCCTCTGCGAGCTTTACAGGGGGAGAGGCGTCCGTAGGCAGAAAGCTTCGCCAATTGGGTTTCGTTGTCGAGGCCCCCGAACGTAATCCGCCTTGGTCGCGCGACGAACTGGTTCTTGCCCTCGATCTCTACTTCACAAACCCCACAAACCCGCCGGGGAAGGGCAGCAGAGCGGTTGCCGAGCTATCAGCTATCCTCAATAAGCTTCACCGCCTGAACGGCGTCAGCGGCGCTCCTACCCTTCGCAACGAGAACGGTATTTATCTAAAGATGATGAACCTGCGTTCGTTGGACCCCGCTTACACCGCCCAAGGTAAGGTTGGAATGCAGTCCGGCGGCGCGCTCGAAAAGGTCGTGTGGGCTGCCTACGAGGGCCGTAGGGCCGATCTAAAGACTGATGCCGAGATGATCCGGCAAGCAGTAACCAACGCGAACGAAACCGCCCTTGAAAAGCTTCCTGTGGCAGAGCCTTACGAGGGCGAAGAGGGCGGCGTCATGATGCGCCTTCATAAGCGATACGAACGCGATCCTAAGATCGTTGCAGAGAAGCGCAAGGCGGCAGCTGCAACAGGTGACCTAGCGTGCGAGGTATGCGGCTTTGACTTCAAGGCAACGTATGGCGACATCGGTGAAGGGTACATCGAGGTCCACCACACGAAGCCGGTACATACCTTGATTGCCGGCGCCAAAACGAAGTTGGACGACCTAGCCCTGCTTTGTGCCAACTGTCATCGTATGGCGCATAGGAATCGGGTGCCTTTTACCGTCGACGAGTTACGCGCCTTGTTACGCCACGGGGTGGTTCAAGATTGATCGTTGCCTGTTAATGTGTGCAGGACCGACGGGGAGATAAACCTACGTCGTCCTCTTGGTGTACAAGCAGGCGCGTTCACCACAGGAGATTGTGAATTGAAGCAAGCTGCTCTTCTCGACGGACTAGTACGACGGGTACCGTTTACAGTGGCTCGCAGACTGCTGATCGATAGCGGTTTTCCATCAGGTCACGGTTGGGATGCGGTCATGGAGAAGCTAAAAGACAAGTCAGTGGCGGCGAAAACGAACACAGCGGCATTATCGTCCCTATATGTGCAGGCTCTTGCAGCGACACAAAAGAGGGTAAGCATCTATAAAGTATCGCGTAAGAGCCTTAGTGCGATCGATGCCGGCCTAACCGGAAATCATGCAGCGAATAGTAATAATGCCATTGTTTCTGCCTATCCACTACCTTTAACTGACGCGCAGATTCAAATAGTTAAGGCTAATGACCCTGTGGTAGCCGGGATGGTTGCTTGGCCACGCGGGCGTCTTTTCGTCCTATCCTACGTCAAAGAAGTCCGCGAGCGTATTGCCATAGCTCCATCGCAGATAAGCGGCCTTGTTGGATCGCCCCTAAAGGAGGCGTACGGCATTCGCATTCAACGCGTTCAGGTCTTTGATGCTCTCATTGTATCAAATCACGACGACCGCTTGATAATGTTGACAGATATACTTGATAGTCACTCTCAGGAGTCGGTGCGCGACTCAGTTTCCCGCGTTACTCGATTCCTTGAAAAGTCGACGAGGGTATCATTGAAGGGAACGCGGATAAATCTATTCAGTGCGATTTCTCCCTTTTATCAGGACCCCGATGTTAATGTAATATCCATTGATCATCTCACCCCAGACGGCCGGGCTGTTACTGAAAAAGTCAAAGGCGACCAGGTCTGTGTTAGAGAGGGTGATTTTCATAAAGGAGGTATGGCGGCTTCCGGTACGACAGATGCATTCGGCATAACCGTAGCGTGGAAAATTCCGACGGTAGGCAATGCCACGGCATATGTGGAACTTAGCATTGATGGCCCAACAAGCCTCGCGCACGCTCTCAACCCAAATATTGAATTCGCAACCTTGACCAAGGCGGCAACAACTCAGGAGTTGGCTATTGCCCTTAGGTCGCTGAATGATAAGGTCTAGTAAGGTGCTAGAAGCGGATAAGATTAAGCGGCATATTGCCGAGCGCTGGAAAGATGATGTCGCGGCAAGAGTTTGCAATAGCATAATTGACTATATTGTCAGCAACCCGGCGTCGCGCAGTCGTTATCTAACTTATAGCGCGTTGAAGCGGATATCCAGGAATGTCCCAGCAGAAAGCGACGACGTTTACCGGGCTGCGGCTTTGCTATCGAGCAGATTCTCTGTACTTTTCTTACACTTCTCGTTCATCGATGATAGCGGAAAAGAGTATCCGCTAGAAGATGATGATGCAAAGCTCATATTGCTTGATGGATGGATGGATCACCCCGAAACCCGACAACGCATAACCGATATCGCAGAACACCTGTACCCATATTATGAAGGCAACAAACCAGTATTGATGAGCTCTGCCGGTGAGTAATGATATGCCGAGCTTAGCTGATATCAAAAGGGCGGGGACAACAGTAAGGATAGCATGCGAACTGCAAGAGTTAAAATTTCGGGACGCGCCATATGCAGAATTTGTGGCACTTATATCCAAAGCTATATCTTATTCAGTCTCAAGTATTGTAAGTCAAAAGAATGTTTTGCAGAATCTTAATGAAGACCAATTAACTGCCTTTGTCATATCACCACTTAAAGCTATGATGTTTGATATTGCTCATGAGCGCAATATTGGCGGGAAGTGCGATATATCTATCGTCGGTTATTCGGAATATCTTTGGTTAGCGGAAGCTAAGATATTCTCGTCTTATGGTAAGCTACTAGGCGGCTATAGGCAACTGCTGCGCCGATACGCTACCGGTTTGCCAAATCAGGATCGCGGAGCAATGCTGATATATATGTACCGAAGTGGAAAAGCCAAAGATCGAATGGCGAAATGGGCAAAATACCTTTTGCAAAGTGAGCAAGACGTGACTGTGGCTTGGGAATCAAGTCGAATCGAGTTTACGTCTTCACAAGATCATTCCGGTAGTGGCCTTCCATTTATTGCTAATCATATTCCAGTAATCCTTTATCATGTACCAACGGATACAATAAAGCCGCCAAAGCGTATTGGCTAAATGCTTGTGCAGGTTAAAATACCAAACTTTTCCGTGCATACTATTGCTAAAGTGCACCCGTTTGTATTTGCATGTCACATTGTATACATTCAACAATAAGAGATTTATCTAGGATATATGTCACTTCCGCTTTGTCATAATAAATGTCTTGAAATAGTAATAGCCTCACCGATGACTAATTTAACTAGCCATTGCTATACCTCCATCTAGGTTTTTAAGGATAGCGACTTACGCAGACATCATGACGCAGGCTCAATAGGTGTAACTCCTGAGCCACCCGTACGGCGGACTGCATCCTAAGCTCATAAGATATGAGTCCACATATATGCGCCTAGCGCGTAAATAGAGGATATCTTTTGAGCGACTCGGAGCCTCTATGTCCCGCATTGCATACTTTCGTTGTTCGACTTCGGATCAGAGCATCGAGTCACAGCGACAGGCCTTGGGCGGTAGCTTCGACAAAGAGTTCGCGGACCAAGGCGTTTCTGGTGCCGTGCTAGCTGCTAATCGTCCGGGTTTCGCTGCACTGTTGGGATATGTCCGGGAAGGCGATACCGTATGCATCTACGCCATTGACCGGCTAGGCCGCGATGCGCTCGATATTCAAGCCACCATTCGCCGGTTGATCGACAAAGGCGTCACGGTAGACGTTCGCGGCCTTGGTCCGATTGCCAAAGGCGTAGGTGAGTTGATCGTCGCGGTTCTGGCGCAGGTTGCGGAAATGGAACGGCAGCGGATTAGGGAGAGGTGCGATGCTGGACGTGCTGCTGCGAAGGCGGCGCTTGCACTCACTGGCAAGACCCACCGGGGTAAGGTTAGCCTTGGCCGTCCAGTCGCACATGATCGCAGTGAGGTTCTTGCGTGGCGGCGAGATAACGGAGCAAGCATCGCAAGGACCGCTGCGCAATTTGGAGTCTCTGCGGCGACCGTGAAGCGGTACTGCGTAAAATCCGAATAAGAGACTAGGCTTGCTAAAATTCTGACTTATGTCAGCCTCCGTAATGGAGGTAGTCATGGCCCTTGATAACATTCACCTGCGCAAGCTTTTGAAGATACTCTTCTTGGATCAAGCACCAAGGCGAACAGCCCTCCGTGGCGATATCAGGGAGGAAATAGCCAGAGAAGCGGGAGAAAACGGGGGCGGTGGAGACTTTTACGCTCCATTCTGGTTCGATGCTAAATCTCATGTGTTCGGTACTGCCGATCTTCATACCTGCGTTGAGGAACGAGTGGCCGCGAACGGAGGGCGAGCAAATCTTTATCCTTTGTTACGGGATGGTTTTCTCGTTTGGTGGAATGAGCGTCGCCGTTGGACCAACGAGCCATTCAGGCCGGGGCAGTCGCTGAAAACGAATTTCCGCTTTCCCGGCCTTGCGGCGACGGTAAAAGTCGACAGCATTCTATCAGTTCGTGACGGCCAAGACGTAGAGCATTTTGTCTATCCGTACTTTGCTCCCGCACCTGCGCTGTCGGACGAGGCGGCACGATGGGGTCTTTGGCTTTTAGGGCGCGCAATACCAACGGTCCAGCCAAGCGAACTGCGTATCCTAGACGTAATCAGAGGGCGGACGTTTTCGATTGATCGAAGCCCATTGCGCGGGGACGAAGAAGAGCGATTTAGGCAGCGCTATGAGCAGGTGCTGGAAGAGCGTGTCGTACTCCGGCGTGATTATTGAAAGGGTGTCAGGCGTCCAACAAGCCCATTGCAAAGGCGGTTTGGCGGATAAGGAATCGTACGGGTATGCCGCGTCCAGTGATATCAATGCGACGATCGCAGCGACAGCCGCTCAATGGAAAGTCTCCCCTGCGACCGTGACACGTTACTGCGGTTCGAGCGCTGCGCGATGAGGGCGTAGGGCCTAGCGATATCGCAAAGCGCCTTGGCATCGGAAGGGCTAGCGTCTATCGCGCTCTAGTACGTTAGGCATCCCGAGTAATACGTCGAGGAGCGGACTGAGCCTTTAGCCCGGTAATTACGGCGTCCAACGGAAGCCTGCGATCGTTAGTTGTGCAAACGGATTATTAGAATCAACACTCCAACTTTCTACTTCTAAACTTACGTCTTCCATTCTTGCAGGTCGACCGTTTGTGCAATACTGATTATAGGTTGGATTTAGAACGGCAATCTTAAGTTTTGTACCTATCGGTGGTCCGTATGATCCGTATCTAAATGACGCGCTCCTGCGCCCATCATTAAATATGCATCCTGCATCAGCGATTAACGGGTTATCTAACGTCGTTAGAAGATTGATGGATTCTGGGTCTGTAGAAATTCCCTCCATCGCATGATTAAAAAGCTTTGCTTCAAATTCGTCTTCGGTATTGGCTTGTGGTTTTGCCAATGTCACTGACCGTATTTTATTTCTCCAACGACCCGGGAGTAAGTCGAGGTCATCGCAGCCGCCGCCCTGAGTTAATTTTAGCCGACTTCCAAGGTAATTAGGCTCACTATAGAAATAACAGGGTATGCTCCAATGATCAATGGAGCAGCTAACCGCGCTGCCATCCCATCCTGGTGGTAGCGCAGGAATATTACCACTGATGGTGAGCATAGGGCCATCGTTTTCGAGCTCCCTGAATAGATACACACCCATACCAAGGTCCTTTTAAGACAAGCCGTGAATGTTACGATGCACAAGATTTGTAACGGGTTATGGGCAGTTGTTTGGATCGCAGGTATATCCGGACTTACGAGTGCAGCCGAGTGCCCCATAGCACCACCAGTCCTGCCACGTTGTCGTACGTTGGAAGTCGTAACCTAACGCTTCGTACAAAGTCACAAACTGATTGTAAGTGATATGCGATCCAATGTCCGAATACTGCGTACCTTTGATCTGGCCCTCTTCTACAGAAAGAGAGGAAAACCACCGTTCCCGTACCTCGCTCGGAAGAGTGGCGAATGTGCTGTGGATAGCTTTTGACTGATGTTCCGACATGCCCAGCAGTTCGACAAGATCGTGGGAATTAGCGACCATTAGTGCCTCCGATGTTCGCAGCGATCCACTGACCTACATGAGGTGGCTCGTTGCCTAAGGTTCAGTATTTGAACGCAACGCAACTACGCTCGACCGGTAGCCTCTACACTGCAAGGCTGCCGCTTCCGAATCGGAAGCTATTGATGCGACGACGAATCCAAACAGTCAATCGATATCCCGACTTTGCGCGGTGGTCGTTAGAGCGAAATCGTCACTTTCAGTAGCGTATCAATAGGAATCTGCCGTCTTTGAGGATTAATCAAAGGATACACTACGACATTTAAGCTCTACGAAGCTAAACTCGTTGATGCGCATACGTCGGATATACGAATGTCTAATGCAGAAAACCGCTATGTCTGGACGGGACAGGTGGGTCAGTTTACCATACCTTTTTCAGGCGGCTGGCCAAAATAGCTGTAAGCTCACACCCACAGTATCTGCCGTACAGAAGTAGATGGCAAAAGCCGTGGGTCGGGCTATCTCAAGTCGATATTAGCCACTGCCGGCGCTCTGCTGCCCAACTAAATCAAAAGCGGCATTCGCTGGCTTCGTAAAGGCAAGCGCCCTCGGTCATCAACAAGTTTATCGGCAGCCCGAACTTGGCGGCGGGTGAAAGAACGTTGATTTTCCGACGTCAATGGCAAGGCAACGGCAGCATAATGCTCTGGACCATTAGACACAGTCTCACCAGATGCCGTCTCGAAACTTCGATCAAAGAACAGCAGGTGATAAACTCGAGTTTCAGTATTACGGAAGGCGGGACCTCGACCGGTGCCTATCGGTTTAACTTAAACCGATCGCCCGTCCGCTGCGCACCCGTCAATTGCCGCCGTAAGGTTCGCCTTGACCAGTCATAGGTCGAATAGGTCCATAGCCAAGTCTTCGATTAAGGCCCCAACAATATTACCGTCGAGGGTAAAAGAGAGGTCTACACTGCTTCCCCATCTGCGAAGTTTATCGTTGAAGTGATCGCGGGCCTTATTTCGCGCTGTCATGAGTTCTGCAATATCGGGTGGTAAAAGGAATTTGTCATGTGCGTTGATCTGCTATCAGACCGGACGGCATGGTAGCTTCTAAATTATATTGGCTTTCCAGCCCCGTACAGCACTAAGGGGCGGGATGGGGTACGTCGCCCTATTTTCCGCCCCTATCGGCGTCGGCTGGTACCCGGCTGGCCCTCTAAATCGGAAGCTACCGACGCCTGTCGTCCAACCGGTACCGCTGCAACGCCCCGCTTTCTCACTTTGTCTTGATTACCGGTCGGACGCCGACGTGCTTGCAAAAGGCATCTGACAGTACCCGCGTTGCCAAGTCCTGTGCACACACCGGTACGCGGATGGAGTCATGAACTGGCAGCGCAGGAACACCGTATTGCATGGCCAGCGTGTGGACGGTTTCGACCACCGCGCAGCTTTCGACGTATTGAAGCTCACCCCAACGGATCGTGCTGGTAGGCCATGCCTTTAACTCTGGTAGTGCCGCTAGGATCAGGTCGCGAGTCCGCCCTATCGGATGATCCTTTTGCAAGTTGCCGCTGCCAAGCCCCTGCGCCTTGTATTTCGCTTTGATTTTGGCGGGCCACTTGGAATGATACCTGTCATGCCCGAACGTCATCACTACCCATGACTTGGCAACGAATCGGGGTACACCGGGTATATCATAGGCGTCGGCTTCGGGGTCGAATGACGTACCCGTAAGCACGCGGTAGATTGTGAGGAAGCTCGAACCGATATCAACCTCAACCGTCGCCTCCCCATTGATCCTGATACTCGTTCGCTCGCAGCTAGGCATTTGCTGATAGCTGTCTTTGCCGGGAGAGTAGAGGCGACCGCCCTTGGTATAATCCCGACCTAAGTCTTCACCTTGCCCGAAAATGCGCTGGAAGTACCGGTGCTGATAGGCCCCAAGGTTCAATTCCTGCCCCGCCATAAAGCCATTGATATCATGCACCTGTTTAGCCAACTGTTGGACTACCGGAAGTGCATTATCGACCTTCATCGCCGTACCGGGCAGCTTGTGGCCGTAGAAGATTTCTGATGACGACCTTAGCAAGATGGGGTGCGCGACCCTCGCGAGCCGTGGCATCTGCCTGAAATGGGATGACCAATTACCGGGCGTGATCCCGTAGCCAAGGGCCATTTCTAATAGGGAGGGCTTGGCACGGAACCGGGTAGCATCCCGTACCTTTGTCCGTCCTTTGAGGCTTCCACGGTCGCCGGGAATGACTTCGAGAAGGTTCAGGCTTTCCATAGCGTCCATTACGGCCTTGAAGGGCTTGTAACCGATTGTCATGCCGGTGAATGTGGGCAGTCCTATTGACCGGTATCCATAACGTTCAACTCCCATGATAGCGTTCGCCAATAGATCGCCGATCACTGCGCCTACCGATTGCCTAAGTTCCAGTGTTACTTTATATCTTTTATTTGCCTGCTTGTGAACTAATCGGGACAGGGCAGTGGTGAAGGCAATGCCGTTCGACGAATGAGGCTCCGTATCGAGCGCCATGAATCGGTCTTCTTTTTGCTCCGGCTTAACCGAATGACAAAATAATTTATTTTCACGCAGAGGGTCAGTTCTCCTTATAACTGAACAGTAATTATTCATTGTAATATTCAATCCTTATAGTTATGTAAGTTAAAGCAGGTGATTGCATAGTAGTTACCATTTTGCGTTGGAAACGATTGGTCGTTTAAAAAAGTTTAGGCATATTTAGGAGTTGCGCTGAATCTCCCGTTTAAACGAGACTGATCTGATATGGCGCGGTGGTCAATTTAACATGTGCCGGTCGATGCCGAGTTCGTCCGCCTTGGAAGCCAATACCAATATCGATGGTAGGTTCGGCACATTGAAGTGCGATGCTATGAGAAAAACAAATCGTCACAGTACTGACTAACTAGGCTTCCCTCACCGTGTCGCTAGGGTCGCATAAGGCGCGTTTACAGCCCCGTAGAAGGGCAAGCCGTACTAGGATGGAGTGACGGGGAAATGCTCCTGCGCTTATGCTTTGCGGGCCTCCTGTGGCGCTTGCGTGGCGTGGAAGCTGCCGATCTCCCCAAGACCTGCCGTTGCCGCAGGGTGTCCGAGTAGAACAGCCAGTTGTTGCCGATAGCAATTATGCGCCAGCCTCGACGCCTTGCCTCATCGATTACGATCTTCGGGGATGAGTTGTTTAAAATAGATGACAGGCCACGGCGAACGGGGCCGCCTGCTCTAGCTATCGCGGTGCTTTCGAAGATTTGATGGGCCCAAGTAACGGGCTTGGCTCTCCTTCTTCTACGCATCAGGAGGCTCCCTGCTGAACGAAGTTCGCAAGGTCTGAAACCCAATAAAATACGCGGCCTCCGACCTTGACCGGACGCGGGCCCTTGCCCCCTAAGCACCAGTTCGAAAGCGTCTTAGATGCGACGCCTAGATAGCGCGCCGCGTCCGTGCGCGATAGACGCCCGTCGAGCGTTTGTAAAGTATTGACGGTGTGCAAACTTTCATTCCTATAGACGGCAGCGGGGTAATTCCGGCTGCCGAGTCGCTCTCTATCAACGAGGACTCTGGAATGAAACGCCTTGTAAGTTGCGACCTTCAAGTCGACTTGATGTTTGTTTGTAGTTTAATTGTTAGTATATTTTAGTATTCATTTTAGTAGGGTTATTCCTTCTTATGGCTCTTAAATTCCAGTCTCTCACGCGTAAGGCCGCCAGCAGTCTGCTCGTCGGGCAGAAGATTACGGAACATGGCATCACCGTCGAACGAACCGGCAAGGGCGATCTGATATACAGGGTCGGTATCATGGTGGACGGACGCCGCATCCATCGGACGGTCGGCAGGGAGAGCGAAGGGGTTACGCGTCAGCAAGCCGAACAAGCTATTGAAGCGTTTCGGACCCGATCGCGGGAAGATCGCCTTATTTTACCGGCAGGGCGAAAGGTTGCGCTTCCGTTTCGTGAAGGCGCGATCGCCTACCTGGAACGCCTCACCGTTGAGGGCGGTAAGGGGCTGCCACGCAAGGCACAGCATATCAACGTGCGGCTCGCGCCCTTCTTCTCGAATCATCGCTTGGACGGCATTGATGAGAGCGGCGTTCGTGAGTTTGTGCAAAGTCGAAAAGGCAGTGGCGCGAAGCCGTCTACCATAAATCGAGAACTGGCGACTCTGTCCCATATGATGCGCCGCGCCGCCCGGTGGGGATGGATTGCCCGGGATAAGGCCCCGATCATCGATAGGCTTCGCGAAGGGCCGGGCAGGATCGTTGCCCTGTCAGACGATCAATGTGCTGCGCTATTAAACGGCGCTAAGGCAGATCAGGATTTGGACCTTTGGCTGTTCGTGTCGATCTGCCTTCAAACATCAATGCGGCATGGAGAAGCTAGAAGGCTTCGGTGGGAGCATTATGACGCCCATCGGCGACGATTCTATATTCCAGAAGCAAAGGCTGGCGAAAGGGATCAGCCGGTGCCTAAGCGGCTCGCAGAGGCGCTTTCGGAGGTAATGACGGTAAGGGGGGTGAGCAAAGGATACGTCTTTGCGGGCGGCACAGGTAGTAAAACAGGTTATCGACATACTTTCCGAAAGGCGTTTCGGCGTGCCGTCGAAAGGGCGGGTCTCGATCCAAGCAAGGTAACGCCACACACGATGCGTCACACTGCGATCACGAAGCTGGTTAAGGCAGGAGTGGACCTACCAACGGTCCAAAAGGTTAGCGGGCACAAGACCCTTTCCATGGTGCTACGGTATTCTCACGTTGATGGCACTCATATCGATAATGCGATTGAGCATATCGGCATCGGCTAATGACCAAGCCTCAACCTCGCGCTGAACGACGTTACACAGGAATTACAGAAGTTACGTGGTATCGGCGTTCAGTTGACGATAAGTGTCTGATTTAACTAGGAAAATGGTGCCCGGAGACGGGGTCGAACCGCCGACACTGCGATTTTCAGTCGCATGCTCTAC
>Ga0308158_10004704_pt1 | contig 11443 bp, 13 predicted proteins | sample PhyBR2_FD_201038 | JGI IMG/M metagenome (GOLD analysis project Ga0308158, IMG submission 201038) | Phyllosphere microbial communities from UC Gill Tract Community Farm, Albany, California, United States - DLSLB.R2 | ecosystem: Host-associated > Plants > Phyllosphere > Unclassified | place: USA...
TCGCACTTGAGGTTGGCGACAGCCTCTTAGGTACGACTCTCGGCGCGCCCATTCAAGAAGACGATTGACCCGGCTGCCGCCAATATCTTAGCGAGCGCAAAGCCGATCCCGGCGGTCGAACCGGTCACGAGCGCCGTCTTGCCGGAAAGGTCGATGTTCTGAGCTACCTTCCAGGTATAACCTTCGCCGGTCGGGTTTGTTCGTAAAGTCAGCCCTGCGCGGCGAGTTGCGCCCGCACGGCATCGGCCAGCGGTGTCGTCGGACGCCCGATCAGCTTCGAGAGCTGATGGCCGTCATCGAACAACGCGCCCTTCGAGGCATCGACGTCCCACGCGGCAAGCCCTTCAGCAAAGCCGTCGGGCAGGCCGACCTGCCTCAGGATCGCGGCGTAATCTGCCTGCGGCAGATCGCGGTACGGGATGTCGCGACCCGTCTGGCGTGAGATCTCGGCGGCAAGGTCGGCGAGCATCACCGCGTCGTCACCGGCCAGCTCATAGGTCTTGCCCTCATGGCCGTCGCTGGTCAGCACGATGGCTGCGGCTTGGGCATAATCAGCGCGGGTCGCAAGCGACAGGCGTCCCTCGCCAGCGCTGCCGACGAGCGCGCCATTCTCCAGGGCTGCGGGAATCGAGCCGGTGTAGTTCTCGGTGTACCAGCCATTGCGCAGGAGGGTCGTTGGGATACCGGAGGACGCCAGCAGCGCTTCGGCCGCGCGATGCTCCTCGCCCAGGCTGATCGGCGAGCGGTCGGCATGCAGCAGGCTGGTATAGACGATACGCTTGATGCTTGCCTGCTTGGCGGCCTCGATGACGTTGCGGTGCTGCGGCTCGCGCTGCCCGACCTCGCTCGATGAGATCAGGAGCAGCGTGTCGACCCCGGCCAGCGCCGGAGCGAGCGTCTCGGGCTGCGCGTAATCGAAAGCGCGTGCCTCCACGCCCAGATCGCTGGCCTTTTCGGGCGAGCGCACCAGCGCCACGATCGGCTCGCCGGTCAATTTGCGCTTCAGGCTTTCGATGACGAGGCGGCCAAGCTGGCCGGTCGCGCCGGTGACGGCGATAGTCATGACAATTCTCCTTCGGTGACGCGGTAAGATTAGTTGAAACGGAAGCCGGAAATGGCGGTCGACAGGACTTCCTCGGCATAGACCCGGGCGCCTTCGCCCTTGGTCGCACCGGCTGCGACCATCAGGGGCAGCAGATGCTCCTCCTTGGCCGGGGGATGGGCGAACCGTGCCGAGGGCGCATCGGCCCAGCGCGCCAGGCGCTCGGCCCGCTGCGGGCCGTCGAGTTCCATGCTTTCGGCCAGCCACTGGTCGAACGCTTGCGAGCCGGGCGTCGAGCGCGGGTCGCCATAGGCGCGCATGTTGTGAAAGCTCATGCCCGAGCCGAGGATCAGCACGCCCTCCTCACGCAGCGGCGCAAGGGCGCGGCCCGCAGCGACATGGAGGGCCGGGTCCAGCCCCCGCTCGACGGACATTTCGATCAGCGGAATGTCCGCATCCGGAAAAGCCACTTTGAGGGGGACGAACACGCCGTGATCCAGGCCCCGCTTCGCGTCGACAGTCGAGGGGATGCCCGCGTCCTTGAGCAGGGCCGCGGCACGAGCGGCGAGCGCGGGTGCGCCCGGCACGTCGTAGCGCAGCTGATAGGTATGGGGCGGGAAGTTGTAATAGTCGTAGATCAGTTCGGGCCGTTCGGCGCCGGTGAAGGCGAAGCCGTCCGTCTCCCAATGTCCCGAGACGACGAGGATGGCCTTGGGCTTCTCGGCGAGCGTGATCGGCAGGTTGCGCAGGAACGCTTCCATACCGGTCCACACGCCGCGCGGATCGTCCATGAAGAAGCAGGGGCCGCCGCCATGCGGGATGAAGTAGGTGGGCTGGACGCTCATGGTCATACACTCCGGTGCAGGCGCCACGGAGGCGGCCTGGATCATCGATCTGATGGCCAGAATATGTGCCCGCTATCGCGCAATGATAATCGCTCGCGTAGAAGGATCAGCTTCAACCACGGGTAGGAAGTCATGGCGGATCGGTTGACGGGTATGGACGTGTTCGTGCGGGCGATCAGGCTCGGTGGCATCTCTGCTGCCGCCCGTGATCTGCACATGTCGCCTGCGATGGCGGCCAAGCACCTAGACGCCCTCGAAGCGCGGCTTGGCACAACGCTGGTCCAGCGCTCGACGCGTCGGCTGTCGCTGACCGAGGCAGGCACCGACTATCTCGAAAAGGCCGAACGTATCCTGATGGAGATCGGTGAAGCCGAGGCGGAGGCATCGTCGCGATCGATCACCGCACGGGGACTGCTGCGCGTCAGTGCGCCCGCCACCTTTGGCGTCCTGCACCTTGCCTCGCTCGTCCCTACGTTCTCCGCGCGTCATCCCGAGGTGACGATCGAACTGGGCTTCAACGATCGCTACGTCGACCTGCTGGAAGAGCGATGGGATGTGGCCGTGAGGATCGGGCGCCTTGCCGACAGTGCGCTTGTTGCCCGCAAGCTCGTGGCGATGCGCGTCGTGCTGTGTGCCGCCCCCGCCTACCTGGAGCGGCGCGGAACGCCCACCCGCCTGGCCGATCTTGGCGATCACGATTGTTTGGGCCACACCAACGCGTCACTTGCAGGAACGACATCGTGGGCGTTCGGCAAAGACGGGACGATCAAGGTGCCGATCTCGGGATCGATGTGTTCCGACAATGGCGAGGCCTTGGTTCGCGCTGCCATCGCGGGCCAAGGGCTGGTCTATGGGCCACGCTTTATTGCGGCAGAGGCGCTTCGCGCCGGCCAATTGAGCGAGCTTGAGCTGGACGAGCCGCCTATGATGCTGGGAGCGGCATATGCCATCACACACCCGACGCGGCGCCCCGCCGCCAAGACGCGGGCGTGGATTGACTTCTTAGCCGAAGCACTCCCCGCTCTTGGCACCGACTGGTGAGAGGCCGAGCTAGCAGAGGTCCCGAGTTTTCACCCGAGGACCGCGTCTGCTATCTCAAAACATCACGGTCTTTTATGATTGTAGATATCAGTGACTCAGCGAAAGCGACGCCCACAACCGCACATGGCTGGCATCGATAACGCCGAGGCTTGGTCCCTTTCAGTTGGTGCAGCGGGGGCCGCGGGCGCGGCGGACGTTGCGGGTGAGCGTGAACCGCATCACTGCCAACCCTCGATGACGATCTTGCCGCGTGCGGTAGTGCTCTCAAGCGCCTGGTGCGCGCGCTTGAGGTTCGCGGCGTTGATGGGGGAGAGCCGTTCGGTGAGGGTGGTGCGCACCTCGCCGGCTTCCACGAGGCTGGCGATGGCCGACAGGATCTGACCCTGCGTTTCCATATCAGCAGTCTCGAACATGGACCGGGTGAACATAAACTCCCAGTGGGTCGACACCGACTTGCGTTTGAACGGTACGACATCGAGCGTCTTGGGGTCGTCGATGAGCGCAAAACGTCCCTGCGAGGCGATCAGCTCGGCGATCTGCTCGATATGCTCGTCGGTGTGCGTGGTCGAGAAGACGAAAGCCGGCGCGCCGATGCCCAAATTCGCCACTTGCCGAGCCAGCGGCTGACGATGATCGATGACATGGTGCGCACCGAGTTCACCCACCCAGGCCTGCGTTTCAGGGCGCGAGGCCGTCGCAATGACGATCAGCTCGGGTACTTGGCGAGCAAGCTGGATTGCCATCGAGCCTACCCCGCCGGCACCCCCGACAATCAACAGCGCATGTGCTGCACCGGCTACAGGAGTACGCACGGACAATCGCTCGAAGAGGGTTTCCCACGCGGTGATCGCCGTCAGCGGCAACGCCGCTGCCTCTGCCCAATCGAGGCTGGCCGGCTTCTTCCCAACAATGCGCTCGTCGACCAGGTGCAACTCGGCGTTGGTCCCATCGCGGCCGATGCTGCCCGCGTAGAACACCTCGTCGCCCGGTTCGAAGCCGCGCACTTTAGGGCCAACAGCGCGAACGACACCGGCGGCATCCCAACCCAGGACACGCCAATCACCGTGGATCGAACCCGAGCCAGCGCGCACCTTCGTGTCAACCGGGTTTACCGAGACAGCCTTGACCTCGACAAGGAGATCACGGCCGGTAGCGTTGGGATTGGGAAGTTCGATATCGACGAGAGCTTCCGTGCGATCGATCGTTCCGGGCTGCTGGTAGCCGATTGCGCGCATGATAAATCCTATTGTCAGGGGCTGTATAGCGAACTTTGTCGTGTACGGGATACGCACAAGCGACGTCGCGGTTCGACATCGTCCTCAGGCTGGCGACGGCGTGGCTGCCGCTGCCGTCTTCCCCGTGAGGTCGGTGATGACCGCGCCGATCAGCGCCCGTAGCCAGCGGTGTGCGGGATCATGCCGATAGCGGACGTGCCAAGCCATTTCCACGGGAAAGCTGCCAAGGTCGACCGGAGCCGGCAGGATCTTCAGCCGGGGGTCGTGCATCAGCCGCCTGCAGATGAGCGAGGGCAAGGTGGCGCAATAGTCGGTCACCGCCACCATCTCGGCTACCGCGAAGAAGTTTGTCACGGAGATTGCGACGTCACGCTTCAGCTGCTGCTGCGCCAGCGCCTGGAACAGCCCGGCGCGCATCCGTCCGGGCGGCACGATGTTAACGTGCTTCATCGCCTCGAACTGCTCGCGCGTCATGGCATCGCCGACGCCCGGATGGTCGGCGCGGACGGCGCAGGCGAGCCCTTCGTCCATCAGGTGCTGGACGACGAGATTGTCGGGCGGATCGACGATGCGGCCTAGTACGAGCGCCGTCGTGCCCGATACGACGCCTGTTTCCACAAGATCGTTGCCGTAGGGCGTCAGACGAAGCTTTATGCCGGGAGCGACCTTCTCCAGGCGCGCCACGACAGCGGGGACGAGGACGAACTCGACATAGCCGTTCGGCGCGATGGTGAAGAGCCGTTCGGCCTGTACGGGGTCGAAGGCCTGCTGACCGAGGACCGCGTTGTCGAGCTGCGCGAGCGCCTCGGCGATCAGCGGCGCGAGTTCTAGCGCGATTGGGGTCGGCTGGATGCCGTAGCGCTCGCGGACGAACAGCTGGTCCTGAAGCATTAGTCGTAGACGCGATAGGGCGTTAGACAGGGCGGGCTGTGTCATGCCCATGCGCTCGGCGGCCCGCGTGACGCTGCGCTCCTCCATCAACGCGACGAAGATCGGCAGCAGGTTCAGATCGTAGCGCATACAGTCATCCTGTTAGCGTTATATCTGAAATCAGAAATATAAACTTCTGGAATATGTCAATGAGGCCCATTTCCCATCCATTGGCGACGGACGCCGCGAACATGGAGGTTCAGATGAGCAAGGGACAGGTTCTCATTCTTGGATCGAACGCGACGCAGATCGGTCTTCGTGGCGGCGGTACCGCGACGGTCGGTCAGTATCTCAACGAGACGGCGGTCCCCGCGCTGGCTCTGCTCGACGCCGGCTATGACATTGTTCTCGCCACGCCCAATGGGGCCAAGCCGCACATCGACGCCGTCTCCGTTTCGGTTGATCATTTTGGCGGCGATCAGACGGCATTCCAGCGCGCCAAGGACTTTTTTGCCAGCCACCCGGCGATGAACGACGTCCGCAGCTTGCGCTCTGTCGTCGAGGGCGGCCTGGACGGCTTTGTCGGAGTGTTCGTGCCGGGCGGCCACGCTCCCGTCGTCGACCTGATGCAGGACCACGACGCGGGCACGATCCTCCGTCACTTCCACACGGCGGCCAAGCCGACCGCGCTCCTCTGCCACGGACCGGTAGCCGTTGTCGCTACGCTCGACGATGCTCCGGCCTTCCGCAAGGCGCTGGAGGAAGGCGATGACGCCGGGGCGGCCGACCTGGCGCGAGACTGGATCTACTCGGGCTACCGCATGACCGTCTTCTCGGCGAGCGAGGAGAAGATCGCCGAGGAGCAAGTACTGAAGGGCGAGCTCTTCTTCGACATGGAAAAGGCGCTGCGCTCGGCCGGTGGCGACGTCTCGGTCACTGACAAGAACTTCGCTTCGAATGTCGTCGTGGACCGGGAGCTGATCACGGGTCAGAATCCGGCGTCGGACCAGGCCATGGCCGACGCTTTGATCGAAGCCCTCGATCGCGCCGCTGCGTGAGTACCAGGATGACGGGCGGGGCGCTCAGGATGCGCCCCGCTTCGCATATAACCATGACAAGGAACGGTGCCATGACAGCCAACGTGAAGATCGTCGCCGTGCTCACCGCCCGTGCGGATACCGTCGACCGCCTGCACGCTCTGCTCGACGCCATGTTAAAGCCGAGCCGTGCGGAGCCGGGCAATTTGCGCTACGATCTCTGGCAGGACCAGAGCGATCCGAACCGCTTCGTCCTCGACGAGCTGTACGCGGACTCGGATGCGGTTGCCGCCCACCGCGCGACGCCCCACTTCCAGAACTACCTCTCTCAGATCGGCGATCTGGCCGAGCGCGGCGCGTTCGTCCTCAACCCCGTCTCCGCGACCTGAGGGTGCTGCCATGGGCAAGCTTAAAGAATGGGTGGGGTCGGCGCTGCTGGCACAACCGTTCTATGTAGAGGAGCTGCGGATGATCGGCCTGTTGGCACCTGCGCTTCGCCTGGGCCTTATTGGCCTCGTTTATCCACGCGGCGGCTACCGCTGGCGCGGGGCCGCGATCCAGCGGAAAATCAACATCTGAAATCAAGGACACACAGTCATGACCAAAGGTATCGAAGGCAAGGTTGTTCTCATCACCGGCGGCAGCACCGGTATCGGCGCGGAAACCGCGCGGCTTCTCGCTGAACGCGGCGCCAAGGTGGCCATCGCCGCCCGTCGCAAGGACAGGCTCGACGAGGTTGTCGCGGACATCGCCTCAAGCGGCGGCACGGCACGTAGCTACGCGCTCGACGTCACCGACAAGTCGGCGGTCCAGTCCGTCGTCGCCGCGATCATCGCCGACTTCGGTCGCCTCGACGTGCTGATCAACAACGCCGGGCTGATGCCGATCCGTCCGATGGCCGAGGTCAACACCGACGAGTGGGACCAGATGATCGACGTCAATCTGAAGGGTACGCTTTACGGCATCGCGGCGGCCCTTCCCGGCTTTCTCGAGCAGGGCAGCGGCCACATCATCAACCTGAGCTCGGTTGCGGGCATCAAGGTCTTCGCACCAGGCGGCACGGTCTACTCCGGCACCAAGTTCGCCGTCAGCGCGATCAGCGAGGGCCTTCGCCAGGAGGTGGGCGAAAAGGTCCGTGTCACGTCTATCGAGCCCGGAGCCGTCGAAAGCGACTTGAAGTTCACGACGTCGGGCACGGCTGCCGAGACGGTACTCGACTTCTATAAACAGGCCATCCCTGCGGCGTCGGTGGCGCGTGCTATCGCGTTCGCTGTCGAACAGCCTGATGACGTCGACATCAACGCGATCGTCATCCGGCCGACCGCACAGCAGTTCTGACGATGGAGAGGAGGCGGAGCGGTGTGTGCTCCGCCTTCGTTACGTCAGTCAATCACACCGCCGTTCAGCTAAAATTGCGGCGTAGCGACAAACGTGCTGACGATGGTGTATCTCACACTTCAAATTAGTCCTTGGTCGGCGCAGCGAGCCTTCCGGAAAGCAGCCCATTTCATGCCGAACGCGAACCCTATCGATGGGGCGGCTCAACCCGATACTGACGCTGGCTTCCGCCAGCGTCCGCATGGACATGATAGCGCCAAGGACGCTCCTTCCCCATCAACGCCGTCCGAGGGTCCTGCAGTGGGCAGCCCCCCTTGGAGCGATCCGGGAGCAGCGCCAGAGCTTGCAGGTAACAAGCCGGCCGGCGGGGTGGATGCTGACCATCCGCACCTGTTTCATCTGGCCGAAGCGCCTGCCAATGTATTTGACGGCGGGGGTCTGCAAGGCGGACACGAGCACAATTGGCCAATCCTGAAGGGGCAGCAGGGGGCGTGCTACATCGCTCGCCTAGCGCCTGGCGGCATACGCGAACCGCATTGTCACCCCTACGCTTGGGAGATGAACTTCGTCCTTCAGGGTCGCGTTCGCTGGACCGTCGTGGGGCCGAACTCGGCGCAAGACGGTCCATTTGAGGCCACGAAGGGAGACATGATCTTCGCGCGTGCCCGCTGGGCAACGTTTGGACCCTCTCGTTCGTTATTCAGACAACTAATACCTAGTCATTTATCTTGAGGAGTTGGTCATGCCCAAACTTGCGCTGTACGTGCCACTGAAGGCCAAGCCCGGAAAGGAGAGCGAAGTCGCGGATTTCTTGACCTCGGCGCTACCGCTCGTTCAAGCCGAACCCGGTACCCTGACTTGGTATGCGATCCAGGAAGGCCCCGGTGCGTACGCGATCTTCGATACGTTCGACACAGAGCAAGATCGGCAGGCGCATCTTGACGGCAAGGTTGCCGCCGCACTGATGGACAAGGCCGATGAGCTGTTCTCCGAACCGCCGCAGATCCATAAGTTCACCCTACTGGCAGCTAAATAGCAAAGTGCTGGACACCGTTTCGTCGGGCTTGGCTGAACGGTGAGATACGCCTGCCATTCGGGATGAACGGGCCGGATTTGGACCTCAATCAGAAGGACCACGACAGGCCATCCGCTGTAGTGGATGGCCTGTCTCTAGCGTTTTATCCTGCGTTTGATGCTGCTGCTGATGACGTGCTCCCCGTTGTTACCGTTCAGACATAGAGTCCACATGGTTCATGGCTGGTGGTTGAGGACATACCAACTTGGTCCGGGGCATGCCGGACCAAGTTGGTCGGCGATCTGGGTGTGGGTACGCCCGCCGAGTTGTGAGGCCGACCTGACGGTGTTGTAGTCCTGCCGCCAGGCAGCCAGCACGGCCTTGGCGTGAGCCAGCGAGGTGAACAGCGTATCGTTGAGGCATTCGTCGCGCAGGCGGCCGTTGAAGCTCTCAACGAAAGCGTTCTGGGTCGGCTTGGATCGGCCGGTCAGTAGTGGATAACCGTGCGGATCGACTTTCCTTCGAGCATCAGTTCGAACGCCTCGTTGATTTCCTCTAAACCCATGGTGTGGGTAACGAACGGGGCCAGATCTATATCGCCTCTCATGGCGTCCTCGACCATGCCGGGGAGCTGTGTACGTCCCTTGACGCCGCCGAAAGCGGACCCCTTCCAGACGCGGCCCGTAACGAGCTGGAATGGACGGGTGGAGATCTCTTCGCCCGCGCCGGCAACGCCAATCACGATCGACTGACCCCAGCCACGGTGCGCTGATTCAAGCGCGGCGCGCATGACGTGGACGTTGCCGATGCACTCGAAGGTATGATCGATGCCCCAGCCCGTCATCTCGATCAGCACTTGCTGGATGGGCTTGTCATGGTCCTTGGGGTTGATGCACTCGGTCGCACCGAACTGGCGTGCCAGCTCGAACTTGGACGGATTGGTGTCGATGGCGATGATGCGACCCGCCTTCGCCTGGCGCGCACCCTGAATGGCCGCGAGGCCGATGCCGCCCAGGCCGAACACGGCGACCGAGTCTCCGGGCTGGACCTTGGCGGTATTGTGGACTGCGCCGATGCCGGTCGTGACGCCGCAGCCGAGCAGGCAGACATGTTCGGGGTTTGCCTCAGGATTGATCTTGGCGAGCGAGACTTCGGCGACGACAGTATATTCACTGAAGGTTGAACAGCCCATGTAATGATAGAGGGGCTGGCCATTGTACGAAAAGCGGGTGGTGCCATCGGGCATCAAGCCCTTGCCCTGCGTTTCGCGGACAGCGACGCACAGGTTGGTCTTGCCCGACACGCAGAAATCGCACTTGCCGCATTCGGCGGTGTAGAGCGGAATCACGTGATCGCCCGGCCTGACGCTCGTGACGCCCTTACCGACCTCGACAACGATACCCGCACCCTCGTGGCCTAGAACCACAGGGAAAACGCCCTCCGGATCATTACCCGCCAGCGTGTACGCATCGGTGTGGCACACGCCGGTGTGCGTCACCCGGATGAGCACTTCGCCCTTCCGGGGTGGGGCGACATCAATCTCGACGATTTCGAGTGGCTTGCCCGCCTCGAAGGCTACAGCGGCGCGAGATTTCATGTTGGGATACCCTCGTTGATTGAAACCGATTGCCGGTGCGAGGCCGTTGCGCCATTGGAGATTTGTCGACGCTCTCATACTGGCAGGGAGTATATTTTTCATACTCCCTGCCAGTATACAAGGGGTATCCGAGTAAGGATGTCAAACCAGAGAAGGCATGTAGGGGTAGCTTCGCTTCGCAGGCCTCCACCTCTGTGTCGCCACAGCCTGCGACCCGCCCATCGATCTTGAAGGGTCCATCGATCCTGACGCCCTGGAAAAACGCCGGAGAAGACGCTCGCGCTCGCTACGCCGACAACAAAATCGAGGGACAGAACGCCAAAAGGCTGCACTCTGGTGAACGGCACCGGGTAGCAAGACACGAGGCTTTCGCTCTAACTGCGGAAGAGCAGGGGCAAGAAGATCGCTGATGTCGTTACTTAAGATATGTACGCAGAATCTTCATTACGCCCTCCACCTTGCCATCGTGATTGCCGTTCTCGCTTTTGACGGCCGGATCTGCACCGGCACCGAATGTTTCCCTAAGGTGACTCTCCATAACTTCTGCCATCAGTCCATTTGTCGCGCCTCGCATGGCTACAATTTGCTGCAGCAGGGGGGTGCAATCGGCCCCGGCTTCGATCGCGCGTTCCAAAGCGTCCGCCTGGCCCTTGATACGCCGCAAGCGTGTGATGGCTCGTTTCTTGTCCTCTGGTGAATGTGGCATCGCGCTTTCTCAAGAAATCGCTTCAGCATACTATACAGGGGGGGAGTTTCAATCCTGTCCAGAGACTGGCGCTTCTTTAATCAAGCGAGGTTCCCCGGCCATTTTCAAAATGCGCCCTCTCCGATCGGGCGGGCATAGCCGCCACGTTACCCTGAGACAGGTCTGGTACGCGGAGGAGGAGCGGTCATGCTTTCAAGCCTGCGCCACAGCGACGGCATAGGCGCTGAGGGTCCGATCCTGTGTCCGGGAGGGGGAGCCATCGCTCGCTCCCCCAGGTTTGCCGGTCAGACCGTAACGACTACCTTGCCGATCTGGTCATTCGATTCGAGGAAGCGGTGTGCGTCTTGGATGGCGTCGAGCGAGAAGGTGCGCGCGATCCGCGGCTTGAGCGCGCCCGATTCCAGTCCCGCCACAATGAACGCCTTGGCGCGATCGAGCGCGGCGTCGTCCGAGACGATCTCGCTGTAGAGATAACCCTTGAGCGTGAGGCTCTTGCCCAGCACGGAGAACAACGGGAACGGCGTCGGCTCGCCGCTGAGCGCGCCATATTCAAGCAGAATGCCGCCGCGCGCCATGCTCGCGGTCAGCGCCTCGAACGACGGGCCTCCGACCGGGTCGAGCACCACGCGCGCACCTGCACCATCGGTTATCTCCATCACCTTTGCTACCAGATCCTCTTCCCCGGTCGCGACGACATGATGTGCACCGGCATCAAGC
>Ga0308158_10004705_pt1 | contig 11442 bp, 13 predicted proteins | sample PhyBR2_FD_201038 | JGI IMG/M metagenome (GOLD analysis project Ga0308158, IMG submission 201038) | Phyllosphere microbial communities from UC Gill Tract Community Farm, Albany, California, United States - DLSLB.R2 | ecosystem: Host-associated > Plants > Phyllosphere > Unclassified | place: USA...
CCGCGGGCTTGGAAAAGGCCAGCGCCGACCATTCGGCGCCAGCTGGCAACACAGATCAGTAGCGGACGACCTTGTTCTGCAGCGAGAAGACGGACTTCACCGCCATCACACTGCCCTTGGCCAGGCTCGGCGACTCGTTGAACGAGCAGTAGCCGGCGTACAGCAACACGCCACCGCCCGGGAGCATGCCGCGCAGGCAGGTCAACGCGACGCCATCCGAGATTTTCTTCAGGGCGGCGTGATGCGCCAGCGACTTGTCGTCGGCGGTCGTCAACGTGACGGTGGTTGCGGTGAAGCCGTCGGGCAGCATGACCGGCATGTCGCTGTCCAGCAGCGGAACTTCGACGTTTTTGCCATCGCCGCCGGAGATGTCAGCACTGACCACACCGGTGACAGGAGTCCAGGTGGTGATCTTGCGCACGGTGCCCAGGCCGGCGCCGGCAGGGAACAGCGACGTGTCGCTCGTGTCCAGACCTTCGAACGTGAACGAAGTGCCCGACGCCACCTTCGCGCGGAAGACGCGGCCATTGGCCTTGCTCCAGCCGCCGGTGTATTCGAAGTAATCGCCGGCGGCGAAGGTATTCGTCGCGGTGGCCACAGCCTCGGTGGCGTTGGTGATCGCGGTGATGCTGACGGCAGCGGCGAATGCGGACGCTACTGCGAACGCGATGTTATTTGGCAATTGCATATCGGCCTTTCAGGGGTAAAGCCCGGAAGCCGGGCATAAAAAAACCGCCCGGCTTTCGCGGGGCGGCTTGGGGATAAAACTGGTTCGGGTCAGCAGAACAACATGAAGTCCTGCATCACGCCGCGTAAATCGGCTTCTTCGTCGTAGGTGGCCACGCGGCCGGACGCGACCTCAACCTGCAGCGCAGTCAAGGATCGCAGGGCATCTTCGACCAGCATCCCGATCTCGGACGCTTCGATCCGGCGCTCGCTCCAGACGTTGATTTGCATGCGCACGTGCTGCTTGCTCGGATGATCGCCGCTCAGGAAATTCATCGGCTCGCCGCCCACCGCCTGGTAGGTGATGTACGGCTTTGCTGTGTCAAGCGGCGCAACATCAGGGAAAATTCGGCCTTCCGCCAGGTGCTGCAGCGCGGCGTCAATATGGTCTTCAGGTGTCATCGTGAGTTCCTTGCGATCTGCTCGGCCAGGGTGCGTGTCATGGCGTCGACCACCTCCTGCTTCTTGCTTTCATAAGCGGGCCGCATGAATGGATAGGCTGGCGCGCTCGCCGTGCCGTATTCAATCTCAGCAGCTTTCCGGTGCGCCTTCCACCCGACCGTCTTCCCGGTTTTCTTGCTCACTTTTTTATTTCGCGGCACGAACCGGTGCCCATTTGCGAACCAGCGCCAGTAGTACGCATCGTCACCGCCGCGCGGTCCGCTTCGCACGGTGACGAGATATGTTTGATGGCGACCACCATCTGACTCTTCAGTCAGCCTCTTGATGATCACATTGTTGTAAATCGTGAAGCTCTTGGAGTGAGCGAGCAGATTCCGCTTTGACTCGTCCCGAAAAATCTCGGCGCCAGACACTGCAACAGTCCGAAGGGTCGACTCGCCGACCGCTTCTGTAATCGTTTTTCGGGCCGCCGTCATCGCGCTTTCAAAGGCAGAGATATCGAAATCAATCACGTCACCCCCTTGCACACGAGGAACATAAAGCGGGAGTCGCGCCCATCTGGTAGCGCCGACTCGACGTCGTAGGCCTTCCCTTTGAAGAGCACGCGCGCCGCGGTGTTGATGTCAGCGCGGGCGCGGATCCGGATCGAGCACTTGACGATCGAAACCTCGGCGCCGGCGCGCACCACTTCGGCGCCGCTCGGAAAGAGCACTTGCGCCCAGATAGTGGCGAAGGGCTCCCAGGCATCCGTGGCGCGCAGCTTGCCAGCGCCAGGCCCTGGCCGCTGCAGGGTGATGCGATCGTTCATCATGCGTACACCCGCGCGCGATCAAGCAGGCCACCTAGGAATTCACTCTTCGGCGTGCCAGCCGGAGCGAAGTGCTCGGCGACCTTGCCCAGGATGTAGCCTTTGATCTCGTCGGGCACCGTGCTGTCGTCGACGCCGTAGCCGCACGAGTACTGCACCTCGACTGCGCTGATGCGCGACTGCGTCGCCGGCCAGCCGCGGCCCGGCGCTGGCACGATGTAGCCCGGCTCGCTTTCGTTGTCGAGCAGGTAGTCGTGCGGATGCAGGATCTGGCGCACGCCGGCGGCGTCGTAGAACTTGATGTGCTCGACAGCCAGGATCGGCGGATGCTCGAGCCGGAATGCCGGCGGGAAAGCGTCGAGCGTCAGCCGGTAGGTCTGCTGCACCAGCGCGCGGCCCGTCTCGTGCTCGGCGTCGCGCGTGTGCTGTCCGATGACCTGGCGCAGCTCGACGTCGGCCTCGGGCCCATCCAGCCGTGCCGAAAGGCGCGCAGCTTCCAGCGACACGGCCAGCGCCGCAGGCGGGGTGATCAGTCGCAGGCTCATCGGGTCGTTCCTTGTGTTGCCGGTGGCCGGCCGGCTCCGTGCGGCGCGCCAGGCGCTGCCGGCGCGCGCGCGTATTCGACGGCGGCTTCTTCCTGCTGCTTGAGCAGCTCGGTGTTCGGCACGCTCGGCAGTTGCGATGCATCGATCATCAGTTGTCCACCCGGTTGAATTGAATGGTGCGGTAGAAGCGCTCGCTGTTTGCACAGTCGATGCGCAGGTCGCAGTAGTTGACGCCGGCCGGCAAGGTGTCCATGCCGCCCAGCTTGACCAGGATCAGCGGACCTTGGATCGCAGCCGCCACCAGCACGCTCACGCCCACCGGCAGCGCCAGCACCGCGCTGGCGGTGGTGTTGCTGTCGGCCAGGTCGTTGCTGATGTCGGCCACGAAGTAGCTCTCGTCGTCCGCATCCTTGTTCAGCGACCACGATCCCACCTGCTGCTTGAACCAAATCGTGCGGTCGAACCGCTCACCGTTCGCACACGTGACACGGAACGTGCAGAAGTTGGCCGCGCCGGTGGCGGCATTGAAGCCGCCAAGCTTCACCGGGATCAGCTTGCCCTGAATGACGGGCTGCTGGAGCACCGTCACGCCGGCGGCAATTACCGCGACGGACGCGGCAGTGGTCTTGCGCTCGTCCAGGTCGATCGTGATGTTCGCCACCCAGTAGCGCTCATCGAGCGGGTGCTTCTCGCTCCACCACCGCCCTGCCTCCAGATACGGCGCGTTTGGCACGGCCGCGCTCGGCACAGTGCCAAACGCCACCACGCGCGTGCCGCCCGGGAATGCGACCCGGCGCGACTCGGCGACCGTCGACGCAACGACCGCATTCTGCGCAGGCTGCTCGACCAGCGTGGTGAAGCTCGCCGACAGCGGCGTGGCGCGGTTGCCAGCGGCGTCGAGGGCGCGCATTCGCACCGGGTGCACAGTGCCCGCAGGCCGGCCAGAAACCACTACCGACCGGGCGGCATTGGCGATCAGGCTGTAGCTCGCACCACCGTCGATGCTGTATTCGTAGCCAGTGACACCGACTGCATCGGTCGCTGCCGAGCACGACAGCGTGGCGCCCGACGTGGTGATGGCAGACACCGTAATGTCGCCGACCATCGTTGGCGCCGTGGTGTCCTCTCCCGGAACCGGCATTTCCCAAATAACCGAATTGGGCTGCGCCTCAAAATCAGGCAGCAGGCGTAGTTTGTTGTCCAGCCGGAGCGCAGCCTGGTCTATGTACGCGCCGCTGTACGCGCCCACGGGGTGCGTGATCGCGTACTTCTTCCACGTCGCACCAGAGTCGGTGGTGGTGAAAAGGTACAGCTGGTTTGCAGTGCCCAGCGTGGCCGGCACGTTGTCGTCAGTCGTCGCAGCGGTGACGATGATCTTCCCGCCGTGATACGCAACGTGTGGCGTGCCCGCGTCCTGCAGGCCGTTGTGCGCCATCAGACGAGTGCGCACCCACTTGTTTGTGGTCGTGTTGTACTTGGCCACCCACAGGCTGCGGAAGGCTTCGTCTGGGTGCTGCCAGCTTGCGACCAGCAGCGGCTGACCATCGGCGCCGATTGCAATTCGCGCCACGCTCGCGTTGTGGTTGTAATTGTTGTTCGGAAATGCAATGTCGCTGTCGTCCGTGCCGCTGACCAGTGGAAGATTCAGCGCCTTGCCACGCATGGTCGTGAAGGTCGTACCGCCATCCGTCGACTTGATCAGATTGATGTTCTGGCGCGGGTAGCCAGACATAGTGAACGGGCCATCGCCCTGCAGGAACTCGGTCGTTACGTACAGCGTGTCGACGCTCGCAAAGGCAATCTCCATGCCGTACGAGCCAAGGTACGAAGCCGCATTACCGGCGAGGAAGTCAGCGCCTTTGCGATCGAAGGTGGCGCCGTTCCACTTATAGATGCCGGCCAGGTAGCCATTGCCGCGCGCGCCCATCCACATACTGCCGTCGAACTGGTTGCGGAAGAATCGGCGGTACGAACAATTCGTGTCCAGGCCGGTAGGCGCGGTTGTTGCAGCGAGCGCCGAAATGTCTTCGGTGGGCGATGCCACGCCGCGCCATGATGTGTGGTGCGCCTCGCCGTACGCGATGACCTTGCCATCATCAGTCACGCACACGCTGCCGTCCCGGTGCCCAATGGTCGTATCGTGCGTGCCAGTGGTCAGCTGCACGTCCTGGATCATCTCGTAGGTGTTCTTGTTCAGCTTGGCCAGGCGCGATTGCTGCACGCCGCCAACGGTCACAGGGGCGACGACATATACCGCGTTGGCCGTAGTCCAGATCGGCGTGTACAGCGACAGTAGCGAGATCACCTTGTTGCCTGAGTACGGCGTGTTGAAGCTCGTTGGCGACAGGTTACCGGCAGGTGTGACGCTGGCTTCGACTAGATCGGGGGTTGGTACAAGCTCGAACCCGCGGATGCGCATCGTGCCGCCAACGCTGTCCTGCTGGCGGCCAATCTTGAAGTGCGAAATACGTCCGGTATCTTCGCGCGTGAACGAAAACGGCAATTGCGACCGCTCGACGATCCCGGACGCTTGAGGCGGTACGAGGTTAAACACCTTGTTGGCAGCGACAGGTTTTGAAGATTCGGTCCACGGCTCGTAGGCACCGTAGAATTTAACCGATGCTGGCGATGGCTGACCGGGTGTACCGGCCATCGACCACAGCATGTAGACGTCATACTTTTGCGCCACAACCGCGGTATCGGCCGTGAAATGGATTTGCCCCTGCGCATTCGGGAAGGCGTATGTGGCCGCGCCGTCGACGTCCGTGGCGGTATATGGCGAACCGGTATTGACTGCCATTTTAGCTGGCAGAATTGTGATCGTAGGGTTCGCCATATTTTTATTTTGCTTTGCTGAGGGTTTCGAGGATGCCGTCTATTTCGGCGCGTGGCATCGTGGCCGATTGCTCGGCGCTCACGTCTTTGCTTCCAGCTTGATGGTTTTCATTCGCCCGCGCCGCTCGTACATCACCGTGGTGACGCCGAGTTCGCGGAGCATGTTCAGTGCGCGCGCATGCGTCGCGCGGTCAATCTTGCCGACGGCGCCGTGCACATACACGGTGCTGCTTGTCAGGTGGGTGACCGTGATGATTCCGTCATACGGCCGGCGCGCCTCGTAGCCGCCAGACTCGGAGTACGCGCGGATCGTCGACACCTCGCGGGCCATGTGCAGGTGGGTCATCAGGATCGCCCGGTTGGTTGGGATTACTTCTTGGCGCGCGGCGGCTTTGCCGGCTCACCGTCGATTGCCGATTCGGCATCGCTGAAGGCGCCCAGCTCGGTGGCTGCGGCTTCCAGTTCGGGCGGGCACTCGTCGCCAGGCTGGTACTGGACCGGGTAGATTTCGCCGTCAGGGACGCCGAGGAATGGTTTTACCAGTTGCATTGGATTCTCCGATAGAAAAGGCCACGCTGTTGCCTGGCCTTTCGGTTCAGTCGACGTTAGACAGCCGCGCCGATCTTCATGAACTTCATGCATTGCGGGTCTTCCAGACCACCGCCAACGCGCTTGGTCGTGTAGAACGACACAAAAGGCTTGTTGGTGTAGGGGTCGCGCAGCACGCGGACGCCGACACGATCCAGGATCTTGTAGGCGCGCTTGAAATCGCCGAAGGCGATGGCCAGTGCATTTGCAGCGACGCCAGGCATGTCCGGGATGTCGGCGATTGCATAGCCGCCCAGGGTCGACGGCTGGCCAGCCTGGAGTGAAGGCTGCCACAGGTAGTTGTTGTCGGAGTCCTTCAGCTTGCGGATCGCCAGCATCGTGTTGCGATTCATCGCGAACTTGGCATTGCCGGTGTACGTCTCCGGCAGTGCGTAGATCAGATTCAGAATCGCATCGCCGGTAATACTGCCTGCAGCGCCGGACACGAGCGTTTCGATACCGCCCAAGGGGTGCAGAGCGGTGCCGCCGGCTGCGTAGGTCAGCAGGCCGCGCGGCTTTTTGACGCCATCGCCCGAAACGAAAGCCTTGCCTTCTTGGAACGCGAATTCGACATCGACCTCGCCCGCGAGCCACGCCTCGAGATTGATCTCGCTGTCATCCAGCATCTGCTGAGTCGCCGATGGATTGGCATAGATTTCGCCCCAGCTGTACGCCTGTTGCGCCAACTTCGGGGTAGCAGTTTCAGGGCGCGCGTCCGTTTCGCCGACCCAGCCGGACGTGGTGCCACGCAGGTTAACCAGCTTTTTGTAGCCGTCGCCGCCGACTTTCTGCACCGAGCACAGCGCGCGCATCGGCGAAACGATGATCAGTTTTTCGGTAATGGTGCGATCCCATTCGACTGGCGAGGTGTAGCCGCCGTCTTCGGCCGCGCCCTTGTTCAGCGAGGCCTGGACATCGCCCTTGCGCATGTGCGCTTGGAAAGCTGCACTGTATTCCTTGTCTTGCAGTGGGCGTGTGCCGGCGTGACCCATTTCAGCGGCAGCCATTTTCGTGTTAGCAGCATCGATTGCGGCCTGCAAATCGGCGATGTTCGCATTGATCTGGTCGACCTTCAGCGCCTGGAAGGCGTCGGTGTGACCTTTCTTCACGTCGTCCAGCTGCTTGGTGTGCTCGGTCTTGAACGCGGCGAACGCGGTGTTCAGGGCTTCGACGGTCGCTTTGACGTCGATATCCGCGCGCACGCTGACGATGCCGCGCGTGACACCAGCCTCGGCGGCCGCCATGCCAGTGACCAGAGCGGAGGCGATCATCATGAGCGCCATGGATTGCTTTTTCATTGTGTACCTTTCAAATTATTCAGGAGGTTTTGCAGGGATGCTGCGACTTCGGGACCAGCGCTCGGCGTGGTCGGATTTTCAGCAGCGCCCGGCGTGCCAGAAAATAGGGATCGGAGGGTGTCGCGGCGCACCGAGCGGGAATGCCCCGCGCGCGCCATCGACGCCTCAACCAGCGCCAGGGTCTTCTTGTTTCCCTGTGCCTTCGTGTCGTGAGTGATGCTGGAGCGGTCGACCATGCCGGTAGCGAAGCCGTCCTTGATGGCTTGACTGGCGCCGATCCAGGTTTCGGCGTCCATCATCGCGGCCGCCTCCTTGACCGACTTGCCCGACCGCGCGGCGTAGACTTCGGCCATGGCGTCGTCGAATGGCGCCAGCTGCTCCGATGCGGCCTTCATGTCGTGGCGGTTACCGACCGCGACCGCCCAGGCGTTGTGGATCATCAGGAACGAACCGTCGCCCATCAGGATCTCGTCGCCGGCCATGGCGATGACCGACGCAGCCGAAGCGGCCAGGCCCATCACCTGGACGGTGACCTTGGCTTTGTGCTGGCGCAGCAGGTTGTAGATGGCCACGCCTTCAAAGAAGTCGCCGCCTGGCGAGTTCAGGTTCACGACCACATCGCGCTCGCCGATCGTGCGCAGGATGCCGGCCGCGCGACTGGCGGTGAAGCCCGAGCCGTCCCACGACGCCCCGATCTGTTCGTAGATCGAGATCGACGCAGCGCCCTCGACAGCCGCGCTGACGCCCGGCTCCCAGCGCTCGAGCGCCTCAGGGCGCATGTCGAACTGTGCGGCGCCAATGCGGGCATCCGCCTTGATTTCAGGTAGTTGGAGCAGGGACATTCGTATTCCTTGTGAGGGTGCTCGCGAGCGACTCGGCTGCCGGGTCGTTCGATTTTGGTAGGTCAAGCCGGTCACGCACTTCGTTCTGGCTCATGAACGGCTTGCTGCCGCCCGAGCCCATGGCCTTGGCGAAGAAGTCGGCCTGATCCTTGAGCGTGCCGCGCAACAGCGCGTGCTCATTGAACTTGGCGTAGTACAGATCGCGCTCAGCATCACTGAGCAGCTTCAGCGCGATCTCGTCTTCCCAGATCGTGAACCAGTGCTGCAGTCCGTACTGCACGAAGAAGATGCCGAGCTGCTCGATGCCGCTTCCCCAGGACGTGTCGTCCATCATCAGCAGAGGGCGTGGCACGCCGAAGGCGCGCGCGACCTCTTCGATTTGGTGATTCCGGCCCTCTTGCAGCTGTGAGTCGTTCGCGGTGTTTGCCCACTTCTCGGCCTTAATCCCGCTCTCCAGTACCATCCACTTGTGGGCGTGCTCGGTGCCGGTGTAGCGAGACTCCAGGCTGTCCTGAATATTCTTGATCTGCTGCGGGTTCAGCTTAGCCGGATAGGAAAGCGCACCACCGGCCATGACGCCGTTCTTGAAAATACGGGCTGCCGCTTTTTGGGCCTGCAGTGCAAGGCCGATCGATTCGCGAGCCTTGTGCACGCGGGACAGGCCAACTAGGCCATGATCATCATCGGCCAGGTCAGCAATGTGGAAGATGTCTCGCGCGGCCAGCGTCACCACCCCGCCATCAGGGCGCTGCACCTCGTAACGCACAGTGAAGTCGTCGTTTAACTTCGGGGTCACTTTGCGCGGGTCCAGAGGGATCAGGCGCACGACGGTATTGCCACGCCAGATCACGCGCGCGTATGCATTGCCGTAGACCAGCGCTCGCAGTTGCATCGTGCTCTTAAACTTGTAGGCCCCCTGGTACTCGTTTGGCTTTTGCTTCAGCACCCGATACAGAGGGTGGTCGACGGCGTAGGCCTTTTCGTCGCCGCGTTTTATTAAGTTCAGCGTCAGCATGCCGATCGATTCGGAAACCAGGCTTACGCACCGCAGCACCGCCATGTTCTCCAGTGACTTCGACGCCGTGACGTACTCACCGCTGGCGGTCTCTCCGCCGCGCATGAAGTCCATCAGGTCGGCACTTGCCAAGGATGCGAAAGCCTGCCCCTCCGGATGTGCCTGTGACTCGGGTCCGCCGGCCAACTGCGCTTCCGGCGCGGCGGCCTGGCTTACAGGCGCAGATGGCCAGAGCCGATCAAAAATTCCCATTGGGTTCCTTAAAACATGAGGATGCCGCGCTCGCTGTATGCCGATTCGACAGCAGCCGGATTGAGCGCCATCAGGGAAACCGCGCAGAAAGTGGACATAAGCGGGTCAATCTTGGCCTTGCCGGAAGCCTGTTTGGTGATCAGGATGGCATTGCCCTTGTCTTCGATCCGGGCGTTGCCGACGCACCAGGCCATCATCGGACGGCCGGCGTGCAGCAGCTCGCCACCAGCCACTTTTCGTTCGGTGTCCTTGATCGCGCCATTCAGTTTGTAGCCCTGCGAGATAGCGACAATGTGCTTCATCTCGATGCCGCGCTCTTCGGTGATCAGTTCGTCGACGATTGCGCCGATACCTGCGGCGTCGACGCCGATACTTTTCTCATCAGGAAGCAGCCCCGAGTCGCGCACTTTGCAAATCAGATCGGCCACGGCTATGACGTCGTCACCAGGGCGTTTGACAATCGTCAGATCGCCCTGCTTCTGAAAGTCCAGCAGGCGAGGTGCTATTTCCTTGCGCCGCTCGAGTGCGATTTCGTGCACCCAGGCATGACACCAAAGCAGCCATCTTCCAGTTTCACGTTCACGGCCCAGGACCGTCAGGCCGAGCAAGTCATCTAGGCCGCCGCCGTCGATGCCGATGACTGCAACTTCAGATCGCTCGATCAAGGATTCCAACGTGATTGTCTTATCGACTGCGGCCTCCCAGAAGTCAGCGCCCGCCCAGCGGTCTGATCGCAGATTCAGGCCGATCTCGACGTTCGCGTGCTTCGCCATGAAGCCGCGAAACGATTCGCCACCAGCCAGCTCGGCTTTGCTGAACTCGCGCTCCAGAAATGCTTGGTCGACCGAGAACCCCATGTTCGGGTTCACCATCGCCATGTTTTCGAGCAGCAGGCAGTCGCCCGACGCCACCATTTCAGGCGGATGCTCGAAGATTATCGGGACGAAGGCGGGGTCGACGATCTCGCCGTCGCGCACCTGGCGCGCATAGTCCAGCTTCTGCTTGAACACACCGGCCGGCGGCTCGTCCGACTGGGTTGTCAGCCAGATCACGAAGCCCTCGGGGCGCGACGCCAGGCCGCCCAGTGCCTCACGAAACATGTTTTCCGCGCTCGGCATCTTGCCGAACAGGTGCAACTCGTCGACCAGCGTGCCCACGGCTTTCTTGCCGCCGACTGTGTTCTGGTCAGCCGCCAGCACCTTGAGGATTGCGTTGCTCTCGCGGTGCGTGATGGTCTTCACATGCGACTGCACGTGCATCAGGGCGTCGAGCTCGTCGTCCTTCTGTACCATGTCGCGCGCCGGCGTGTAGGCGTTGTTCGCCACCTCGACGGTTGGGGCCAGCACCGAGAATTCAGCAGACTGCCGCCAGTTCAGGATCAGCGCGGTCAGCATGATCCCTGCGGCGACGGTGCTCTTGCTGTTCTTCTTCGGCAGCAGCACGAAGAATTCGACGATCAGGCGCCGGCCGCTCTCGGCATCGTAGGCGCCGAAGATGCAGCGAACCAGGTCGAAGACCCACTCGGCGCAGGACTCGCCGAACGTCGGGCTGCCTGGCGCGTCCACGATCTTGAGTTCCTTGAAGATCGCGAGCGCATGCTCAGCCTGTTCCGGAAAGATCGGCGGGGGAATGATCGATTCGCCCGCGCGCAGTCGCACCGCCCAGTCAGGGCAGGCAGTTGTCCATTCGGGCATTTAGACCTTCTTTCCGCCAGCGGCGACCAGTTTCGGGGGAGCGGTAGCGGAGAACTTGCCTGCGCCGGCCGCCTTGGCCGCGTCATCCTTGAGGTCCTTCTTGCCGCCCTCGCCCAGCTTTTTGTGCTTGAACGGCAGCATTGCCTTAGCTGCGTCGATCCGCAGACGTAGATCGGCCGCCGGCTCGTTCATGACCTTGGTGAGAAATTCGACGGGGTCAGCCGTTGGCGGAATATCGAACGCTTCATCGGCCGGGCCCGGTACCGGCGGCACCCTGGCGCCGGCGGTTGCGGGCGCCTGACGCCGCTGATCGAGGTAGGCTTTAACATCCGGGTCTTTAACATTTCGGGACCCGGCTGCCGATGCCGTTTTTTCACTGAAGCCGGCACGAATAGCCGCTTCCTTATTGGAGAGCCCGGCCAAAACGGCATCGGCGA
>Ga0308158_10004709_pt1 | contig 11439 bp, 9 predicted proteins | sample PhyBR2_FD_201038 | JGI IMG/M metagenome (GOLD analysis project Ga0308158, IMG submission 201038) | Phyllosphere microbial communities from UC Gill Tract Community Farm, Albany, California, United States - DLSLB.R2 | ecosystem: Host-associated > Plants > Phyllosphere > Unclassified | place: USA...
AGATGGACGAAGCGATGCTGCGCCGCTTCTCGGTCAAGATCAACTTCCGCCTGCCGAACAAGGCCGAGCGCCGCGAACTGCTGCGCAGCTTCCTGTCGCGCAAGAAGGATGGCCTCGTCGACTGGAACGACCTGAACCTGGACCAGGTCGCCGAGATCACCCAGAACCTGAGCCCGGCGCTGCTGGAAACCGTGGTCGAACGCGCCAGCATGCTGTCGATCCAGGAAAAGACGATCATCAACACGAACCTGCTGTTCCGCGCCTACGAGCGCGCCACGATCGGCCTGACCGACCGCGCCACGACGCTCGACAAGCACAAGCAGCGCGAGCGGATCGCCCTGCATGAGCTGGGCCACTTCTTCATGCAGATCGACCCGTTCCTGCGCCAGGGCCTGACGCTGGCCGAAGTCAAGGAACGCTCGCACCTGCTCAAGATCAGCACCGAAGCGGTGTCGAAGATTGGTGCGCTGGGCTATGTGCTGCAATCGGGCGAAGACATGTCGCTGCGCACGCTGGAAGAACTCGAGCGCGACGTGGTGGGCCTGTACGGCGGCGTCGCAGCCGAAGAAATGTTCTACGGCCCGCGCGGTATTTCGGTGGGCAGCCAGAACGACATCGAGAAGATCACCAAGATGCTCAACCTGATGGTGAGCCGCCTGTCGATGTATTCGCGCTCGAAGATCGATTACAGCCAGCTGCAGAAGGAGATCGGCGGCGAGCACACGGTGCGGCTGGTGGAAGAAAAGGCCGACGCGCTGTACAGCTACACGCTGGATGCGATCCGCGACTACAAGCTGGTGATGGAGTCGCTCAAGGACACGCTGCTGGAGCAATACGTGCTGTCGAAGGACGAGGTGTTTGCGCTGCTGGAAGCACGCAGCGACCTGCTGCTGCCGCAACTGCACGGGCAGCGCTGCGCGAAGCTGACCTTGTGCGAGGAAGAAGTGGCGGCGTAAGGCCGGCCAGGCCCCGTTTCTCAAGATCTGCCAGCCCGTTTCGGTTCACCGGAACGGGCTTTTTTTTGTCCCTCTTTGCGCTGTCTTGAGTCGTTGTGTGGTTGATGAGGTTTAGCGCACATCCCGGAATCTTTATCCAGGCCGGCATGTCCAACCCATGCAGGCGACAAACGGGAGGCAATGATGAGGGCGCGGGAACGTGGTGCGGCGTTGTGCCGAGGTGTAGTGTTTTTGGTCGTAATGCTCTCCAACACCCCCGTTGAAGCCCAGGGCTTTCTGACGTGGGTCGGCGATCGGGTAGGTTTGGGAAATGTTGGGCGTGCAATCGACAATGCAAACAGGTCAGTGAAAGAAAGCATTCCTGAATACGGCAGGGCCGAAGAGGCCGTAACACAAGCTGGAAGAAAGGCCTTTTCAGAACTGACTGTTGAGTCAACGGCGCCGCTGCTCAAGAACCTGATTCTTGCATCACGCGACAATGCGCTCAATGCGGGCGCTGGCCCGCTGCCAGGCGAAGTCGTGGCTGAATTCAGCGGTTTTTTTGGCGCCGATGTCCTGACCGCATACTGGCGTATCGGACAAGGTCATGAGCTGAGTCTTCAGGCCAATTCATTTCGCTTTGGTGACCGGGCGGCGATTGCGTTGGATACGGTCCTGGTTTTTCGCTCCCGCAATGAGATCAACAGTGTCTGGTTGTGGGCGCACGAACTGGCGCATATCGAGCAATACCGCCGATGGGGTGTTGACGATTTCACCAGGCGTTACATCCGTGATTATGAGTCAGTTGAAGCGCAAGCCAATCAGCGGGCAAATGAATTCATGGCATGGCGCGGAAACAGAGCAGCAGCATATGCGCGCCAGTCCGGCCTCGTCCCGATGCCGATGCCGATGCAACCAGTTTCAAATGGATCGGTCTGTGTCACGGTAGTCGTTGCCTGTCCATGGATCGGGCCAGTCGGATTTCAGTGCGCCTGCGCGTCATATTGGGGAATGCAGCCTGGCACAATTCGCTGAATCGAGCCTGATTGCTGGCTGGTGCAGGGCCATCGCTGTCGACAGCATGGTGGCTTGCTCCCGGCGCGTCATCGGCAGGCAAACTCGGATAGCATGGCAGCATCGCCACCGCCGAGTCACACCGCATGCACAAGCACGACGAACTGCGCAAGTCCAAACTGATCGCCCTCGGCTTCTTCGTCGGTGCGGCCGTACTGTTCGTGGTCAGCCTGCTGCTGCCGCAGACCTGGTGGACGGGCCTGTTGCGCGCGTTTTCCGAAGCCGCGATGGTCGGCGCGCTGGCTGACTGGTTCGCGGTGGTGGCGCTGTTCAGGCGCATCCCGATCCCGATCATCTCGCGCCACACGGCCATCATCCCCGGCAACAAGGACAAGATCGCCGATAACCTGGCGCTGTTCGTGCGCGAAAAATTCCTCGACACCGAGTCGATCCTCAAGCTGATCCGCCGCCACGACCCCGTGCAACTGCTGGCCGACTGGCTGGCGAAACCCGCGAATACCGAACTGATGGGCGCGCACCTGGTGCGCGCCGCCACCTTCATGCTCGACTTCATCGAGGACGCGCCGGTGCAGAACGTCATCCGGCGCGCGGTGCACACGATGGTGGGCAGCGTCGATTTGTCGAAGTCGAGCGGCGCGATCCTCGAGAGCCTGACGCGTGGCCGGCGCCACCAGCAACTGCTCGACGAAGGCATCCGCCAGCTCGCCCATCTGCTGGACAACACCGAGACCCAGGGCGCCATCGCCGAGGGCATCGTCGACTGGCTCAAGGAAGATTACGCGTTTGTCGAACGCATGCTGCCATCTGAACTCATCGGCCGCAAAGGCGCCGACATCGCCGTGCGCCTGGCCTCGGGTGTGCTCAACAAGGTCGCGGCCGACCCTGCGCACCCGCTGCGCGCACGCTTTGACGAGTACGTGGCCGATTTCATCGAGCGCCTGAAGGTCGATCCGGACTTCCTCGCCAAGGCTGACGACGTCAAGCGCTACCTGCTCGAAGACGCCACCTTCAACGGCTATGTCGGCTCACTGTGGACCGAGCTGAAGGCGTGGCTCAAGCGCGACCTGGCCAGCGACGATTCGAGCATGCGCCGCCGCATCGTCGGGATGGGCGCCTGGATCGGCAAGGCGCTGGGCGACGATCCGCAGCTGCGCCAGTCGCTGCAGGAGAACCTCGAGGCCGCCGCGCGCGGTGTCGCACCCGAATTCGCGGGCTACCTGACGCGCCACATCGCCGACACCGTCAAGCAATGGGACGACCGCGAGATGTCGGCCCAGATCGAACTCAATATCGGCAAGGACCTCCAATACATCCGCATCAACGGCACCATCGTGGGCGGGATGATCGGTGTGATCCTGTATCTGTTGTCGCACCTTCCCGCACTGCTGCGCTAAGCCAAGGAACCCCGATGCACACGCTCTCCCTGAATGACTGGCTCGCCGCCCACCCCGACATTGAAGCCGTGCCCGAGCGCGATCTGTACGTCGTGGCCCGCTACATGATTCCCGTGGATGCCACACTGGCGCAGGGCTGCCTGGAAGCATCCGGCATCCCGGCGATGCTGGCCGATGCGCACCTGATGCAGACCGACCTGCTGCTGGCGCCCGCGCTGGGCGGCGTGCGGTTATTGGTCCCGGCCGAACATGTGCAGGCGGCGCACGAGGTGCTGCTGGCGCTGGCACGCGGGGATTTTGCGCTGGATGAGGATGCGCCGGACGGGGAGTGGCGTACGCCATAGTAAGAAGCAAACATGCAGCATTGTCACTGTCGTAAGATGATTGCCCTATTCATCCCACCGTGAAATGCCCATGAAACTCTCGCCAGCAGTGCGTACTGCAGCAATCATGCTGATCATTTTCCTCGTCTGGCTAATCGCCTATCCCGTGGCGCGTACGCTGCCCGATGCGACGTTCAAGGAGCCGTTCGACAAGGTGTTCAATGGCTTGAATGTATTGTTCACGGCATTGGCCTTCGGTGGTGTGGTCATCGGATTGCTGCTTCAGGTCGAACAAAGCGGTGAAGCTCGCCGCGAAGAAATCGAGCGCTCGATCTTCGAGCTATTCCAAGCGTTCACTAGCCTCGAATTTCAGCACGTGAAAGACAGCGCATTTCGCACCCTGCTTGCTGCGGTGAAGGACCGTGACTATGCGCATTTTTTGGCCAGCCGTCTATTTGTTGTCGAGCAGTTGCCCCTACCTGCCAGCAGCTTGGGCATGTTGCGTGAGCTTGATGAGGCCAAGCACGGCAAGTCGGATGGAGACATTGTCCATGCCGACCGTGCCGACAGGCTCATGCTCGACAATATGCTCAATTTCTTTGCAATGCTGGCACAGCGCGAGTCATCCTCCACGGTCATCAGGCATTGTGACTTCGCGTACGACTGGTGGCGCCCGGTACTGTGGATGCTTGGGCAGTTACAGCAGGAGCGCTATCAAGCGTCAGCACAGATTCAGACTTACTGCAAAAACCAGTTGATCACTGTTACCCTCGTCGCCCTCGACAAAGTATATGGCCACGCGCCGCTGACGAGCGCAGAGCAGGTCTGGGCTTACGTGACCGCGCACCCAAAGATGGTGGCGTTTGGGCTTGACCCACGATTTTCGACACATTGAAATGGCAGGCATCGTCAAAAGCGGGTGGTGCAGGCGGATTCCAGGGCATGGTGAATAATCCGCCGCTCAGAAGGCATTGGGAGACAGCGCACAAAAAGCCGCAGTCTCAACAATCAGAGCTGGTGACGGGGTCGGGTCTGGAAAATGGACACGGTCTAATCTGCAGGCTTCAACATCTGATCCTACGGTAGTGCCTGTGTGGGTTCGCGGGACCTGACCCCTTGCTTGCTGCTCTGAGCAGTTCCGTTACCTCGCTACTCTGATGTCGCCAATGCCTTTACGCGCAGGTGAAAGTTACCCGTGCTTGCGTTGTTTTCCTTTGATACTGAAAAGACAGTCATGGCATGGCTGGTCAGTAGCTAACACGACCAATTGGAATCACGTGACTTAGGGCAACTAAATTTTTTCTTGAGAATGTTTTTTCGCTGCAACTGAGCGCATAATCAAGTCGTGACAAGGGCAACACCCGTTTTCACCCAACCGTTTTTTGTCAGGCGGACAGGCCATGCCAGCTAGGTACAACACTGCGACCAGACCAGTTTTCACGCTGGCTTTGGCCAGTGGCTGCGGTCAATCTCGCGCACCCGCGCCGCGCCGCGTGTCCGCCACCGGCACATCCCGATGAGCACGCCGATGATCGCTCCAATCATCCCTCCACCCCAGGCGTTGCGCCCGCCTGCTCCGCACCGGCGCCTGTTGCTGGTCGACGACGAACCGAATATCCTGGCGGCCCTGAACCGCTTGCTCAGGCGCGATGGCTACGAGGTATTTTGCGCCGACAGCGGGGCCGCAGGGCTCGAGGTGTTGTCCAAGCACTGTGTCGATGTCATCGTTTCCGACCAGCGCATGCCCGGCATGCTGGGGGTGGATTTTTTGCGCCAGGCGCGTGCGCTCTGCCCCGACTCGATCCGCATCATGCTGTCTGGCTACACGGAGCTGCAGTCCGTGACCGATGCGGTCAATGAAGGGGCGATCTTCAAGTTTCTCACCAAACCCTGGAACGATACGCAACTGCGCGGGCATATCGCCGAGGCCTTCAGAATCAAGGAAATTGCCGACGATAACCAGCGCCTGCATCTGGAAATACGCAGCGCCAACCGCAAGCTGGAGCAATTGTTGCTCGAGAAGCAGGAGCAAATCCGCCTTGAGGAGACAGCCCTCGAGGTGGCGCGCGATCTGATGGAGCACCTGCCGCTGGCCCTGGTCGGCGTGGATGACAGTGGCATGATTGCCTTTGCCAACGGCTGCGCCAGGCGCCTGTTCGGTGCGCGGGTCGCTGTACTGGGCGACGCAGGAGATGTGCACCTGGCCAAGCCAGCCAGCGAGGCGCGGGACATTCACGACAACCCTTACGACATCATCCGCTATCCGATGGGTGAACGCCCGGCGTCGCGCGGCACGCTGCTTACCTTCGTCCCGAGGCAGACACATGAATAGCGCTGACCTGATCCGAACCGAACCGTGTGCCGGACCGTCCGGCCCGACCCCGCCTGGCTGTGCCGCTGCGCTGGAGGGCGACTATGTCGACCGCGTGCGCGCATTGCCGTCGCTGCCGCAACTGGTGATGGAGCTGCAGGCGGCGATGCAGCAGGAGGATATCGATATCCATACGCTGGCCGAGCGCATTACGCTCGATGCCGCCCTGGCGGCGCGCATTTTACGGCTTGCCAATTCTTCGTTTTACGGCGTGTCGGGCAAAGTGGTGACGGTGCAGCAGGCAGTGTCCATCATTGGCGTCGCCAGCATCCGCACCCTGGTGACGGCGTGCTCGATCATCGGCAATTTCGCGCCGCACCGCGATGCTGCTTTCGACCTGGTGGGCTTCTGGCGCCATGCCACAGCGACAGCCGTGTGCGCGCGCGTGCTGGCGCCGTATATGCAGATTAATCCGGAGCACGCTTTCATCGCAGGCTTGCTGCACGATATCGGCACGCTGGTCATCGCCACGCAGTGCCAGGAGCAATACCTGCAAGTGGCACGGTTTGCCCGCGACAACGATTGCAGCCTGCTGTTTGCGGAAAATGCGGTCCTCGGGATCGACCATGCACGCATCGGCAGTGCACTGGCCGCGCACTGGCATTTCCCCGCTTTGATCGGCGAAGCGGTTGCCGGTCACCACCAATGTGCAGGCGACGCTGCGCAGCCTGCGCTGACGGTGCTCATTGGCCTGGCGAATGCGCTCGCCCATGTTGTCGATGCACCCGGCGGGGCGCTGGCGCCGCTGTCCTGTGTGCTGCCGTTCATGATCCCGGTGCCGGACGATGACTGGGACCGTGTGCGCGATGAGATGGTGACCCTGTTTGGGGAGCTGTGCCAGGTGTTGACGCCATGAACGCCCTGGCTTCCTCCCCGTCATCGGCGTCCCAGCCCAAAGTGCTGTGCGTCGACGATGAGCCCAACATCCTGTCGTCGTTGCGGCGGCTGTTGCGCGCCAATGGCTACCAGGTACTGGTTGCTGACAGCGGCGCCGCCGGGCTGGCAGTGTTGCAGCAGGAAGCCGTCGACGTGATTATTTCCGACATGCGCATGCCGCAGATGAACGGCGCGCAGTTTCTTGCCGCCGCACGGGCCTCGTGGCCCGCCACCATGCGGCTGCTGTTGACCGGTTACTCGGAAGTCCAGTCCATCCAGGACGCGGTCAACGCCGGCGAAATCTGTCGCTACATCACCAAGCCGTGGGTCGACGGCGACCTGTTGATGGTGCTGCGCGATGTACTCGAGCGGCGCCAGCTGGAGCAGGAAAAAGTGCGACTTGAAGCACTGACGGTGCAGCAAAACGCCCAATTGCGCGCGCTCAACCAGAGCCTCGAGGCGAAGGTCGAAGAGCGCACCCGGCTGCTGAAGCTGGAGCACACCGCGACCATCGCCGCCAACGCCAAGCTGCGCCACAATTTTGTCGTCACCATCAAGATTTTTTCGAACATGATCGAGCAGCGGGCCCACAACCTGCCGGGCCATACGCGCCAAATTGCCGAGCTCGCGCGCAAGATGGGCGCCGTGCTGGGCCTCGACACGCGCGACAGCCAGGATCTGGCAATTGCCGCACTGCTGCACGACATCGGCAAGATCGGCCTGAGCGACGCCATGTTGCAAACGCCGTTCACGGCATTGCAGGGCGAGACGCTGGGCCTGTTTCGCAGGCATCCGGTGCGCGCCGAAGAACTCTTGATGCCGCTGGAAGACCTGCGCGGCAGCGCCGCCATCTTGCGCAGCCAGCTGGAGCGTTTCGACGGCAATGGCTTTCCGGATGGCCTGACCGGGCTCGCCATTCCAATCGGGGCGCGCATCCTCGCCGTCGCAGTCGATTACTACAACCTGCAGCAGGGGGCCATGGTGCAGCGCCATCTGCGCGCCGACGAGGCAGTCACGTTGATCCTCGATGCGGCCGGCAAGCGCTACGATCCGCAAGTGGTGGCCGCGTTCCGGCAGGTTGTGAACAACAGCGACATGGGAAACGGTGCCGGGGTAGAGGTGCTGTCGACCGAGCTGGTGCCCGGCATGGTGCTGGCGCGCGACATGGTCAGCCGCGACGGCCTGATGCTGTTGTCGGCCGACCACGTGCTCGACGCGCGCATCATCGCGCACGTGCGCGACTTCGAGCAAAAAGCGCGCTGCCGTCTCGCGATATGGGTACGCAATCCAACGGGGGCAGCATGAGCAGGATTTTACTGGTCGACGACGATCCACATGTGTTGAATGCCTTGCAGCGCGCACTGCGGCAGCTGTTCCAGCACGAACAGCTGCACATCGACGCCTTCACCAATCCGATGGCGGCGCTGGAACATATCTGCACATGCGACGTCGATCTGGTGATATCGGACTACCGGATGCCGCAGTTGAACGGTGCGGAGTTGCTCGAAGCGCTCAAGGAGGTGGCGCCGGATACCGTGCGCATCATGTTGTCGGCGTCGGCGGAATTCGACACCATGCTGCACACGATCAATCAGGCGCAGGCGTTCCGATTCATGCTCAAGCCGTGGAACCCGGTCGAGCTCGAAGAAAACGTGCGCCTGGCGCTGGCGCTGCGCGCCCGCCTGGTGGCAGCAAAAGCCGCCACGCCCAGTGCCCAAGAGCTCGAGGCTGCGCGGCTGGAGGCGGAGGAACCCGGTATTTTGCATGTGCGGCGCAACGCCGACGGCGCTATCCTGCTGTAGCGGTCTGCTGGGGCGGGGTGACCGGCAGGTGCACGGTGAAGCGGGTGCCGACGCCTGGCTCGGACGCAACGTCGATGCGGCCGCCATGCCGGCTGACGATGCCATACGACAGTGACAACCCCAGTCCAGTGCCGCTGCCAACTGGCTTGGTGGTGAAAAAAGGTTCGAAAATCCGCTTCATGATGTCCGGCGGGATTCCGCTGCCATTGTCGCCCACCTCGACCCAGACCCAGCCGCCGGACCCGCCGGTGCGGATCGTGATGACGCCATCGCCCGTGAGCGCCTGCGCTGCGTTGACCAGTAGGTTCATGAACACCTGGTTGAGCTGGGACGCCAGACACGTGATGGGCGGTATGTCCCCATACTGTTTTTCCACCCGCGCCCTGTACTTGATTTCGTTGGCGACGATGTTGAGGGTGCTGTCGAGGCCCTGATGAAGGTCGGCCACTTGCCAGACCGCTTCGCCGACGTGTGAAAAATCCTTGAGCGCCTGCACAATGTCCTTGACCCGCTTGAGGCCGTCCATTGATTCACCCACCAGGTCGATCACATCGTCTTTCAAAAACGCCAGGTCCACTTGATTGCGCACCTCGGCCATCTGCGCTGCAATCTGGGGATGTGGCGCCGCCGCCAGTTCGTAGCGGTCGATCACGTCGAGCAACGTCTCGACGTAGGTTTTCAGCGACCCCATATTGGAATTGACGAAGCCGACCGGGTTATTGATTTCGTGCGCGATGCCTGCCGCCAGCTGGCCGATCGACGCCATCTTTTCCGATTGCAGAAGCTGTTCGTGAGCATTGCGTAACTCGGCGATCAAGGCCTGCTGTTCGAGCCCCTTGATCTTCAGGTCTTCTTCCATTTGCTTGCGCAGCGTGATGTCGGTCAGCGACCCGATCACTTCGAGCGGCACCCCATTCTCGTCGCGTATCAGGCGCAGCGTATCGTGCATCCACAGGTAGCTGCCATCGTGGGCGCGGAACCGGTAATCATAGCTGCGCTGGCCCTGGGTGAAGATGAGCGCCAGACTGGAAAAAATATGCGGGGCGTCGTCGGGATGGATGTGGTCGAACCAGAAATTCGGATCGGCCAGCATCTGCTCGGGGCGGTAGCCGAGCACGTGGACGGCGTTGTTGCTGACGAACGTCATCTTGAAGTCGCCGCTGGGAACGGTGCAGTAGATGATCGCCGGTGTATTGTCGACGAGGTACTGGAATCGTTGCGGTGGCGACGCTTCCTCCGACGTATTGGGAAGGACGCGCGCAGACTGTGTGCTGGAAAAATCAAACTCTTCGAATTGCATGACGACCACCTCTCAAGATGCCGGCCCGCTTTCAAACAGATATTTCTCAAAGGAACTATACGTCAATTCAGCATGCATGGACTATCAGGAAGGGAGCATGCGAGAAATAAATTTGCTGACAGATGCGGGTTGCCAAGGTGCGCCGCCACGACCTTATCTGTAAGCGTCAACGTTCTGGTACTACGGCTGAGCTTGTGTCCGTTTGTCAGACCTGACCCCGGCTTTTTGAGCAGGTTTGACGATCGCCTCGAAGTGTTGGAGGAGCCCGTCGGCCACCTTGTCCCAGGTGTTCTCCAGCGCGTAGCCACGTAGCCGCGCCGGATTCCAGTCATTCTCCAGCGCGACGCCGATGGCGTGTGCGAACGGTGCCGGTTCGCGGGCGTCGACCAGGATGCCCAGGTCCGGCCCCGTGATGATCTCGGGCACGCCCCAGGTGCGGTGGGCCACCACCGGCGTGGCGCAGGCCATGGCCTCGAGGACGACATTGGGCCAGCCTTCCTTTTCGCTGGCCAGACAAAACACGTCGGCCGCCGAGTACCAGGCGTGCAGGTCGGTGTTCAGCACGGCGCCGGCCCAGACGACGTGCTCGGCGATCCCGAGTTCGGTCGCCAGCGCGCGCAGGTCGGCTTCACAGTCGCCTTCCTCGCCGCCTTGCCCGACGACGATGAAGCACAGGTCCGTGTGCCCCGCGGCGCGCAGCAGGGCGTGGGCGCGCAGCAGGATGTCCACGCCCTTGCGTGGCACCAGGTGCGATACCGACAGCATGTAGCGCCGGTCGGTGCGCAAGCCCAGCGCCGCGCGGGCATCCATCTTGGCCGTGGGGCGAAACCGCGCCGTGTCCACGCCATTGGTGGACGCATGGCCCTTGTCGGGCGGCGCGCCCAGTCGGATGGCGCCATCGACCAGCGCCCGGGCGACACCGAAATAGCGCGCGCTATGGCGCAACGCGTACAGCACTTGCCGGATCCGCACGGGAAACCGGGGCAGGTCGTTGATGTCGTGGCCGCGCAGGGTGACGACATACGGCTTGCCGATGACGCGCGCCAGCAGGGCGCCCGCAAACCCTTCCGGAAACGCCAGGTGGCAGTCGAGCACGTCGATCTTGCCCTTGAGACCATGCGAGCCGATGAACCGCCACAGCGCAAAGGCCAGGAAAACACCTTCCAGCGGTTTGAGCACGGCCGGGATCGAGAAGAATTTCGGGAAATAGGTCGGATACGCGTTGGCGTCGGTCTGCGGCGCGATCTGGTTCCGGTTGGCATAGCGCGGAAAATATCGCTCGCCGGGGAACCAGGGGATGGGCGAGACCACGATCAGATCGACCTTGGTCGACAACGCGTCCAGTCGTTGCTTGACGAACTGGGCATGCACCGGCATCCGTGGATTGGGAAACATGGTTGCGA
>Ga0308158_10004710_pt1 | contig 11439 bp, 11 predicted proteins | sample PhyBR2_FD_201038 | JGI IMG/M metagenome (GOLD analysis project Ga0308158, IMG submission 201038) | Phyllosphere microbial communities from UC Gill Tract Community Farm, Albany, California, United States - DLSLB.R2 | ecosystem: Host-associated > Plants > Phyllosphere > Unclassified | place: USA...
GCGCCCGCGCGCCGCCCCGCTCAGGCTTCCCGCCGCGACGACCTCGACGAACAAGGCGGTATCGGGGTCCATTGTTTCTCCCGGCGATCGACAGTTTCAACAATCGATCGTCTACCGAACAGGCGGCCGTTCGTATAGACGGGGCGCCATCGTTGGGAGAGAGATCGATGGACAGCACGGCGCACGCGATGATCGACAAGGCTGGGCTGCGCGTGGCCGAACGCCTCGCGCAGTTCCTCGAGACTCAGGCATTGCCCGGGACCGGCATCGATCCCGCAGACTTCTGGCGTGGGGCTGCCGCGATCTACGCGCGCCTCGCGCCCGAGAACCGCGCGCTGCTTGCCCACCGCGACGAACTTCAGGCGCAGATCGACGCATGGTACGAGGCGCGCGGGGGGCAGTCGCAGGATCCGGCAGCGCAGCAGATGTTCCTGCGCGAGATCGGCTATCTCGTCCCCGAGCCCGAACCCTTCGAAGCCACGTCAACGCGTGTCGATGCCGAGGTCGCCACGCTCGCCGGACCGCAGCTCGTCGTGCCGATCCTCAATGCCCGATTCGTCCTCAACGCGGCCAACGCGCGCTGGGGCAGCCTGTACGACGCGCTCTACGGCACCGATGCGATTCCCGGCACCCCCGATGGCGCGGGATATGATGCGGTGCGCGGCGCCAAGGTCATCGACTGGGCCAAGGCCTTCCTCGACGATCATGTCCCGCTCGCCGATGGATCGTGGCGTGATTGGGACGGCGACCATCCTGCCCTTGCCTATCCCTCACAGTTGCTGGGCCAGGCCGGGCGCAATTTCCTGCTTCGCCACAATGGCCTGCACATCGAACTTGTCATTGATCCCGATCACCCGATCGGTCGCGGCGACCCTGCTGGTCTTGCCGACGTGCTCCTCGAGTCCGCACTCACGACGATCGTCGACCTCGAGGACTCGGTCGCCGCCGTCGATGCCGACGACAAGATCGCCGCCTATGCCAACTGGCTGGGCCTGATGAAGGGCGACCTGTCCGCCAGCTTTGCCAAGAACGGGCAAACGCTGACGCGCACGCTCGAGGCGGATCGGCGATACACGGCGACCGATGGATCGGGGATCATCCTGCCGGGGCGAAGCCTGTTGTTCGTTCGCAACGTCGGCCATCTCATGACCACGCCGGCGGTCCTGCTCGCCGACGGCACCGAGGCGCCGGAGGGTATCCTCGACGGCATCGTCACCTCGCTGATCGCGATACACGACCTGAAAGCCACCGGCCCGGTACGGAACAGCCGCGAGGGCTCGATCTATATCGTCAAGCCCAAGATGCATGGCCCCGACGAAGCGGCGTTTACCAACCGGCTGTTCGACGCGATCGAGGACATGCTCGGGCTCGACCGCCACACGATCAAGGTCGGCGTGATGGACGAGGAGCGCCGCACGTCGGCCAATCTGGCGGCCTGCATCCAAGCGGTGAAGGACCGTATCGTGTTCATCAACACCGGCTTCCTCGATCGCACGGGTGACGAGATGCACACCGCGATGCGGGCCGGCGCGATGATCCGAAAGGGCGAGATGAAGACCAGCGCCTGGATCACGGCCTATGAGAACCGCAACGTCCAGATCGGGCTGGCCTGTGGCCTGAGCGGCCGTGCGCAGATCGGCAAGGGAATGTGGGCGGCCCCCGACCGAATGGCGGACATGCTCGACCAGAAGATCGGGCACCCACGCACCGGCGCAAATACCGCCTGGGTCCCCTCCCCGACCGCCGCGACGCTCCACGCGACGCATTACCATGCTGTCGACGTCTTCGCGCGCCAGAGCGAGCGACGGGAGGAGCCCGTCGCGCCGCTTGATGCACTGCTGTCGATCCCGCTCGCCGAGGGACACAATTGGTCGCCAAGCGAGATCCGCGACGAGCTCGACAACAACGCGCAGGGGATACTCGGTTACGTCGTGCGCTGGATCGATCAGGGCGTCGGCTGCTCGAAGGTCCCTGATATTCACGATATCGGGTTGATGGAGGACCGCGCGACGTTGCGGATCAGCGCGCAGCACATGGCGAACTGGCTGCTCCACGGGGTCGCTTCGGCTGACGAGATCGACGCCGCGTTCGCCCGCATGGCGGTCAAGGTCGATGCGCAGAATGCACACGATCCGCTTTACCGCGCGCTCGCGGGTAACGCGGACACCAGCCTCGCCTACCAGGCCGCGCGCGCGCTCGTGTTCGAGGGCGTCGACCAGCCGAACGGCTATACCGAGCCGCTGCTTCACCGGTTCCGTCTGCTGGCAAAGCAGGATGGTAGCAATTGACACCATCCCGGCCGGGGCGCAGCGTTGTCGGTGACGCCCCGGCAAACGTCGCGGCGCGGGCAGCGGCGATCGCAAAGCCGCCCCGCATCTCTCGCGAGGTCGATGAAATCATGCTGACGACTGCTCCACTATGCCGGCCCGCAACCGCATGATCCTGCACGGCTATTGGCGGTCGACGACGTCGTATCGCCTTCGCATCGCACTCAACCTGAAGGGCATCGCCTTCCAGCAGCATACGCACGACCTTCGGACGGGCGCACACCATGACGAGGGCTACCGCGCGCTCAACCCGCAGGGCCTCGTCCCCGCGCTCGATATCGGCGGCACGATCCTGACGCAGTCGCCCGCGATCCTCGAATGGCTCGAGGCGACCTACCCAGATCCGCCGCTGTTGCCGGACGCGGCGGTCGATGCGGCGATCATCCGCGCGATGGCGGCGACGATCGGGTGCGACATCCACCCGGTCAACAACCTGCGCATCCTCGAGACGCTGCGCACGACGCTGAAGGCGACGCCCGATGACGTCACGCACTGGATCGGGCGCTGGATCCATGAGGGGTTTGCCGCGCTGGAATCGATGATCGCGCGCCATGGCCGGGGTTTCGCGTTCGGCCCGACGCTCACGCTCGCGGATTGCTACCTCGTCCCGCAAGTCTATTCCGCCGAACGGTTCAAGGTCGACCTGTCGCCTTACCCGCGCCTGCTTGCCGCGGCCGAACGGGCGCGCGAGCATCCGGCATTCGTCGCGGCGCATCCCGATCGACAACCCGATAGCGACCCCGCCTGATCGCCCGAAGACTATCCGCCGGTAGTCTTGATCCACATCACTTCGAAATCGCTTGATTTGGATCATCAAGAACGTGTCGTATCGCGCGAGACTTATTTCGTCCGAACGCGTTTCCACTCGCAGAGCCGACGGAGATCGGAGAAACGTCGATAAGGGGCCTGAATGCGCATTGCGATTATTGCCCATCTCAAACATGCGATCCGCGAGCCATTTGCCGGTGGGCTTGAAATGCATACGCACCTGCTTGCGACGTCGCTGAAAAAACGCGGGCATGCGGTCACGGTCTTCGCATCGATGCAGTCCGACTCTGCGCTCGGGCTTGAGGCGATCTGCGACGAGACGTCGCTGCTGGAGACGGGCACCGCAGAGGCGAACGACGTCACCTTCTTTCGCGAGCATCACGCGTATCTCCGCCTGATGAGCATGCTTCGCTCGCGACGTTTCGACGTGATCCACAACAACTCGCTCCATTATCTGCCCGTGTCGATGGCGGAGACGCTCGAGACGCCGATGGTGACGACGCTCCACACGCCGCCCTTCTGCTGGCTCGAAAGCGGGATCCGGTTATGCAAGGCGCCGAACATGCGGTTCGTCGCGGTATCCGACAGCATCCGGGCGATGTGGGGTCACGTCACAGCGATCGACCGGACGATCGCCAACGGCATCGATCTCGATTGCTTCCCCTTCCAGCCCACACCCGCTCCTGACCCGTATCTGATCTGGTATGGCCGCATCGTCCCCGAGAAGGGGCTTCACATGGCGATCGACGCAGCCCGGCTGGCGGGCCAGGCGTTGAGGATCGCCGGGCCGATCTCGGATCCCGCCTATTTCGATGCCGAGATTGCGCCCCGCCTCGGGACTGACGTGACGCATGTCGGGCATCTCGACCACGCCGCGCTGGCGGACCTGGTCGGCGGGGCACGGGCATTCCTGTGCACGCCGCGCTGGGAGGAGCCTTACGGACTCGTCGTCGCGGAGGCGCTCGCTTGCGGTACGCCGGTCGCAGCGTTCGCCCGTGGCGCGATTCCCGCGCTTCTCGATGAAAGTTGCGGGACACTGGCCCCGGGCGATGACGTCGCGGCACTGGCCAAGGCTGTGACCCGCGCCGTCACGCTCGACCGTGGCGCATGCCGTCGTCGCGCCGAAGCGATCTGCGATGCCGACGTGATGATCGACCAGTACGAAGCGCTCTATACAGACATGACCCGGTCGCGGCCGGCATCGCGCAGCAGAATGCGCCGGCCCGACCCGGTATCGCTCGCGGGTGCCGCGTGACGCGACCACGCTTCTGCGTGTGTATTCCCGCGCGCGACGAGGCCGAACGGCTGCCGGTCCTGCTCGACGCGCTCGCTGCGCAGGACATCGTCGGCCGCGTCCCGGTCGCGCTGTGCATCAACAACAGTAGCGACGAGAGCCTCTCCGTCGCGACGCAGCGCCAGACGCGCTGGGCTGGCCGGCTCGACATGGTGATCACGTCGCATGATCTTCCGCCTGCCGACGCGCATGCCGGCATGGCGCGAAGGCTGGCGATGGACGCTGGATTGGCGCGGGTCGATCCCGTCAACGGTGTGCTGATCTCGACCGACGCCGATACGCGGCCGCCGCCGGACTGGATCGGAAACGCTCTCCGAGCGATCGATTGCGGACTGGACATGGTCGGTGGCCGGATCGTGCTCGACGAGGAGGAGCGCGTGGCGGCCGACGTCGTGGCGATGCGCACCAAGCTGGATCGCTACTGGAGCTGCGTCCGTGCGATCGAGGAAGAGATCGACCCGTGCCCCTGGGACCCCGCCCCTCGTCACGGCGACCACACGGGGGCAAGCCTCGCGATCACCGCCGCGCTTTACCGGGCCGCTGGCGGGGTGCCCATACTCCCCTCGGGCGAAGACCGTGCGCTCGTCGAGAACGCGATCGCAGCGGGAGGACGGCTTGGTCATCCCATGAGCGTCTGGACACGCGCGTCGGCGCGCACGTCGGGCCGCGCGGCCGGGGGAATGGCCGAGTATATGCGTGACCTGGAAGATCGCCTGATACGAAACGAGCCGACGCTCCTGCCCTCGTTCGACCAGTGGCGGACGCGCGCCGAGTGGCGGCGCACGGCCCGGCAAGTCCAGGTCGGGGAGCGCGTTCCGGATGAACGCGATCTCCCGCCGATGATCTGCGACATGCCGTTGGCGCTCGACCGTTGAGCCGCAGTGATCCCACCGACGCCCAAATGCCGGATCTTGCGCAGACGCTCGCGACGTCGGGCGCGCGGTACGACGCCGATCCCTGCTTCCCGCGGGACAGCATGGCGGCGCTGGTCGTCCATGGTCATCACCGTCGCTTCGCACCGCGCGCCCTCGGCGGACAGGCCAATGCCCAACCGCGTGCGCTTCTGGACGCGCTGCGCGAAGTCGGTCGCGGCGATCTGAGTGTCGGGCGGTTGTTCGAAGGCCATGTCAACGCGCTCGCACTGTTCGACTGGTACGCCGGTCCCGATCAGCTCGAATGGCTCTCGAGCGAAGTCGACCGCGGTGCGTGGTTCGGCGTCTGGGCGACCGAGCCCGTGCCGGGCGTGGCGATCGTCGACGGCGCCGATGGCCCCGCGCTGACCGGATCAAAGCATTTCGCGAGCGGCGCCGGCGGGATCGATTACGCGATCGTCACAGCGCGACCCGCGTCGGGCCACCGACCGATCGTCGTCATTCCGGCCAATGACCCCGACCGGACCGACCTGTCGGGATGGCGCGTGCGCGGGATGCGCGCGAGCAGCAGCGGACGGTACGACTGTTCGGGCTACCCGGCCGGTCCATCGCACATCCTCGGCGCACCCGGCGACTATGACCGCGAGCCCCGTTTCACCGCGGGCGCATGGCGGTTCCTCGCGGTGCAGCTGGGTGGCATCGAGGGGTTGCTGATCGAGGTCCGGCGCGCGCTATCGGACACGGCGCGCGGCGACCCCGTCCAGCGCGCGCGCTTTGCCGACGCCGTGGCCGCCACGCGCACCGCGTATCTCTGGGTCCGCGAGTCCGCCGACCGCGCCGCACGGGAGGATGCCGATGCGCCCGTCTTCGTTCAGATGTGTCGGGGCATCGTCGAACGCGCAGCACTCGACGTGATGGAAGCGGCCGCGCGTCTGCTCGGCACGCGCAGCGCGTTCGACGGCGAACGCGCCGACAAGATCATTCGCGATCTGAGCCTGTATCTGCGTCAGGCAGGGCCGGACTATGCGCGCGACCAGGCGGCGCTCGGGTGGCTCGACCGCGATGTCTGGGGCGATGGCGACCGATTGTGGTGACGCAGGCGACGCCGCTCGCGCAAAGCCCCTGGCGTGATGCGAGATGGCTCGTCCTCGCGCCGCATGCCGATGACGAGACGCTTGGCACCGGCGCGCTGATTGCCGACACAGCGTCACGCGATCGGCTGGCCGGGGTCGTCTTCCTGACCGACGGATCCGGCTCGCACGCCTGCGAAACGCGAGCCGAGAAGACCGCGCTCGTTCGTCGCCGACGACAGGAAGCCGTGCGCGCGCTTTCACGCCTGACCGCGCACGCGAATGTCCAGCCGGCATTCCTCGACTGGCGAGACGCGCATCCCTATCCGCCGCACTCGGCTGACTTCGCGCGGTCGGTACGCCGGATCGCGGCGATACTGCGCCATCATCGGATCGATGCGATCGCCACCACGGCCGCAGGCGAACCGCACTGCGACCACGCGGCATGTTTCACGCTGGCGGTCCACGCAGCACGCGCGGCCCGACGACCCGTGTCGATCTTCGAATATGCCGTCTGGGGTGAGCGCCCCGCAGCGACGCGTGTCGTGCGCACCCGGTCGATGCCGCCCGCCATTCGCACGGCCGCACTGCGCGCGCATCGTAGCCAGGTGACTGGGCTGATGGGCGAAGGCTTCCGCCTGCCCCGCGCGCAGCAGCGCATGCCTGCCACCGACCTGCTCTATCTGGTGAGACCCGATGCGACCCGACCATAGCCTAGACGCGCGCTATTTCGACGACGTGTTCGCCTCGACCGATGATCCCTGGTCACTCGCATCCAGCCGCTATGAGGCGGCAAAGTTCGAGACGAGCATCGCGGCGATCGACGATCGGCGCTGCGCGGCATGCCTCGAAATAGGCTGCGCGCACGGTGTCTTCACGCAGCGGCTGGCGCAGCACTGCGACACCGTCACGGCCGTCGACATCAGCCAGCGCGCAGTGGACCTTGCCCGTGTGCGGAACGCGGCGTCTTCGAACGTCCTCGTCGAGCGGCTGGCGTTCCCCGCCGACGTGCCTGCGGGCCGGTTCGACCTCATCGTGTTGTCCGAGGTCGTCTATTACTGGAGCGATGACGATATCGCGCGCGCCGCCGAGGCGATCCGTCGCGTCGCCGCCCCGGGTTGCCGGCTGCTGCTGGTGCACTGGACCGGCGAGACCGACTATCCGCAGACCGGGGACGCGGCCGTCACCAAACTCGATGCCGCGCTCGGGTCGGTCATTGTCAAACGCGCTGACCGCCACGCTGAATTCCGGCTCGACCTGTGGCGGCTTGCATGACCGGTGTCTCGGTCCTCACGCTGGTCAAGAATCGCGAGCCGCACCTGGCTCAGCTGATCGAAGGCCTGCGTCGCAGCGAAAAACAACCGGCCGAGCTGATCATCGTCGATATGAGCGATACGCCGGTCCCGCAGCCCGAAGCCGACTTCCCGGTCATCGTCCACCGCCTCGAAACGACCGCATTGCCGCTCGCCGCCGCCCGCAACCTCGCCGCGCGCGATGCAACGGCACCACATCTCGTCTTTCTCGACGTCGATTGCATTCCCCTGTCGCGCTGCATCGGGCGGCTGAGCGAGACGCTCGACAGCGAAGACGCGCTGCTGTGCGCAGACGTCCGGTATCTGGGTGCCGACGACGCGCGCACGACCTGGGACGACGCCGCACTGCTCGATCGCGGAACCCGACACCCGGTCCGCGATTTTCCCGCTGCAGGCGTGCGTCGCGAGACCAATCCCGGCTTGTTCTGGTCGCTCGCCTTCGCGATCCGCCGCACCCGCTTCACTGCGCTGGGCGGTTTCGACGAGGCGTTTACCGGCTATGGCGCGGAGGATACCGATTTCGGGTTCCGCGCCGACCGCGCAGGCACGCCGCTGCTGTTCGTCGGCGGCGCGGTCGCCTGCCATCAGCATCACGAGAGCTTCGAGCCCCCGGTCCAGCACCTCGACGACGTCGTCCGCAACGCGTCGCTGTTTCGCCAGCGCTGGGGGTGGTGGCCGATGCAGGGCTGGCTCGATGCCTACGCGGCGATGGGCCTCATCAGCCAAAGCGAGGATGGTATCCGCATTCTTCGCCGCCCCAACGCCAGCGACAGGGCAATCGCCGCTACCGCTCACCCGCGATAGGCAACGTCACCGTCGCGGCCAGTCCCCCGCCCGGTGCCTCCTCCAGCATCAGCGCGCCACCGTGAAGGACCGCGAGCTCGCGGGCGATCGCAAGTCCGAAGCCATGTCCGTCATCGCGCTCGTCGAGCCGTACGCCGGGCGCCGTCGCGCGCGCGCGATCCTCTGCCGCGATCCCCGGTCCGTCGTCGACGACACGCAGCCGGATCCTCCCCCCGTCGATCGCACCCTCCGCGGTGGCATCGATACGCACGGCGGACACCGCATGCCGCATCGCATTGTCGATCAGGTTACCCGCGAGCTCGTCGAGATCGGCTGCATCCACCGCGACCATCAACCCCGGCTGCACCGTCCGGGTGATCGCGACCGCGCGGCCAGCGTGAAGCCGCGTGATCGTGGACGCCAGATCGGCGAGCGCAGGCTCCAGAGCCGTCGATGCGCGCCGGTCGACCGCGACACTGCGCGCGCGCGCGAGATGATGGCGGATCGTCGCATCGATCCGTGCGACCTGCGCCGCAGCCGCGGCATCGTCGCGGACGACGAGCGCAAGCGTTGCCACCGGCGTCTTCAGCGCATGCGCGAGATTGGCTGCCGACGCGCGGGCCGTCGCCAGCGCGGTGGATGTGTCGCGTGCCAGCGCGTTGAGCTCCTGCGCGAGCGGCCGCAGCTCCTCCGGCTGGTCTTCGGACACGCCGCCGGCACCCCGCCGCATTGCCGCCACCCCGTCGCGCAACGCCCGCAACGGGCGCAACCCGATCCGCAATTGCAATGCCGTCGCGATTCCCAGCAGCACGCCGAGGATCGCGAGCGTCCCCAGTAGCGGCAGGATCGCCGCGCGGATCGGCCGCGCCACCACGTCACGCGGCGCAGCCGCGGTAAGTGTCACCGGCCCGGCGCTCGTCGTCAACGTGATCTGACGCGCGTGGAGCCCGGTCCCGCGCGCGTGCACGGCGTCGAGCGGATACGGGCGACCGGGCTTATCGAGCGGCGGTGGCTCGCCATGCGGCCCCCCGCGAAGCGGAGGCCTGCGGTCGAGATCGGCAAGGACGTCCGACCCGATCGTGTCCGCCGGCGCGATGATCTGCCATCGCCACTCGGGACCGGCATCCAGCAATCCGCGCAGCCGCGTCAGTTTCGCGCGGTCGATACGACCATCCGCGCCGACCGCGCCCGCCAGCAACGACAGTTCCGCGTCGAGCCGCTGGTCGAGCCCCTGCGTGACGAAGCGTTGCAGCACGCCTCCGATCGCCGCGCCCGCGACCGCCAGTGCGACCAGTGTCGCGAGGACGGACAGCGCGAGCATCCGGCCATGGATCGATCGCGGGATCAACCTCATGCCGCACTCGGCGTCGGCGTCGCGAGACGGTAACCACGCCCTCGCACCGTATCGATCAAACTCGCGCCGATTTTTTTGCGAAGCCGCCCGATGATCACCTCGAGGCTGTTCGAGTCGACATCCGCATCCCCCTCATACACGCGTTCGGCCAGCGCGAGACGCTCGATCACCACGTCCCTGGACAACATCAGCGCGGACAGCACGCGCCACTCGAGCGCGGTCAGTTTCAGCGGCAGGCCGTCGAGCTCGAACTGGCCCGTCTGCGTCTCGAACGCCAGCGGCCCACATTCGAGCCGCGTTGCCGCATGGCCTGCGGATCGCCGGACCAGCGCGCGCAACCGCATCACGAGCTCCTCGACACGGAACGGCTTGGTCAGGAAGTCGTCGGCACCCGCCTTGAACCCGGCGACCTTGTCCGACCAGCCGTCGCGCGCGGTCAGGATCAGGACCGGCAGGTCGCGCCCCGCCGCGCGCCAGTCGCGCAGGATCGCGATCCCGTCCCGACCCGGCAATCCCAGATCGAGAACCGCCGCGTCATAGGTCTCGGTATCGCCCAGATGGCCCGCGTCGACGCCGTCCGCGGCAAGATCGACCGCGCAATTCTCCCCGCGCAACGCCTTGGCGATGGCAGGGCCAAGATCCGGATCGTCCTCGACGAGCAATATACGCATGACGACCTCGCTAGCTTCGATCGCTAAACCCAATCTGAACGGGGAAGTTCAGCGTGGCGTGGGGCGGCGTCCTCTAGAAGCGGGACATCGACACGAAGGAGACGTTGAATGCCCCGCTTTACCGACAGAATGCCCCGCGCCACGCAGCTCAAGCTGGGCGCCGCCGCGTTGCTCGCGATCGGCGTCGCAGGAGGTGCCGGTGCCGTATCGCTCACGCGCCCGAGCATCGAGATGGCGCCTACGACACCGACCGCGATCGCGAGCCTCGCCACCACGGACGGCGTGGTCACCGTCAAGGGTCGCGTCGCCGAGGTGTTCGGCGACCGCTTCGTCCTCCAGGATGGGACCGGTCGGACGATGATCGATGCCGGGCGCGATGCCAAGGCGGTCAGCAAGGGTGCGGCGATGACCGTGCAGGGCCGCTACGCCGATGGCCAGGTCCGCGCGTCCTATCTGGTCGATCCCGCCGGTCGCATCGATGCGGTTGGTCCGGCCGGTGGACGGCCACCGCATCACCCGGAAGGTCCCGGCGGCCCGGGCGGTCCCGGCGGTCCGGGCCGTGATGGTCCGGACGGTGCCCCGCCGCCGCCTCCCCCGGGTGGCCCGGGCGCTCAGCGTCCGGACGCTCGCGGACTAGGCAACGGCGCACCGCAGCCCGGCTGTGCACCGGCCCCTGTCGCCGGCGCCCTTCCCCCCGCGCCGATCGCAGGTGCGCGTGTACCCGCTCCCGCAACGCCGGTCGCGATCCGTTCGACTAGCACTGCCGCGCAATAAGCGCGTGTGCTCCCGGCACCCGACACCCCGACCACGGTCGGGGTGTCGGGATCGCCGTGGATGCGGCGCGAAACGACGGCGCGCGGGCCCGCTTGCGTCGCGCCACGGCCCGGCTAAGCTCCTGCCATATCGTCGGCTGGGGGTTCGGTCTTGAAACACGTCATCGTCACAACATTGCTGATCGTCGCGGTTCCCGCGAGCGCGCAGGACTTC
>Ga0308158_10004711_pt1 | contig 11439 bp, 9 predicted proteins | sample PhyBR2_FD_201038 | JGI IMG/M metagenome (GOLD analysis project Ga0308158, IMG submission 201038) | Phyllosphere microbial communities from UC Gill Tract Community Farm, Albany, California, United States - DLSLB.R2 | ecosystem: Host-associated > Plants > Phyllosphere > Unclassified | place: USA...
TCGTCCAACAGCAGAAGCTTGGGCTTGTGCATGATGCAGGCGGCCAGTGCAAGACGTTGCTTCCAACCGCCGGAAAGTGTTCCGGCCAGTTGATTGCCACGCGATGTCATGCCGAGTTCGTCCAGCGTGCGGAGCACATGTTCACCCACTGGTTTCAGCCGGTAGAGCCGCGCGACAAACTCAAGGTTTTCGGCAATAGTTAGATCTTCATAAAAGGAAAAGCGCTGCGTCATATAACCAACCTCGCGCTTGATCTTGAGGCTTTCTGAACGCAGATCGAAACCCAGTACCTGCCCTTCGCCTTCATCTGGCGTCAGCAATCCGCACATCATGCGGATGGTCGTGGTCTTACCGGAACCGTTGGGGCCGAGAAAGCCGACAATCTCGCCTTCAGCCACCGACATGCTCACATGATCTACGACTGTGGTGTCACCAAAGCGTTTGACGAGGCCTTTAACTTCGATAGCGTTGGGCATCGCGACCTCGTTATTGGTTGTTCAGTTCCACGTCGACAATCTGGCCGGGCTGTAGGGGAGAAGCCGCATCAATCGGATGCGCCTCGACCAGATAAACAAGCTTCTGGCGGGTTTCGAGCGAATAAATCACCGGCGGCGTGAATTCCGGGTCGGGCGAAACATAGCTCACACGAGCCTGTTGGTCCGGCGTGCAGCCGTCGCAATGAACGGACAATATATCGCCGACCGTCACAGCCGAGAATTTATCTTCCGGTATATAGACCTTCAACTTCACTGCACCGTCTGGCAACATCGTCAAGACCGGAGCCGTCGGCCCTGCGGTATCGCCCGGATGTCGGATCACATCGGTGATGCGTCCTGGTGCGGGTGCTTCGAGGGTTCTCTTGGCGAGGCGCCAGCGTGCAGTGTCAAGCTGAGCGGCCGCGCTCTTTACCGCGTTCTCTCCTGCCTTGATCTCTTCCAGACGCGCAGGTAATCGGCCCACGGCGAGGGTTGCGGTACTCTGGTTGATGTTTGCTTCAGCGACTTCCAGACTGGTCTTGGCATTATCCAACTGTGCCTGCGTCATCACTCCCCGGCGCGTAAGATCCTGCGTGCGTAATAGCGTGCGGCGCGCATCCTCGGCCTGTGCCTTTGCCGTCCGTACCGACGCCTCCAGAACCGCAATTTCGTCGGGACGCTTTCCGACCTGAAGATTGGCGAGCTGCGCCTCGGCTTGGGCCAAGGCTCCCTCCGCCTGCGCAACCGCAATCTTTGCATCCGTATCTTCGGTCAGGGCTACTGCTCTGCCAGCCTCCACACGGTCGCCACGCTTTACCATCACCGATTTTACCTGTGCCACTTCAAGCGGCGCGAGTTGAACGAACTCGCCCTCCACATAGCCGACGGCAAGCGATTGTGTGCCGCACGCGGCAAACAGATACGATGCCAAAGGAATGATGCAGAGCAGGCTCATTGCGACATGTCCTCATTTTGTTCATCGCGGGACGCAAATATGGCCATCAGATTTTGCCGGGCGACTGTTGCCACAGCGGTGACCTCCTTCGGGCCGAACGTGGTCCAGCCCATGCGCCGTTTCACTGCTTCCTGCCCGATACGGAAATAGATAACCTGCCCAAGTAGGGTAAAGACGGTGAGACGAGACTCCTCGCTTTCACTGGGCTCTCCAGTTGCAGCTTCCCAAACGGCGCAAAGCCGCTTGTGGGTCGGTTCAAAAACCCCGGAATAAATACGGTCCAGCGCCGCTGTCGGATGCGCCAGTTCGCGAAGCAGAAATTGAACGATTTCTTCTGATGTGGCTTCCGCCACGATGAACTTGACCATCCGTTCCAGAGCGGCGCTCAATTGCTGTCGTGCGGCTTCCTTGGTTGTGGCCTTCCCGTCGATAGCCCCATTGGAACCCAGAGCCTGGCCGGCAACGCTCTGTACAGTCTCGACAATATAGTCGGCTACGGCGAGCCGCAGGCCCTCCTTGTTGCCGAAATGATAAGCGATGGAACCAATATTCGCCTTGGCACAAGTAGCAATTTCCCGCGTAGACGTCCCTTCGAAGCCTTTGGAACCAAATAGCTGCAAAGCTGCATGGATCAGCGCCATCCGGGTTTGATCACCAGAAAGGAGTGGTTCGCTGCGTCGAGATTGCCGTTCTATTTTCATAAATAATTTAATCAAACGATTGATTAAAAGTCAAGCAAATGACCGCCGAACCGCTGACGAATCCTGCCAATAGAGGGCACCTGCAGCCCAAATCCAACCTGAATTCAGCTCTTAATTCATAGAAGTGTGGGGACGGATTATCGTTTGCACCGTGGCAAATACTCTCATTTGCCACACCATCCTTCGTCTCCTCTCACCATCCTCGGGTATGATTTTACGCTTCGCAAAACGCAAATTTTGGTGCGCAAACTGTAAACGAACCCTTTCAGTTTCCCGTATCATATTACTTTCAATAAGAACCGAGGGAACGAATAATGAAGAAACTGAATCTCTTGCTCACCACCACCGTCATTACCGGGATGGCAATCATTTCAGCCCATAGCGCGGAGCAGAAGGAATGCAAGGCGCCGAAATTTTCAGATGTTGGCTGGACTGATATCACCGCAACAACAGCGTTGGCGTCGCTTATATTAGAGTTGGCTGACTACGAACCTCAGACAACCATTCTTTCAGTGCCTGTAACCCTTCAGTCACTTGAAAACGGACAGATTGATATCTTTCTTGGAAACTGGATGCCACTTCAGGAGGAAGTACGAAAGCCTTATCTGGACGGCAAAAAGATCGAGAGGGCTGGCATCAATCTGGAAGGCGCCAAGATTGGCCTTGCCACGACAGGCGGTAAACTTGATATCAAGAATTACGCCGACATAGCCAATTTCAAGGATCAACTTGGTGGCAAGATCTACGGTATCGAAGCCGGTAGCAGTGCGAATGCCACGATTCAGACCATGATCGAAAAAGACAAATTTGGGCTAAAGGATTTTCAGTTGGCGGAATCCAGCGAACAGGCGATGCTGTCACAGGTTCAAAACGCGGTACGGAAGAACGAGCCTATCGTATTTTTTGCATGGACCCCGCATCCGATGAACATTCAATATAAGCTTACCTATCTTGAAAACGGTGAGAATGTTTTTGGACCAAATGACGGTGCGGCGACTGTGGAAACTCTTACACGCAAAAATTATGCGGTGGATTGCCCCAATGTTTCGCATTTCCTTTCCAACCTGAAGTTCGATACCGAAATGGAAAGCACCATGATGAAACTGATCCTGGAAGATGGCATGGAAGCAAAAGCAGCTGTTACAAAATGGATTGGGGAGAACCCTCAGCGACTGGACATCTGGCTGGAGGGGGTAACTACATTTGATGGAAAGCCAGCATTGCCGCAAGTGAAAGCAGGTCTCGGCATAGAGTGACACCTGTCAATGTCTCAACTTGCTTGGAGACTGTCCGAAATGTCGCTTAAAGGCGCGTGAAAGCGAGCTGATCGAGGAAAAGCCTGTTTGTTCAGCGGTATCGGCCAATGGCAGATGCGTATCCAGGAGCAGTCGCCGGGCAGTTTTCAACCGTAGGGAAAGATAATAACTACCCGGTGATTGTCCAATCACACTGGCGAACAGTAACTCAAGGCTGCGGGTGGAAAGCCCGATCCGCCGTGCGATGCTTGACACCGGAATAGGTTGATCGATGTGGCCTTCCATAATCTTGATCGCATCCGCCAGCCGCGGCTCTCGGTTGAGAATGCGTCCAAGAGAGACTAATGGCTGCGCGTCGGATGCCTGCCTGACTTCATCATAAATATAAAGGCTCGCGACATCGAGCGCGAGAGAATATCCGTGACGGGCACGGATAAGGGCAAGCATCATGTCAAGCGCGGGCGCTGCACCTCCCGTAGTCAGAAATGGACCGTCTTTCACCCAACGGTCCGATTTCATCTCCACATCGGGAAAGCGGTGCGAGAAAGCTTCCAGATCTTCCCAATGCGTTGTGGCTTTACGTCCGTCAAGCAGCCCGGCCCGCGCGAGAACCCAAGACCCTGCTTCGATACCAATAACGAGCCGGGATCGGATGCTCGCCTGGCGTAATTGGCCCAATAGCTTTGGTGTTGCGTGTTCAAGCGCGTGAAATGCGCTGACGACAATGAGGATATCTTGGGTTCGGACCTCGAATTTGCCGTTCACGCCAACCCTCAATCCACTTGAAGTAACCGGATCGGCACCGTCTGGAGAGACAACCTGCCAGTTATAAAGCGAACGGCCTGCCACGCGGTTTGCCCCCCGCATGGGGTCCAACGTCGCTGCAAGAGACATGAGAGAACAGTCTGGGAGCACAAGCAGCGTGACGCTCAGTTCCGCGTCGGATGGCTCAAAAATCATTCGTTTCGCCCTTCGCCAAATAATTTTCGTAAAATGATAACCTCACCGAAATGCAGCCTGTCAAGTTTGATGAAAATCGAGGACCTGATCATGCCATTAAATCCAGCTCGCGAGATATTCATCACCGCCGCCGTTACTGGGGCAGGCGCCACCACACATCGTTCAAACAAAGTCCCTATAACGCCAAGACAGATCGCAGATGCGGCCATCGAAAGTGCTAGAGCCGGTGCAGCCATTGCGCATATCCATGTCCGCGATCCGCAAACCGACGAGCCTTCACGCGAAATTGGACTGTTCCGGGAAGTCGTCGATCATATTCGGGCTTCAGGTGTAGATATCGTCATAAACCTGACAGCAGGCGTAGGGGGGGACCTCGTTTTCGGTTCGCCTGACGCACCTTTACCCCCCGATGCCCTAAAGACCGATATGGCGGGCGCAATGGAACGCCTTGCCCATGTGACCGAGCTTTTGCCTGAGATTTGTACGCTGGATTGCGGAACCATGAATTTTGGCGAGGGCGACTACGTCATGACCAACACACCGGCCATGTTAAAGGCCATGGCGGCCGAGATACAGCGTGTGGGTGTGCGCCCGGAAATCGAAATTTTCGACACCGGACATCTACCGCTAGCCAAGTGGCTCCATCAACAAGGACTCCTTGACGACCCTGTCTTGGTACAACTTTGCATGGGCATTCCCTGGGGCGCACCCGACGATCTGGCAACACTCCTTTCCATCGTTCAAAACCTGCCTCAAAACTGGATTTTTTCAGCCTTTTCGATTGGTCGCAATCAACTCCCCTATGCGGCTCTCGCAGTTCTTGCAGGTGGAAATATTCGAGTCGGTCTTGAAGATAACATCTGGTTGGACAAAGGCGTTCTCGCATCGAATGGTGATCTGGTAGAGCGCGCCAAAAACATAGCCACGAACATGGGAGCAAAAGTGCTCACTCCTGCGGACGTTCGCGAGCGGTTGAAGTTGAAAAAGCGTTGGTGATTTAAATGAACACTCATTCTTCCAAAATCGCCTGTATTGGCAGCGGTGTTATTGGCAGTGGTTGGGCTGCCCGCTTTCTTCTAAACGGATTTGACGTTGCGGTTTACGATCCCTCACCCGACGCACAGAAGACGACTGAACAGATACTCGATAATGCTCGCCGTGCTCTGGCTGCCCTCGTGCACACTCGGCTACCAAAGGAAGGAAAGCTCTCGTTCCCGACTTCGCTGGCGGGAGCAGTTGCTGATGCATCGCTCATTCAGGAGAGCGTGCCCGAACGGCTGGAGCTGAAGCTGAGCGTATTAAAGGAGATCGAAGACGCGTGCAGGGATGATGCCCTCATTGCTTCGTCCACGTCGGGCTTTCTTCCAAGCAGACTGCAAGCCGATTTGTGTCACCCGGAACGGTTCCTGGTCGCCCACCCCTACAATCCAGTCTATCTCCTGCCTCTGGTCGAACTCGTTCCCGGCGCTAAAACCGAAAGTCATGCTGTCGAAACTGCGCGTTGTCTTTACCAGCAGACGGGTATGAAAGCTGTCGTGTTGGAACAGGAAATAGATGCCTTTGTAGGTGACCGGCTTCTGGAAGCATTGTGGCGCGAGGCCCTGTGGCTAGTTCGCGATGGCATCGCAACAGTTACCCAGATTGACGACATCATTCGCTACTCATTCGGGCTTCGCTGGGCACAGATGGGTCTGTTCCAGACTTATCGCATTGCGGGGGGACCTGCTGGAATGCGGCATTTTTTGGCTCAATTCGGTCCCGCATTGCATTGGCCCTGGACCAAGCTTACCGATATTCCAGACCTTGATGACACATTGATTGATCGCATTGCCGATCAATCTGATGTGCAAAATGAAGGTCTCTCCATCCGAGATCTCGAAACCATACGGGATGACAATCTGGTAGCAATTATTCGTGCATTGTCGTGCCAGCAGCAGGGTAAAGGCTGGGGTGCCGGAGCCCTCCTTAACGAATATAGAACACAGCTCGATGCATTTGATGAACCGTCTAAGCAGCTTTCAGGAACGTTACGTCTTCTTGATGTCCGCGTTATCACCGACTGGATCGATTACAATGGACACATGACCGAACATCGCTATCTGGATTTGTTCGGGCAGGCCACCGATCAATTTCTGGCTCACATTGGTGTCGATACGGCTTACCTGCAAACAGGTCACAGCTATTACACTGTCGAAACTCATATTATGCACCGCGCAGAGGCGAAATTAGGTGATGAGCTTCATATCGAAACCCAGCTTCTGTCGTTCGATGACAAGCGCGCCCACATCTTCCACAGTCTTCGGCGGGGAGACACGGAAATTGCTAGCGCAGAACAAATGCTTCTGCACGTTGATACAAAGGCAGGCAAGACAGCTTCTACAAATAATACCGTGTTGAATTCACTCGCCAATATCGCGCAGGTGCAGAAGAACATGCCCTTCCCCACAGCGGTCGGGAGACACGTCGGGAAACGTGGCTGAGGCCGACATAATCCTCAACCGCATTGAACGCATTCATAAGGCAAACATTAACTACAGAGCTTGCTTGTATCAAATCCCAACTAGAGCATTTCCTGTTTTGATTGAAACATTGGAAATGCTTCTCACTTTTGGTTTTTACGCGCATCTTGCTCCGAAAACCGTTTCACACTTTTCGGGATGCGCTCTAACCTTAACATGCCGCTAACATGCAGTGAGGCGTCGGGCTCTGGAGCCCGACGCCTCAGGAAATTCAGCCCGTACCAGCCTTTAATTCGCCCAGCAATAGCCGAACGCGCAGCCGGAAATTGTCACCTTCTGCGACACTGCAAAGGGGTTATTTTCGTCAAGCGTGATGCGCACCAGACGCGAACGGTCGCGCGGACGGAACATGTTCTGGAATTCGGCGGGCAGTGCATCGGCGACTGTCAGGATCACGTCGATCCGTCCCTTGGCCGACTGGGCGCCGCCCGAAATGTTGACCGGCATGCCCTTGCGGATGTTGAACAAATATTCGTCGGGCAGATAAGCCAGAATATAGGACTTACCTCCGTTGATCTGCATGAGTTCGTCGCCGAATTTCACGACCTGTCCGGGAAGCGGTACCTTGGCACCCACAATACCCGTCATGCTGGTGCGTAGATAACCCTGGTCGTAAATCCCGTTCAACTTATCTATCGCTTGACGATAAATCGCACGCGACTGTTGAAGCAGCTTCAATTCGTTCTCCGTCGCTGCCTTTTCGCTTTGCAACTGCGCAACCCGCTCAGCGGACTGTAGGCTGTTGCGCAAGGCATCATCCTTTGCAAGCGAGGACACGATGCCCTTGCCGGAAACCGTATCGAACTGGCTCGAGGTTCCCTTCGTTTCGCGAGCGGTGCGTTCAGCCAGCGGGAAGACGGCCTCGATGGAGGCAAGCTTTCCCTGAAGCTGCCCCTCACGAATGGCGAGATCGCTATCCCGGAAAGCGATATTGGCCAGTTCCTGAATCATCTCGAACGATTCAATGCGTGCAAGCTGCGCGCCGACCTGCACCTCGTCGCCTTCGTTGACAAAGACTTCCGTCACTTTTCCCTGATAGTTGGCGCTGACCAGATAGCGCTCTTTCATCACGGTGCCATCGATCGAAAGAACAAACATGTTGCCAATCAGATAGTAGGCAAGCGAGCCGAGAAAAAGGATGACGAGGCCGAGATAGATCGTTCGCCCCAGTTTACCGGATGACGAGCGCTTCTGAGCATCGAGAACATCGATGCGAGTTTGTTTACGTAGACGTTTCACTTGATTTTCCGTTTTTTACCAGGGACGTTGCATACGAACTTTCACCGGTGTGTAATTGTCACGGTGGGAGCCGGAGAACACCCATTCGTCAATATAGGCAATGAACCTGACGGGGCGCATGACATAAGTCATGAAAAGGGAGTAACCCGGCAGGAATAGAAGATTGCGCAGGAACACATGTCGACCGGTGCACCAGGCGGAAGCGGCCAGAATAAGGGTATCGATAGCCAGCAGGCCAATCTGCATGGCAATCAGAATTGCCGGCGTGAAGGCTCCGTACTGCAGGAACAGCCAGACCAGATAGACCGGGAAAATGAAAGCTCCAACAACATTGAAGAGCAGGAAATCCCACTGGTGGACGGCCTCGGTAAGACGGAACTTTGGCGATAGCGGATTCATCAATTGCACGTGTTTGCGATAGCGAATCCAGATGGCGTCGCGCTCCCAACGCAAGCGCTGGCGTATATATTGATATACGGTCGTAGGCACATCTGTATAACACACGGCATCCGGCGCATATTCGATCCGCCAGCCTTTCAGGCGGAGCCGGATCGTTGTGTCGAGGTCCTCGCCGCCGCCCACATCGAAACCGCGAATATCTTCCAGAGCTTTGCGTCGGAAGGCGCTAAAGGCTCCCGAGGCGCAGACTACCTGATTAACGGCACTTGCAATGCGCTTGCCAACAGCGATGGACTGCAGATACTCGATTTCCTGAAATTGGGCGATGACACTGGCATGGCTGTTGCGCGGAGCGATATCCCCACAGACAGCGCCAACGCTTGGATCGGAAAAAGGCCGCAGCAGATATTCGAATGCATGGCGGTCGAACGAGCAATCACAATCGACATTGATGATGATATCGCCCGAAGCATAAGCGCAGGCCAGATTAATGCCGCTAGACTTGCCGCCTCGCAGGTCGGTTGAGAGCACCTTCGTCGCCAGCCCACGTTTGACGAGGGACTGAGCGACCTGAACCATGCGGTCGGTAGAACCGTCACTGACAATGACGATCTCGAAATGTTGCATGGACTGCTCGCGCAGCGAGCGGACGCAAGCCTCGAGCGCATCTTCCTCGTTATGTCCCACGAGAATGACACTGACACTGGGGCGTTCGCTGGCTGGCTGATCATCATTGAGCAACGCCTCGCTATCTGGCGAGCGCATGGCCATTCCAGCTACCAGAAACGGCAGGATATAGCGCGGAAATTCGAAAATCAGCGTATACCAGAAGACCGACATGATACTGAGGGTCGTCTGGCTCAACAAAAATGCGAAGCCCAGTTCTAGTGTGTTCACGATTAAGCTCTTCCGAGGCGCTGTTTCACCGTCAGCACAGGAGACAGTTTGACGCGAAGAACTTCCTCGCTACGGGACACCGCTTTTTGTAACTCTTGCTCCAGATTCGTGTCGAAACGCTCCGCCAAAAGATAGGCCATATCACCGTCCACGAACAGCGAAGCGGCAGTGCCCAGACGGTTGCGAAGATTCTCGAAAAAGAGGTCTCGTGACTTATCAAAAGTAGGACGACCGTTGACCGAGATCACCTGCTCAAAGTTTGCAAAGCGAATTTCAGCCAGCGCACCATTTGTACCTGCCGACGCATCGATCCGGGCGATCTCTCTTTGTAGCGGCACTGGCAATGACGATCCGGTAGAGGAATTCGCGCCTTCCAGAAAGGCTATTCCGGCATCTGTCAGAAGATAGCTGTAGAGATCCACTTGCTGGATTGCTTCCCCATCCATACGGGCGTTGCAATCCAGACAGACAAACCCGACCTCAAGTTCCGACGACGTCGCTTCACAGGTGTTGCAGGTATAGGCTTCACCAGGCCGGTCGTAATCTTTCCCGTAATTGCGCAGATGGCGCTGGCATTTCGGGCAGACAAGCGACATCCCTTGACGGAACTGCTCTTCCGGCAAAACCGCGGCGCAGTGAAAATGATGGATGAGTGGGGTTTCGCGTAGATCGGCCGAACGGCAGGATGGGCATTCCTCCCGCACACTAAGACGGCGCGATTGGCAGGTTCCACATTCGTGTAGGCGATCAAAGAAGCGCTTTTTAAGAAAACCACGCAATGCCAAGCTTTCGGCGAGCGGTACGATCTTTCCCGCAGAATAAAAGCCCGGATAGCAGATGGCTTCCGGCGCCAGCGGATAGCGCATTCCGCGCAGTTCCTTGTTGGAAGCGTACATGTGAGCCAACAACTGGATCTCGGGATCGACCGTCTGGCGGTATTGCGGTGCCAGCTTTTCCCGATTCTGCCGGAACTTGAGGATTCGCCGTGCAGTTTCGGTCCACGTCCGGGGTTCGAGTAGATCAAAATGGGCGTCGGCAAAATCGCCTGCACGGCCCTTGAGATCTATCAGCGGAGACTGCAGGGAACCGACAAAGTCGCGTATATTGTGAAGCGGCGACGAACGCCGTTCGTCGGCGAACAGGATCGCATCCACATGCTCCCCCGTATCTACATCAAACAGAAGACTGAATATCTCATCCAGATGCGCGGGCGTACGAGGAAACCAACGCGCAGTGGGCTTCCAGGTCAACCCGGCTTCCAGCCAAGCCATGCGTATCTGGCCAGCAAGCTGTTCAGGTGTGGCGACCGAGCTGTGTGCCGGGATTTCACGGCCAGTTGCCGGAATAGTCATGATGGCCTCATAGATGGTTGGCGGTGCCTATCTGAGTGCTACCCAGACGGCTCCAGTCTTAAAAAAACTCTTGCACATCCAAGATGAACCGATCCTGAATGTATTTTTTGAAATTCTTTAATTCCAGCTTCTATACTTGAAGCTGTAGCGAGCCTCCGTATAGATGCGTCTAAGAAAAAAGCAATGGCTGGTTGTGGCTTTGGCGGGTTCTGTTGCCAAATTTTCACTTCGGGTGAGCTATTCCTGGTCAGTGTATGTGATTGATTAAGGGAGAAGCGGATGACGACCGATTTCAAAAGAGCTCTTTTCCCAAAAATGTCATCCTTCAGGCATGCCTCTTTAATGCCGTATCCAGTCTCCTATCGCCGCCTTCAAAAAATCCTGGCCTGACGCGGCGTATTCATCGATGATGCAACCTTGAACGGAGATGCCGTCCGTTACTCACCGCAGACCCCATTCAGCCTCATCTAAGCGACCGCCGCACGGCATCTTTTGCGAGTTTTGTTCCCAAAAACGTTTCACGCGTTAGGAATAACCTCCATATCAAAGGTTATTTGTAAACGGACGTATCATTATCGGGTGGCTAATCGTGACGGCTGAATTCTTGATTTCATGTTGTCTAAACGCCACAAACTGAACGCCGCACCGCAGTTCTTTCAAGAGACCCTTACAACAATAGCGTTGC
>Ga0308158_10004712_pt1 | contig 11436 bp, 11 predicted proteins | sample PhyBR2_FD_201038 | JGI IMG/M metagenome (GOLD analysis project Ga0308158, IMG submission 201038) | Phyllosphere microbial communities from UC Gill Tract Community Farm, Albany, California, United States - DLSLB.R2 | ecosystem: Host-associated > Plants > Phyllosphere > Unclassified | place: USA...
AGACGATGCGCGACGTGGTCGGCAAGGTGGCCGATGCGGCCGCGATCATGAGTGCGATCACGGCCGCGAGCCGCGAGCAGGCGCTGGAAATCGATGGCGTGAATGCGGCCATGGTGGAACTCGACGCGATCACGCGGCGCAATGCGGCCCAGGTCGAGGAATCGGCGGCGGCCTCGGGCAATGTGGCCGATGAGGCGGCGCGCCTGTCGCTGGCGCTGTCGGTCTTCAAATTTCGCAGTACGGCGAGGGCAAAGACAGCCGACTCGGCCGCGTTTGATGCACCGCATGGATTCATCCCGCATGGCTCAATAAGCTGACCGCTGTTCAAACCGCGTTGCCTTCTGCCGCGCGGTCATTGCCGCAGTTTGCCGAAATCTTTTGCTGGAGTTGTCCATCATGCCGGGTCACGCCGAAATCCCCCCTGCGGTACGTTCCGCCATTGTTTTTCCCGCCGCCCAGTTCGATGGCGCCTTGCTGGCCCGCCTGGGCAAGTCCGGGCCGCGCTACACCTCGTATCCCACTGCCGACCGCTTCGGCGCCGACTTTGGCGCCGGCGACTATCTGGAAGCCGTTGCAGCGCGGCGCCAGCGTGGCGGGCGTCCGCTGTCGCTGTACGTGCACATCCCGTTTTGCGACACGGTCTGCTACTACTGCGCCTGCAACAAGATCGTCACGCGCAAGCACGAGCGAGCGGCAACGTACCTCGATTACCTCAAGCGCGAAATCACGATGCAAAGCCAGCTGTTTGCGGGCATGAACGAGGTCGAACAACTGCACTTTGGCGGCGGCACGCCGACCTTTCTGCTCGACGCGGAGATGGACGACCTGATGGCGCATCTGCAGGCCAGCTTCCGGTTTGCGCCGGATGCGCTCGGCGAGTACGGGATCGAGGTGGACCCGCGCACCGTGTCGCCCGAGCGGGTGCACAGCCTGCGCCAGCAGGGGTTCAATCGCATCAGCCTGGGCGTGCAGGATTTCGATCCGGACGTGCAGCGCGCCGTAAACCGCGTCCAGCCCGAAGCCGAAACCGTGGCGATCATCGACGCCGCGCGTGCCGCCGGTTTCCGCTCGGTGAGCATCGACCTGATCTACGGCTTGCCCAAGCAGACGCTGGTCAGCATGGCGCAGACGCTCGAGAAGGTCATCCAGGCCAGCCCGGATCGCATCTCGGTCTACCACTATGCCCATATGCCGCACCTGTTCAAGCCGCAGCGGCGCATCCTGGAAGCGGACATGCCGACTGCGGACACCAAGCTCGCCATGCTCCAGCTGTGCATCGAGCGCCTGGGCGCGGCGGGTTACGTGTATATCGGCATGGACCATTTCGCCAAGCCGGGCGACGACCTCGCCGTGGCCCAGCGCCAGGGCCGGCTGCACCGCAATTTCCAGGGCTATTCCACGCATGCCGATGCCGATCTGGTCGCATGCGGCGTGTCAAGCATCGGCGCCGTGGGCGCGACCTACAGCCAGAACGCCAAGACGCTCGAGGATTACTACGCGCTGATCGATGCCGGCGTGCTGCCGCTCCAGCGCGGCATCCGTCTTGGCATGGACGACCTGCTGCGCCGTGCGATCATCCAGAAGCTGATGTGCCAGTTCGAGTTGTCGATCGGCGCCATCGAGCAGGCATTTCCGATCGTGTTCGCCGAGCACTTCGCGCCCGAGCTGGCGGCGCTGCGCGTGCTGCAGGCCGATGGCCTGGTGCAGGTGGACGACGCCTGGATCAGCGTCACGCCCAAGGGGCGCCTGTTGATCCGCAACCTGTGCATGGTGTTCGATCGCTACCTTGGCCAGCAAGCCGGTGGGCCGCGCTTTTCGCGCACGATCTAGGCGCGGCGTCAGCCCCGCACGACGCGCACCACGACCGCCACCATCACGACCAGCACCGCCAGCACGCCCAGCGCCGCCAGGATCACGCCATACCACGGGCGGCGCGTGTAGGCGCCGCCCGTGATGACCGCGACATACCGTTCCTGCGCGCGGCCGCCCCAGACATGCCAGCCGGCCAGCAGGCCGATCGTCGCCGAGACGGGCGGCGCCAGATTGCGCCCGACGATGTCGCTCACGCCGAGCAGCACGCCGAACGCGACGAAGTAACCAAGCAGCATGCAGCACCAGGCCCGCGCTTCCAGAGACTGGTCGTCTTCACCCAGCGTCGTCCAGTTGCACATGTGGATGTAGGCGCTGAAGGCAGGCGAGAGCAGTACGCCCAGATACGTCGCTGCGCGCGGATTCCACAGCGGCAAGCTGGCGTCGAGCGTGCACGCTTTGCTGGGCGTCGTCGGGGGCGCGTCGGTTGCTTCCTCAAGAACGGTTTCCACGGCAGTCTCCATTGATTCCATGTGGAAACATCATGGGCATGCGCCGATGGATCATCCTTGATGCCGGGCAGCTCAGGCCAAGACGCCGCACCAGGGTCTGCGCTGGCCCAAGCGTCAGTCGCCGCCGCCCAGGCGTGCGATGGCGCGCACGTAGACGAGTTCGGCGATCAGCTCGACCAGCGTCTGCGTCACGATGATCGCCGGCAGCAGTGGCAGCGCGCCTGGCACGGCCAGCGCCAGCGGCAGGATCACGAGCGAGTTGCGGGTGGCGCCGCTGAAGGCGACGGCGCGCGCAGCGGGCGCCGCCAGCCGGAACAAACGTGCGACGAACCAGCCGGCCAGCGGCGCCAGCACCGCAAAGGCAATGTAGACGGGGATGACGGCCAGCGCGGCTGCGCGCGACTGGCCCAGCTGCGGCAGCACGGACGCCACCACGACGAACAGCACGAGCGCCGTGGCCGGCACCGGCAGCACGCCCAGCACCGCGGCGGCCTGCGCACCGGTGCGCGTGCGCGCCGCCCAATACTGCACGGCGCCCGCCAGGACCAGCGGCGCGGCGATCAGCCAGACGAAGGCATCGATGAAGGGCGCCGGCTGGATCAGGGCGGCGGCAGCGTCGCCCAGCAGGATGCGCAAATAGACCGGCAGCAGCGCCATCTGCGCCACCAGCAGCACGGGCGTTGCCGCCAGCAGAACGCGCGCATCGGCGCGGCCCAGGTGCGAGAACGTCACCACGTAGTCGATGCAGGGTGCGAGCAGCACGAGCAGGACGCCCAGCCGGATTAACGGGTCGGCCGGTGCCAGCGGCAGCAGGCATGCCACCAGCAAGGGGATCACGAGAAAGTTCGTGATCAGGAGCGCGGCCAGAAAGCGCAGGTGCGTGAAGGCTTGGCCCAGTTGCGCCAGCGGCACCTGCAGAAAGGTCACGAACAGCATGAAGGCCAGGGCCGGATTAACGACGCCGGCCAGCCCGGTCGTTGCCGGCGTCAAGCCTGCCACAACGAGCGCCAGCGCCACAGCGCCGAAGTAGATGGCGATCTGCCGGTGTTCCAGCTTGTCGCGCAATGCCTGCATGGGTGTGTCGCCTGGTCGGATGAATGTGCGTGTATTGTAAGATGCCGCTGTCGATCGATCGGGAGAGCATGTGCAGTACCGGAACCTCATGTTGTACTGGCTGGCCCTTGGCCTTGGCGGGTTGCTGGCCTTTCGCGTGCCCGGTGTCGGCTTCGCGCTGGGCATCGGCGCGCTGCTGTATTTCGTCTACGCGATTGGCTACTGGCTGATGTTCGTCGTGTTCCTGCACACGCGCCCGCGCAGCCGCTTTGTCTTTGGCATGACCCGGCGCACGTTCGCGATCCGGCTGGCGATCGGCGCAGCCATCGTGTGCATCGGCAGCCTGCTGCTGGGGTGGAAGGTGCTGGCCTGCATCGCGGCCGCGCTGCTGTGTTACTGCGGCGAGAGCGTTTTCAAGGACCGGATGTTGACGGCGGCGCGCGGCTATACGGATTGATCAAGGTTCTTCGTCGGTAGCACAGTACTTACGCCGCACCGCAACACCCATGTTGTCGATTTGTTTACTTCCATGTTAGATTCTTCACGGCAAAAAGCAGCCACCGCCGACGCTAGATCATCACAAGGAAGCCCACGACATGCCATTGACCCGCCAGCGCAGCACGCGCGCCCTCATCGCCGCCCTGTTCGTTCCCGCCATGCTTGCCGGGGTGGCCTTGCCGGCAGCAGCCGCGCCAGCGCCCGTCGCGCAGGCAAGCGCGAGCAAACCAGATGCCGCGTTCAACGTCTGGGCCGACCGCTTCGCCGAAGACTGGGTGCGCCTGTCGCCACAGACGGCCACGTCGACCCAGTACTTCAGCGGCGCCGAGCAGGCGCGCCTGGATCGCGAACTGACGCCGCTGACCGCCGCGCATCGCCAGAAAGCGGTGGCGCTGGCCCGCGAAGGCCTCAAGCGCCTCGATGGCTTCAAGAATGCCCCGCTGGATGCGACCCAGAAGATCTCGGCATCCGTCATGCGCTGGTCGCTGGACAACGTGATCGCGAACGAGCCGTTCGAAGACTACAACTTCGTGTTCTCGCAGTTCAGCGGCGTGCAGAATGGTCTGGTCAACTTCATGACCAACACGCACCCGATGCGCAACAAGCAGGACGTCGACAGCTACCTGGCGCGCCTGGACCAGGTCGGCATGCGCATGGACGAAGCGCTGGTGCGCGCACGGGGCGCCGCGGCCAAGAAGCTGATCCCCCCGCGCTTCATCCTCGAGCGCGCGCAATTCCAGGTCGACCACTTCCTCAAGCCCTCGGCGGCCGAGAACGTGTTCGTGACATCGCTGACCGAGCGCAGCGCCGAGCTGAAAGACCTGACCCCGGAAGCGCGCAGCGCCGCCATCGCCCGTGCCACCAGCATCGTCGAAACGAAGGTGCGCCCGGCCTATGCGCGCGTGCAGGCTTTCATGGCCGAGATCCATCCGGCCACCACCGACGTGGCCGGCATCTCGCGCCTGCCAAACGGCGCCGCTGCGTATGCACGCGCGCTGGAAAACTTCACCAGCACCAAGCTCACCGCCGACCAGATCCACACGATCGGCTTGCGCGAAGTGGCGCGCATCGAAGCGGAGATGGACAAGCATCTGAAGTCGCTGGGCTTGAGCGAAGGCGGCATCGAAGCGCGCATAAAGCAGCTCGACGCGCGCTTCCAGCCGAAAGGCGAGGGCGATCCGCGCCCGGGCATCATCGCCAGCTACAACGAGATGGTGCGCGACGCCGAGCGTCGTAGCGCGCCGCTGTTCAACCTCAAGCCACGCGCACCGGTGGACGTGCGCCGCGTCCCGCCGATGACCGAGCCATCGGCCGCGGCCCACTACAGCATGCCGGCGCCGGATGGCACGCGCCCTGGGATCTTCTGGGTGCCGCTGGTCGGCCCGACGTTCCCGATGATCCGCATGCGCAGCCTGTCGTATCACGAGGCTGTGCCGGGTCACCACTTCCAGCTCGCGATCCAGCAGGAGATGAAGGACCTGCCGAAGTTCCGCAGCCAGCGCATCTTCAGCGGCGGCAGCGCGCACTCGGAAGGCTGGGCACTGTACACGGAGCGCCTGGCGGTGGAGCAGGGCTGGTATGAAGGCGACGTGCCGGGCCTGCTCGGCGCGCTGGGGTCGGAACTGTTCCGCGCCCGCCGCCTGGTGGCCGACACCGGCCTGCACACCAAGAACTGGACGCGCCAGCAGGCGATCGACTACGGCATGGGCGTGCAGGAAACCGAGCGCTACATCGTCTGGCCCGGCCAGGCCAATGCCTACATGATCGGCATGCTGCGCATCCTGGAACTGCGCCAGAAGGCGCAGACCGAACTGGGCGACAAGTTCTCGCTGCCGGCGTTCCATGACCTGGTGCTGGGCGCCGGGTCGGTGCCGCTGGATGTGCTGGGCAATCTGGTGGACAACTGGATTGCGGGGCAGAAGAAGGCGTGATGGCGGGCGCAGTGCGTTAGCGCGTTGTTGGTAGAGCCGGTGTGATGACGACATCCCCGCGCAGGCCTGGCCTGCGCGGGGATTTTTCATTAGCCGCGTATGTTCGCTGACATATGGTCCGACCTGCAATTCTGGATCGAGACATGACGCGCATCCACCGGGCCGAACCAGTCATACACGCTGGCGAAACCGCCGGTGCGAAGAACCCACGCTGTCTTTGTTTTGGTGTTCATGACGATCGTATGGCGAAAGCCATCTGCCACCTTGCTGTTGTCGCGGACCGCAACCCGGATGAATGATCCAGGATCGGTCATGTCCGGCGCTGTCGCTGCCGGAATCGGCGTTTTAAAACCTGAAAACGAGATGCCATAACGGGTCGATAAAGCCTCGGACAAGGGGCATGCAACAGCCTGGAGTGAACACAGGATGAGCGCAGCGGCGACCGCAACATGTTTCATATATTGGTTTGTGGTGGTTTCGGGATGACTGCGTTGGCTGACCTGAAGCTTAACGCAATCCAGGCGAGCAATGCGCCAATCCAGACGCATAAAATTGGCTCTGCAATGATTTGCAATCCGGCGGATAAAGCGTGTGGTCCCGGAAGGCCGATTGCCGAGCTGAGTGCGACGACGGGCAAGCAGAAGATGGGCACCAGTCGAAACTGCGGTCGTCCCAAGAGCCTCAATGGACTGAATAAAAGAATCGCATAGATGATTAACTTGCACCAGATGAACAGTCTCGACGAGGCTGTTCCGCCGAATAGGAAATACGGAAGCATGGCGAGCATTCCCAACACGAATGCAGCGATGTAGCCAAGCCATGAGCGTGCTCGCATAGTCGTCCTTCAGGGTGCACAACGAGTCCTGCTGGCCGAATCCGGCCGATCGCATCAGCTTGGCAGATTGCTTGGCCATAAAGCCGCTGGCTATCCCGACTGGCACGAATCAACCCGAAGCGGGTAGTGCGACATGACGTCAAGCCGCGTCAGGCACGTTGCTTGCGTACCTGGACTGGGCCCATGGGGGCAGGCCAGAGCTGCAGGTGGTAATGGTCGCTGCCCACGAGCCCATTGGCTGACACGGAGTCAATCCCTTCAAAGCTGGCACGAACACGGTAAGAAACTGCCGGTAATTTGATGCGCACTGCGTCTGGAAAATAATCCGTGCAGCCTGCCGCGACGATCGTTCCGCTTTCCACTGCGATGGAGCATTCGACAACGTGATCAAACTTGTCGGCATCGAGTAAGGGCTCATGCTCCAACACGGCGATCGTGACGGGTACGTCGCTGTTGCTGACCGTGCCGATTCCGACGGTACCTGGAGCAACCGCCAGCAGACGTTCGATAGCAGTATCAGTCCAGGCGTCAGAGAGATTGCTGTCGATTCCCTCGTCCTGAATGTAGAACTGGTGGTAGTCGGCGAATAAAGTCAGCTTGTAATATGGCATCGGCACCTTGGTGTTGTCGCTGGCGGCAGGTATGCATTCAGGTAGCAAGTCCGGCATGTGGACACAAGCTCCACACTACGCTGATATCAGTAGCTGATGCTAATCGCGTTCAGCATGCCAACGGCAATCGAGAGCGACGCCAGCAGAATTGCAGGCGCGACCTTGCGTTGACGAATGCAGTTACCGCAGCCATTGAGCTTGTGGAGGACCTGGAAGAGAATCATCTGCACCACGCCGGTGATCGTCGCCCATTTCGCCATCTCGACAAGGCTATGGGTATAGAAGATCGCCGCCATCAGCGGGAAAATAAAGCCGAGGATCGCGCCGGAGAACGCAACTGCAGCGGCGACATTACCGTCCTGGACTTCACGAAACTCATTGTATGGCGTTGTGACCGAATAGATGACCATGAAGGCTGCGAGCAGGGCTACCGAAGTAAGCAGATAGCCGATGAAGTTGATGAAGCCTGGATCGATGGTGTAGCCGGACATGCTGGTTTCCTTTTATTCGAAGAAGTGTGGAACGAAGTTGCTCATATTGGTCGTAATGCGATTGGCATCTTCGCGGATGCACATACCCGCTGCCGCATCTCCCACTACCCAGGCACCCACAACGGGAAAGAACCCATCGTGTTCCTTCAGATCGATCAGTTCCTGGAGGACGTAACCTTCTGCGCCGTAGTCCTGCTCATGACCCGTGGCGATCTCCTTGCCATCCCGCAGCAGCGTGATGTTGGCGCCTTCGCGCGAGAAAAGCGGCTTGCGCGCGTACGACGTGAATCCAGCTGGAAGAACGTCATGCTCGAAGTAGGCTGGGAGCAGCAACCGGTGGTCCGGGTACAGTTTCCAGAGAATGGGAAGAATTGCCTTGGTCGAGAACATCGCTTTCCACAAAGGCTCGACCAGTTGCGTGCTGGTGTTCAGCAGATGAACGCCGAAGTCTTCCCGCATCATCCATTCCAGGGGATAGAGCTTGAACAGGATGTCGATCTGCTGGTCATCCTGGTCCACGAAGTAACCCGTTTCGTGGTTGAAGCCCAGGCCCTCTGTGAAGACGTGCTTCACCTCAAAACCTGCCTGTACCGCAGTGTCCATGAGGTAGTGGACGCAGATCCAGTCTTCTTCGTTATCCGATACCGACGCGAAGTGGATACGCCGGGGATGCGGACCTGTTGGGCGGCGCTTCGCGACGATGGTGTTCCACTGCGCTACCAGTTTTTCGTGCAGGGAGTTGTACTGGTCGCTATCGGGCTTGACGTCTTCCAGCCAGTCCCATTGCGACACGGCGCTCTCGAGCAGCGATGTCGGCGTATCGGCGTTGAACTCCAGCAGCTTCGGCCAGCCTTCGCCGTTGTAGGCGAAGTCGAAGCGGCCGTACAGTGTCGGGTCCTCATTGCGCCACGACGCCGCGACGACGGCATGAAACTGGGGCGGGATACCAAGCTGGCCGAGAAGATGATTGTTCACGATATGCTCACCTGCCTCTTCCAGCATGTGCAGCAGTTCGTTGCCTGCTGCCTCGATGCGGTCCACCTGCAGGGTTGTGAACTTGTATGCAGCGGTCTCTTTCCAGTAGTTGTCCCATGCATGGAAGGACAGGCCCCGGGATTCAAGCCGCAGTGCCTTGTTCTTGCGCTCGTCCAGACTGATTCGTTGCATGGCTAGCCTCCGAATGAGCCACGGCTACCGCCGCCGCCGAAGCCGCCGCGCGAAACGGACCGCGAACCGTTTGACCACGCGGCGTTGCGGGTGATGATGGTGCTGCGCCCCGGCACGATTACCGGCACGCCGGAAGCGCCGGCCTTGTGGAGGTTGTAAGCGCCGTAGTGGCTTGGCATGGGGCGGGCGCGGCCTTCGCGGTCGATGATGTAAGGCATGCCGCTGCCATGACTATAAAAATAGCGGGGACCCAGATAGACACTGCCGGTTCGCTTGCACCCATCGTCGTCCCAGTCACGGTCGCACTCTCCCTTCGTCCGATACGCGTCCTGACGCGTTTCGGCGGCTTGTTGCTGAAGCTGCTGATCAGCGTCGTCGGGTGCGCAACCGGTCACGAGGCCAGTCGACCCGAGCAGAAGGAGCGGCACAAGGTTCGATTTTTTCATGTTTATTGGAGTAAAAAGTCCTGAAACTGTGGTTGTTCCACATCAGCGGGTCGCCAGCCACTGTCGACACCGCGTACGTGGCCAAGGTAGGCCAACGATTCATTGAGAATAAAACGGTGATCGACATCTTCCGGCTCGATCACACCCTCATATGGATGCAGTAACATCCACTTGATCGACGCGATGATCGTCGAGACGACCTGCATCGATGTCGCGTTGTTATGTGGCGCCAGCGATTTGGCCTGCTCAACAGTAAGGGTCGAGCCGTACCAATAGGCGCCGCTATCGTGGATCAGCAGCGCGCCAAGTTCGTCCTGTCCAGTCACAGGATTTTGCATGACGGCTTTTTCGACCTCGGCCAGACTCTCGGCCTTGTTGTAGAGGCGACCGATCATCTCCATGGCTCTCCCGCACGGCCGGTATGCGTAATAGACTGTGGGACTGTAGGTAGCGACGCCGTGTTTACGTAGCGTCAGCATGTCTGCGATGGAGTGCGCCTCGTGATGCGTCACGAGATGTGCCTCATGCTCTCCGGACGAGGGCACCCAGGAACGGACCCTTGTATTCAGGGCAGTCCTGCCCGGCATATACGCGCTGCGGGCGCCATCGAAATTCAGCACGTCGCTTCGAGATGCTTCATGGGATCCCCATCCCATTTCTACCGGCTGGTGACAAAGCTCCGAGATGAAACCATCCACCGACCAGGTATTCACAAAGGTAGTGCGCGGGTAGCACCGCCGGTCATCTTGCGTATCGCATTCGGCAATCTGGACAGTGCTGACGCCCAGGTCCAGCGCCAGCTTCGCGTGGTCGCCTCGGAACTCGATGCGCTTGATGAGCGCAAGTTCCTCCAGACCCTGTTTCACAAAATGGGTGATCAGGCCGGGATTCGCACCATTGGCGACCAGGGCCGTAGCGTGTCCCTTGCCACGCAAGCGCACTGCTTGCTGGCGCAGCGCATGGTTGGTCAGTTGCTCAGCTTCATACCCGCCCTCCCAGGGTTCGAGACAGGTGTCCAGGTACATGACCCGGTTTTCCCGGCACCATGTCATCAGAGCAAGCGATGAAACATTCACGGAAACGTTGATCAGCAGGTCGCCAGGAGAAAGCAACGGTGCGAGAAGGCGCTGGAAATTATCGGCCTTCAACGGATGCAGTGTGAACAAGACGCCGTACTGCTGTGCCACGTCGGCGCCACGATTGTCGGCAGCGATTGCGCGAATCGACGCCAATTCCGGGAAATGACGACGCAGCATCGGGGTCAGCGCCTGGCCGATGCTTCCGTATCCGATCAGGACTATTCTCAATTTCTGTTAACAATTAATTGCGACAACGTCAGGGCCTGTCTTTGGAGCGAATCGCATGTACACCGGCGGGTACGACGATGAGCAGCCCAGGCAGCGCCCGCCCCGTCGTTTGCCTTGGTGCTTTGTGAGCGATATATGGGCTGCCAGAGCGATATGCTGGTCCGGCATGATTGCCTGTGTGTGGATCGGAGCGTGTCTGCCGGATGTTATCAGCTGCAGGGGCCGTCGAAATGCTCGCTTTGTCACGACCCTTGCCTGAAGTATGTCTGTAGTCGTTGCTACCACCGAGGTCGTATCTGAAGGATCAGACCTGTCCCCGGCTGCGCAGCTCGCTGGGCGCCACGCTCGGCCTCCTGCCTGATTGCCACAACACTGCGAAGTCTTGCGGCACGCCCGGCATCAAGACCGCCAGGGAAGTTCAATTGCAGTACCGTCTGGAAAGAAAGCAAGCACTGGAGACATCGAAAATACGGCAACGAACTGCAGGTGATCCAGGCCGATATTGATGATCTGGTGCTCGACATTGGCAGGAATGACGACTGTCATGTCGCGAGAAAACCGTTCTGTTTTCTCCCCCAAACGCAACTCGCCGGTACCGCTACTGCAAATCACCACCTCCTCGCAATCGTGCCGATGTGGCGGCGTAGCGCCACCAGGCGCAACCGATTGCTGCCATACCGACAGCTTGCTCAATCCGTCCTCATGGCCGGCGAGGGTGGCATGGGAAATACCCGGAATGGCGCTGGGCAGAGGCTGTTGGTTGGACATCACATGCA
>Ga0308158_10004720_pt1 | contig 11423 bp, 11 predicted proteins | sample PhyBR2_FD_201038 | JGI IMG/M metagenome (GOLD analysis project Ga0308158, IMG submission 201038) | Phyllosphere microbial communities from UC Gill Tract Community Farm, Albany, California, United States - DLSLB.R2 | ecosystem: Host-associated > Plants > Phyllosphere > Unclassified | place: USA...
AGGCATCAGTGACGAAGATCTCAGTACCGCACTTAATGTGATGCGTAAAATGTCTGACTCCATGAACAAGCCGCTTTAGATCGCATCGCGGTTTTGTGAATTTCTGCCCTGACTTTGATCCACATCTGCCCTTTTTCGGACATCAGCAAACGTTTAATTTCCCCCATTAAAGTTCATGGCGGAGCGTTGGAGATGCGGTACTCGTCGCAGACTGTGTTCGGTCTTCTGGCCATTCTTTCCATCGCCTTGGTTCAGACGATGGATATGGGGCATGGCACCCGGCATTTTTACGCAAATGCCGTCAATGACATAAGCACCAACGATGGCCTTATTTTCGAAACAAGAGCAACGACGGCAGCTGGTGTGAACGCCATAGCGCAGGTGCGTAACGCGTTGAGCGCGATCTGATCCATCACCTTTTTGATTTGTATGTTTCAATGCAAACCCCGAGCCGTTTTGCCTTCTTCAGGATGCGCGTTAGACCTTATGGCGCGAGCGTGCGCAGATAGGACATCAATTCGCTGGCTGTGTCGCTGGCTCGCTCCGGTTCACGAGATACGATCGCTTCGATCAGCGTGGCATGGGCATTGGCAGAGCCAGTTATGCCGGTCGATGGTCGCAGTCTGAACCAGAATCTGCGGCTATGTGTTTGCAGGGGCGCGGCGAGACGCGCGGCATAAGGATTGCTGGCTGCTGCGCCAAGCACGATGTCAAATGCCTTATCCGCATCCAGAAACAGTGAAACATCTTCTGATGGTATGGCCTGACGCATGGCGTCAGCGGCAGCTTTCAGTCGCTCATAATCGCGCGCGCTGCCAAAACGCGCAGCATCGCGCGCCAGCACCCGCTCGACACCTTCGCGTGCGTCCAGAACCTTGATGAAATCCGTCGGATCAATTTGCGCGATTGCAATGCCCGAACGCGGACGAACCTCAACCAGCCCTTCCCAGGCCAAACGCTGAATCGCTTCGCGAATGGGGGTTCGCCCCATTCCTGCCAATTCGATCAAGGACCGTTCGTTGACGATTGCGCCGGGTTCCAGTTCGAGCGTTACAATAGAGCGTTCTAGAAGGCGGTAGGCTTGTTCTGCAAGGCTTTCGCTTCCCCAGCTATCGATAAGAGTTGGGCTATTTTTAACGGTCTTGTCGTGGACGCTTGCATGTTCCATGCAGATATAAGCCTTATAATGATAGCAATTGACAGGTTTGAACCTTACAAATATATCTGTGATATATCAACGAACAGCGCTATGTCATCACACAATACCAAGAATACCGGTACTGAACGATTACCATCGATAGCGAGCTTTTGGCATGGTGTCATTCCAAAAAATGGATGGACAGGACCGGTGCTAATGGCGCGAAAATAGATCAGAATTGTAAGCTGAGACAAATATTAGCAGACCGGTCGGGAGCCGCGCATTTATGAATTCTGATCCAAAGGGGCAACATGACATCGTCATTATTGGTGGCGGGATTGTCGGTGTGGCAACTGCTGCATTGTTGGCCGAAACAGGTCGCGAAGTTCTTGTGATCGACCGCAGCGGTATTTGCGAGGAAACAAGTTCCGGCAATGCCGCCGCCCTTGCATTTTCTGACATTCTGCCAATGGCCTCGAAAGGCGTCATGCGCAAGGTTCCGGGTTGGTTGATGGACCCTCTCGGGCCGTTCACGATCCGGCCCTCCTATTTCCCCAAAATGATCTCGTGGCTTTACCGCTTCTGGCGCGCAAGCAGCGCGGAAGCGCTTGAGAAGACGACAATCGCGCAGGGCAATATGATGCATCTTGCCGAGAGCGAGATGCTCGGACTGATTGATCGGGCTGGTTTGCGTGACCGACTGCGTGAAGATGGAAATCTTGAACTTTATGAAAGCGAGGCAGAACTCGCCGCATCGCAACCCGGCTGGGATGCGCGTGAGAAGGCCGGTATCGCCTATGAACATGTGCGTGGGAGCCGCATGAAGGAACTGCAGCCGGGTCTTGATGCGCGTTTTGTGGCTGGCACCTTTGTACCGGGTTGGAAGAATGTCAGTGATCCGAAACTGTTCGGTCAGGCCATCTGGGCCTATGCGGAGAGTAAAGGTGCGCGCTTTCTGCAGGCGAAGGTAATAAATGCACAATCGCACAATGATGGTGCGCTTGTCCGCCTTGACGATGGCACGGAAATCAATGCTTCGCACCTTGTGCTCATGGCGGGCGCCTGGTCAAAGAATATCGCACAAGGCTTTGGCGATGCCGTGCCGCTCGATACCGAGCGGGGCTATAATACGACGCTGCCGGTTGGCAGCTTCGATGTAAAGCGGCAGTTGACGTTCCCCGGTCATGGTTTCGTCATCACGCCGATGGTGACAGGTTTGCGTGTGGGCGGTGCGGTCGAGTTCGGAGGCCTGCAATTGCCGCCAAACTTTGCGCGCTCGAGCGCGATGCTGAAAAAAGCCTCTATGTTTTTGCCGGGGCTGAAAACAGAGGGCGGGCGGCAATGGATGGGTTATCGTCCCTCCTTGCCCGACTCCATGCCGGTTATCGGGCGCGCATCTTCAGGTGGCAATATTTATTATGGTTTCGGCCATGGCCATTTGGGTCTCACGCAATCGGCAGCGACAGGGCGTCTTATCTGTGATCTCATCACAGGTTCAGCCCCTGCCATCAATATTGAACCATTCAAGCCACAACGTTTTCGGAACTGAGCATCATGGCAAGACATTCTTTTTTCTGCGTCGACGGACATACATGCGGTAACCCAGTGCGTCTGGTGGCTGGCGGCGGGCCGAACCTCGAAGGTTCCAACATGATGGAAAAGCGCGCACATTTCTTGCGCGAGTATGATTGGATCCGCACCGGCCTCATGTTCGAGCCGCGCGGACATGACATGATGTCTGGCTCCATCCTCTATCCGCCGACTCGTCCCGACTGTGATGTTGCAGTGTTGTTTATTGAAACGTCGGGCTGCTTGCCGATGTGTGGGCATGGCACTATCGGAACCGTGACCATGGCGATCGAGCAGGGGCTTGTGACGCCGAAGACACCGGGAAAGCTCAATCTCGACACGCCTGCGGGGCTTGTGTCCATCGAATATGAGCAGAATGGTCAATATGTCGATCGGGTGCGTCTTACCAATGTTCCCGCCTTCCTATATGCGGAAGGGCTGGAAGTAGAATGCCCTGATCTTGGACCTATCAAAGTCGATGTCGCCTATGGCGGAAACTTCTATGCCATTGTCGAGCCGCAAGAAAATTACACGGACATGCAAGATTATTCCGCGCTGCAATTCATTGCGTGGAGTCCGGTGCTGCGTGAGCGTTTGAACAAGAAATATAATTTCCAGCATCCTGAGCTGTTGGACATCAATCGTCTGACGCATATTCTCTGGACGGGAAAACCGAAGCATACTGAAGCCCATGCGCGCAATGCAGTTTTCTACGGCGACAAAGCGATTGACCGTTCGCCTTGTGGCACAGGCACTTCGGCCCGAATGGCGCAGCTTGCGGCCAAAGGCAAGCTGAAACCCGGCGATGATTTCGTGCATGAATCCATCATTGGATCGCTGTTTCATGGCCGCGTTGAGCGTGCTGTGGAGGTAGCTGGCGGTCGCGGAATCATCCCTTCCATTGCGGGATGGGCACGGATGACAGGCTACAATACCATCTTCATTGATGACCGTGATCCGTTTGCGCATGGATTTACCGTTGCGTAAAATCGGTACGGTAGGCAAAAATAGGGAGTTACCCCTATTTTTTTGTCTGCAATGCGTTGGGGAAACTGTGGAATAAACGGTCTGCGGCAGGAGAAAAAAATATATACAGGTCCCTTTTTAGGGGACATAACTAGTTTGTGGAGGAAGGAAGTCATTAGTCTTTTGTCTGAGACAAAAGGGGCTTGCATTCCTTTATACAGCCGTTAGGTGTAATTATCCGGGAAAAAATGAAGTCGCACGAAATAATGATGCGGCAATAAAACCGGGCAGAGTAAAATGGGTGGCTTCTAGATGGAATATTTCTTCCAGCAGGTGATCAACGGGCTCGCGCTCGGATCGATCTATGGCCTGATCGCCATCGGCTATACGATGGTCTATGGCATTATCGGCATGATCAACTTTGCGCATGGCGATGTTTTCATGCTCAGCGCCTTTATGGCGCTGATTGTTTTTCTAATCATCACGACATTCATAGGAGCGCTGCCAATCGCGCTTCTGTTGCTGGTGATGATGGTTGTTGCAATGCTTCTGACGGGACTCTGGAGTTGGACGATTGAGCGCGTGGCTTATCGGCCTCTGCGTGGATCGTTTCGCTTGGCCCCGTTGATTACGGCAATCGGCGTATCTATTGCGCTATCGAACTTCGTTCAGGTGACGCAGGGTGCACGCAACAAATCCATTCCGAACCTTCTGAATGGGACATACAGCCTGTTCGGCTCGAACGTGACGATTTCTCTTAAGCAGATAGTCGTTGTCGTAGTGACGGCGGTTTTGCTGTCTGTCTTTTGGTATATCGTCAATCGCACGTCCCTTGGTCGTGCGCAGCGCGCCTGTGAACAGGATCGCAAAATGGCGTCGCTTCTTGGCATCAATGTAGACCGTGTTATCTCGCTTACCTTCGTAATGGGGGCGATGCTCGCGGCTGTGGCCGGAACCTTGTACCTGACGTTTTACGGTACGATTTCCTTTGCAGATGGTTTCATTCCTGGTGTGAAGGCGTTCACGGCTGCTGTTCTGGGCGGCATCGGCTCGCTTCCGGGGGCTGTGGTTGGTGGATTGCTGATTGGTCTCATTGAGGCATTGTGGTCGGCTTACTTCTCGATCGACTACAAGGACGTTGCCGCGTTCTCGATCTTGGCTATCGTGCTCATCTTCATGCCGTCCGGCATCCTTGGTCGTCCTGAAGTGGAAAAGGTGTAATCATGGCCGTACAAACAGGTTCACGCCCGGATTCCCTTTTAGGTCGGGCCATTCGTGAGGGTATCATCGCCGGTCTGGTGGCGCTGGGCCTCTTCTGCCTCATTATCGGGTTTAAGACCGAACAGGATATCAACAACCAGCTGGTGCTGATTCAGCGTTGGGGGTTGCTTGCGGTGATGGTTGCCATTGCCGCCATCGGGCGATTTGGGTTTGTTGTGTTGATTCAGCCTTGGCTTGAATCGCGCAAGCTAGCCAAAGGTAAGCCGCTCCCGGCAGCAACAGGTGACGTCTCATTCTTTCGGCGTCACTTTTCATCCCTTGGCGTTGCTTTCCTTTTCGTTTATCCGATCATCATCGTGGCCATCTATGGATGGCAGGGATCGCTTAAGGGGGTCGATAATTTCGGCGTCCAAATTCTCATTTATGTGATGCTCGCATGGGGCCTTAATATCGTAGTTGGCCTCGCTGGACTCCTTGATCTCGGATACGTTGCCTTCTACGCCGTAGGGGCCTATTCCTACGCTATCCTGTCGAGTTACTTTGGCTTTTCCTTCTGGGTTCTTCTGCCGATGGCCGGGATTCTGGCTGCGACATGGGGTGTTATCCTTGGGTTCCCGGTCCTGCGCTTGCGCGGTGACTATCTTGCCATCGTGACATTGGCGTTTGGCGAGATCATTCGTCTCGTACTGGTTAACTGGACAGATCTTACGCGCGGTACTTTCGGCATATCGGGTATCGCCAAGGCAACTTTCTTCGGTCTGCCATTCAAAGCCGGTCCGGATGGTTTCGCTGCTCACATGGGCGTGACTTTCTCGCCAGCACATTACAAGTTCTTCCTCTACTATGTCATTTTGCTGTTGGCGCTATTGACGGCTTGGGTCACGATCCGTCTGCGTCGCATGCCAGTTGGCCGCGCATGGGAAGCACTTCGCGAAGATGAAATCGCCTGCCGTTCGCTCGGTATAAACACGACCACGACCAAACTCACAGCCTTTGCGACAGGCGCGATGTTTGGTGGTTTTGCCGGCTCCTTCTTTGCTGCCCGTCAGGGCTTTGTCAGCCCGGAATCCTTCATATTCATCGAATCTGCAATGGTATTGGCCATCGTGGTTCTGGGTGGTATGGGGTCGCTGATCGGTATTGCCATCGCAGCAATCGTGATGATCGGCGGCACGGAATTATTACGCTATCTGGACTTCCTAAAGCTGATCTTTGGTCCTGATTTCACCCCTGAACAATATCGCATGCTCATCTTCGGTCTCGCCATGGTTATCGCAATGGTGCTGAAACCACGCGGATTTGTCGGAAGCCGAGAACCAAGCGCGTTCCTCAATGAGAAGAAGATGGTGTCGGGTGCCTTTACCAAGGAAGGGCACGGCTGATGGCGGAGACAAAAATTATGGCTGGCAATGGTTCGAAAGACACCATTCTTACAGTTGAGCATCTGTCGATGCGCTTTGGCGGTCTCGTCGCGATCAATGATCTGAGCTTTGATGTAAAGCGCGGGGACATCACGGCGATCATCGGTCCAAACGGTGCGGGCAAGACGACAGTCTTCAACTGCATCACCGGCTTCTACAAGCCCACCGGCGGCATGCTGACGATGAACCGGAACACGGGTGAGAAGTTCCTTCTGGAGCGCTTACCTGATTTCAAGATCACACAAGTGGCCCGTGTCGCGCGTACATTTCAGAACATCCGTCTGTTCTCAGGTTTGACCGTTCTGGAAAACCTCCTTGTCGCACAGCACAACACGCTGATGCGTTCATCGGGCTATACGATCTTGGGGCTTCTTGGCCTACCGGGATATAAGAAGGCTGCCAAGCAGGCGATTGAAAAAGCCCGTTACTGGCTTGAGAAGATCAACCTTATCGAGCGTGCCGATGATCCGGCTGGCGATCTGCCTTACGGCGATCAACGTCGTCTGGAAATCGCCCGCGCCATGTGCACCGAGCCGGAAATTCTGTGCCTCGATGAACCGGCTGCTGGTCTTAACCCTCGTGAATCGGCAGAGCTCAACAAGCTGTTGCTCGATATCCGCAAGGAAACGGGCACGTCGATCCTGCTCATCGAACACGATATGTCGGTGGTTATGGAAATTTCCGATCATGTCATCGTGCTTGAATACGGCACCAAGATTTCCGATGGCTCGCCTGAGGAAGTCAGGAACGATCCGCGCGTCATTGCCGCTTATCTCGGCGTGGATGATGATGAGATTGCTGAACTGATTGAAGAAGCGGACAAGCCAGGTATTGCCGATCCGGCTGACTTCATTGCAGCGCAGCTTGCGGAAGGGGCGATTGAGGAAGAAAAGGCAAAAGAGCCTCAACTCTTTGCTGGCGGTCTCGTCGCAGCACGCGATGGAAAGCCTGACAATCTAACCCTCATCAAGGGCATTGGTGCAGTCAACGAGAAAAAGCTCAACGAGCACGGCATCTACCATTTCGATCAGATTGCCGCTTGGACTGACGCCGACATCGTTCAGGCTGAAACCTATCTGGAATTTGACGGTCGTATTGCCCGTGAAAACTGGGCGGAACAGGCAGGCAAGCTTGCTTCAGGTCAGGCGACCGAGTTTTCATCGCGTGTTGAAGCTGGTGATGTTCCCACAAGCCATAAGTCTGCTCCCGCAAAGGCCGCCCGAGCCCCAAAAGGCACGAAGAGCACCAAAGCTCCGGCAAAGCCCAAGAAGGGAGGCGAATAATGACGGTTGAAACCATGCAAAAAAAGCAACCGCTTCTGGCCGTGGAAAAGGTCGAGACCTATTACGGTAATATCCGCGCTCTGAAGGGCATCGACCTGACTGTCAACGAAGGTGAAATCGTAGCGCTCATTGGCGCCAACGGTGCTGGCAAGTCCACGCTTATGATGACCATCTTCGGTTCGCCGCGTGCTCGCACCGGTCGTATTCTCTTTGGTGGCAAGGATATCACGTCCATGCCGCCGCATGAGATCGCGAAGCTCCGTATTGCTCAGTCACCCGAAGGTCGCCGTATTTTTCCGCGGATGACGGTTCTCGAAAACCTTCAGATGGGCGCCAGCCTTGATCACCAGCAATATTTCGAAGAAGATGTTGCGCTGATGTTCGATCTGTTTCCGCGTCTGAAAGAGCGTATCACACAGCGTGGCGGAACACTCTCGGGTGGTGAGCAGCAGATGCTGGCAATTGCGCGTGCCCTGATGGCGCGTCCGAAGCTTTTGCTTCTTGATGAGCCGTCACTTGGTCTTGCTCCGTTGATCGTCAAGCAGATCTTTGAGGCGATCAAGGAACTCAATCGTACGCAAGGCTTGACCGTGTTTCTCGTCGAGCAGAACGCTTTTGGTGCGCTCAAGCTCGCTGATCGCGGCTATGTTATGGTCAATGGATCAATCACGATGAGCGGCGCTGGCCGCGAACTGCTGGCTGACCCGGAAGTGCGTGCCGCCTATCTCGAAGGCGGAAGGCATTAAGGAGAAAAATCATGCAGGGAATTCTCTACGAAGAACCGTCATTCTGGCTGTTTTTTCTCATCACCTGTCTTCTGGGCGGTTGGGCCGCCTGGATGACTGGCCGTGCCTGTGCGCAGACCTGGCGAACCTATCCATACCTGCTGCTCTATCTTGTTCCTTTGGGCGCGGCGGTTCGCTTCATCCACTATGCCTTGTTTGAAGGCACGCTGCTTTCACTGCACTACTATGTGGTTGATGTGATTGTGCTGATGATCATCGGTACGATCGGGTTTCGTTATACCCGCACCAAGCAAATGGTGCGCCAGTATAACTGGCTTTATGAAAAAGCTTCGCCTCTCAGCTGGAAGGCAAAATAATTCAAAGCTTCGCCGTTATGCGGCGGAGCTTTTTTAAAAAGATCACGCTGAAAAACAGGTTTAGCGTAGATATTGCTGGCTAATCAGCAAGATAATAAGGCGATGCAAAAACATCGTTTCGGGGTAACTATAATCGGGAGTTCAAGTAATGAAGAAATCGCTTTTCTCAGGCGTTGCTCTTGCAGCAGTGATGGCTTTCAGTGGCTCGGCTTGGGCAGATGTACTGTTGGGCATTGGTGCACCACTGACCGGCCCAAATGCTGTGTATGGTGCTCAGATTCAAAAGGGCGCTGAAGCTGCAATCAAGGAAATCAATGATGCCGGTGGCATCAATGGTGAAAAGATCGCGATCACGCTTGGCGACGACGTTTCGGATCCGAAACAGGGTATTTCGGTTGCCAACAAGTTCGCAGCTGACGGTGTAAAATACGTCATCGGCCACTTCAATTCGGGCGTTTCGATCCCGGCTTCTGAAGTCTACGCTGAAAACGGCATTCTCGAAATCTCGCCAGCTGCAACCAACCCGGTCTATACCGAGCGTGAACTTTGGAACACGTTCCGTACGTGTGGTCGTGACGATCAGCAGGGCATCGTTGCCGGTCAGTACATCTTCGACAACTTCAAAGATGCCAAGATTGCTGTGATCCATGACAAGACACCTTATGGTCAGGGTCTTGCCGACGAAACCAAGAAGAAGCTCAACGAACTGGGCGCAAAAGAAGCACTTTACGAAGGCGTAAATGTCGGTGAAAAGGACTTCTCCGCTCTCATCGCCAAGATGAAGCAAGCCGGTGTGACGGTTGTTTACTGGGGTGGTCTCCACCCAGAAGCCGGTCTCATCATCCGCCAGCTGGCTGATCAGGGTCTGAAGGCCCAGTTTATCTCGGGCGACGGTATCGTGTCGAACGAACTGGCTTCGATCGCAGGTCCTGCTGTTGAAGGCACGCTGAACACATTTGGTCCGGACCCACGCAATGCCCCGGCCAATGCTGAGCTCGTCAAGAAGTTCCGCGATGCGGGCTTTGAACCAGAAGCCTACACGCTCTACTCCTATGCGGCGGTGCAGTCGCTGGCAGGTGCAGCAAAGGCTGCTGGCAGCAACGATCCACAGGAAATTGCCAAGGCTCTGAGAGAAAAAGGTCCGTTCCCAACCGTGCTGGGGGATCTTGCTTATGATGAGAAGGGTGATCCAAAACTCCCAGGTTACGTAATGTATAAGTGGGAAAAGGGTGCCGACGGGAAATATAATTACATTCAGCAATAATATTGCTTCAGCATTGTTTCGTTAAGTTCAGGAATGCCCGGCCATGAGCCGGGCATTTTTATTTGATGAAAACTTATGACGCATGATGTCATGCGAAAAAAGCATTATAATTAGATAATAATGAGGGTGGACAAGCGCAACATAAGTCATTCTACCTAACATAACGATGTTGTTCGGTGTAAATCGCGGTCAACAATTCGTTGCGTGGAGGGGCGGGGGAATGTCGCGATCTGATTCAGACAGCGCAGTGCTCTGACATTTTGAGTTTACGCGCATCTTTTCCGAAAGCCGGTTCACCGTTTTGGGGATGCGCTCTATGGGAGTAATTGAAATGAAGAAGTCCTTATTCTGCGGCGTATGCCTTTCCGCTTTGGTTGCGATGGGCGGAGCGTCTTTCGCTGATGTGCTGTTGGGTGTCGGTGCACCGCTAACCGGCGGTCAGGCCGCTTACGGCGACCAGATCAAGCGTGGCGTTGAAGCGGCTGTCGCAGAGGCCAATGCCAAGGGCGGCATGAATGGCGAACAGATCACCGTCGTTTATGGCGACGATGCAGCTGACCCCCGTCAGGGTATTTCGGTTGCAAACAAGTTCGTCGGTGATGGCGTCCAGTTCGTAATCGGTCATTTCAATTCGGGCGTTAGCATTCCGACATCGGATATTTATGCTGAAAACGGCGTGCTGATGATTGCGCCGGGCACCACAAATCCGACCTTCACCGAACGTGAATTGTGGAACACCTTCCGCACCTGCCGTCGTGATGACCAGCAGGGCATCGTTGCGGGCAAGTACATTGCCGACAATTACAAGGACGGCAAAGTCGCGATCCTGCATGACAAGACGCCTTATGGTCAGGGCCTTGCCGATGAAACGAAGAAGTCGCTCAATGCAAACGGCAAGGAAGAGACGCTCTACGAAGGCATCAATCAGGGCGACAAGGATTTCTCCGCTCTCATCTCCAAGATGAAGGCTGCAGGTATTAATGCTGTTTACTGGGGTGGTATGCACCCGGAAGCAGGTCTCATCATCCGTCAGATGGCCGATCAGGGTTTGAAGGCTCAGTTCATTTCGGGTGATGGTATCGTGTCGAACGAGCTAGCCTCCATCGCTGGCGATGCAGTGTCGGGTGTTCTGAACACGTTTGGTCCAGATCCGCGTGATGACGCAACTAATGCCGATCTGATCAAGGCGTTCCGCGACAAGGGTTTTGAGCCTGAAGCTTATACCTTCTATGCATATGCCGGTGTTCAGTCGCTGGTGGATGCAGCCAACGCAGCCGGAAACAACGACCCGCAGTCGGTTGCCGAAGCCATGAAGAGCAAAGGTCCGTTCAAGACCGTGCTAGGCAACGTGTCCTATGATGCAAAGGGCGATCCAAGCCTTTCGCCTTATGTCATGTTTGAGTGGCGCAAGGGTGATGACGGCAAGTATAACTACTTCCAGAAGAAATAAGGCAGACTC
>Ga0308158_10004722_pt1 | contig 11422 bp, 8 predicted proteins | sample PhyBR2_FD_201038 | JGI IMG/M metagenome (GOLD analysis project Ga0308158, IMG submission 201038) | Phyllosphere microbial communities from UC Gill Tract Community Farm, Albany, California, United States - DLSLB.R2 | ecosystem: Host-associated > Plants > Phyllosphere > Unclassified | place: USA...
ATGAACGTTGCTTCAGGTTAATTAATGACTTACAGCGACGCCCTGGTCCGGCTGTAAATCGCCGAAGCGTTTCCGTAAGGCCGGGGCGAGGCGCAGGGATGCGCCGAGAGGGCGTGGCCTGCAGGGAGGCAGGCTCATGCCCGACCCGATAGCCTGAAGGAATAAGCTGAGGGCACCGCGAAGCGGCGATTTACCGCCGGGAGCCCGGGTCGCCAGGGTGGTGGCGATTGAGCCACCCTGGCACGTTCACCGGTCATGCCGTTACAGAGTAGCAAGGAACATGAAGTGAACGGAATGACCACCAGAGCCGTATGTTCCCCCTCACCCCAGCCCTCTCCCTCAAGGGAGAGGGGGCGTCTGTGCAGGCATTATTTTTTGGGGATACTTATTTCACCGCTTCCGGCAGCGTCACAATCCACAACTCGCTGTCCGACTCCGGCTTCTTCAGCGGCTTCACGCTGAGCGTGGTTTCCACCGGTTTATCATCCAGCGTCAGCTTGCCTTCCGCGTTCACCCGATAATCCTTGAGCTTCTTGCCCTCGACCGGGTTTTGCATCGCCACCTTCACGCCAAAGTCGTTATCGTTCGCCACCGCAAGCCGTTTGCTGTCAATTAGCGCCAGCCCTTCGGCCTTCTCCTGCTGCCAGCCCAGCGTGCGCAGATCGACAATCTGCGTTTTAGCCGCAAGCGTTATGCCGCGCTGCGCCAGGGTTTTCTCATCATCAAACTCCGGGTACTCGCCCGGCTTGTCAAAGGCGGAAAGGTCGCTCGCCTTGCTGAGATCCACCTTGTAAATCAGGTTACGCATGCCGTCGTTTTTATCGCTTCCCTGCTCAATCAGCAGGATGTGCTGGTCATCGAGCGCCACAATGTCGCCGATTTTGGCGTCGCTGTTTTTACCGTAGGCCGCGCTGTCGATTGGGTAACCGTACATCGCGGTTTTCCCGGTCGCCGGGTCGAAGCTCACCAGACGCGTAAACAGCGCCTGCTTTTTGCTCTTACCGTCAATATCCAGCGTGCTTTGTACGGCGGCGATAATCCGCCCGTCCGGCATCCGGGTCAGGCCTTCAAAGCCCCGATTCGCCTGGCGCCATTTGATAATGTTTGGCAGACCGCCCGCGATGGACTTCTCCCCTTCCGCCGCCTGCGGCCCGTGGATCGCCAGGATCTTCCCTTTGCTGTCGACGTTAATCAGGAACGGGCCATACTCGTCGCACAGCCAGTAGCCGCCTTTCCCGTCCGGCGTGATGCCTTCCGTGTCCAGCCCGCGGTTGTCGCCCTTCAGAATTTTTAGCGTGTCGCTGAACGCCACTTCATTGGTCGAGCCAATCACGCCACTTTGCAGTGGCAGACCGTTAATCTCGCCTTTGTCATCATGCAGCGGGCGGGCATCCGTTGCCTCTGCTTTGCCGTTCTGAACGCGGATGGTCATCAGCAGCGGCGCAAAATCTGGCGTGACAAATATTTTGGCTTCGCTTTTACCCATTTTTGGCGCATCGGCGTTTGGACCGCGATCGGTCACGGTCGCAAAGGTCAGGGCGTCGCCCTGCTTGCCCGTAAACAGCAGGCCAGAACCGATTCCCACGGGCAGTCCGTTCGGAAACGCACTGGCAAACGCGCCGCTGTAGCTCACGTGGGAGCCTTCAGGGAAGCTGACGACATAGCGCTCAGCAGTAGGCTGCGCCGCCAGGCCAGAGAAAGAGAGCGCACAACCAATTAGCACAGGAATAATTTTTCTTTTCATATTGTTAGCATCCAGTTAGTGAAGCCAACACCGTAATGAAGAAACGTGTCAGAAAAATGACATGAAAGGACGACGGATCTGCACAAAATTACGTATAGCAACCACCAGAAATGTAAACCTCTGTCTTTATCTGTGACAACCGAAATATTTTTGGAAATTATTAGAAACTCAATTAATTCATCTCAAATTGCTTTCTTTCCCTCGTTCAGTTGTCGTTTAGCCAAAAATCTAAACTGTTCCTAAACGCGAATTTATTTGTCATTGACGACCTTCTAAACAAACAATTTGGCAACAGATAAAGATTAAATCCCCAACAAAAACAGCATAAAACCGCGATAGATATCACATTTGCAGTCATAAACATCCGTTGTTAAGGTGCCCTCAGATTAATTTGATAACGAGGAACACTCATGAAAAAGCTTAACGTACTTATCCTTTCCGCTCTGACCGCGGTATCTGGCTCCGCACTGGCGATGGGCGGCAGCATTGAGCAGGGTAAAAACTTTACCAACCTGAATGTGGAAATGGGTAAATCTACCTCCGGCCTGTATACCGAAGGCAACTGGCTCAAAAATACCGATGACGGCACCACGACCGGTGGCGTAGGTGCAGGCTACAACTTTGAAGTCGGCCCGGTGATGTTGAACGCAGGCGCTAAGGCTCTCTACGTTGGCCCGAAAAAAGGCGATAATGGCGTGGCGTTCCCAATCGGCGGCGGCGTGAACGTTGCTCTGACCGACAGCATTAAGGTCTTCGGTGAAGGTTACGTTGCGCCAGACGGGCTGAACAACAGCGTGAAAAACTATGTTGAAGCTAACGGCGGCGTAAGCTGGACCCCAATCAAACCGGTTACGCTGAAAGTGGGTTACCGCCACGTGAGCGTTGACGGCAAAGATGGTCGTCCAAACCACACGCTGATCGACGGCGCATACGTGGGCGGCGGCGTGAGCTTCTAATAGCGATAAACAAACCTGCCGGATGGCAGGTTTGTTTGTGTCGTACTTGTTTGCATATAACCAGATTGAGAATTACTCTTTCAGCTAACTTGCTTCCGTGCTGGCAAGAATAAATCCTTGCAACTCGTTTACAAAAGCCCGCACGCTATCACCCTCCAGTCCATTTTCATTCATTGTCTTTAGATCTTCAAGAACCTCTCTCAGCCCGTCATTACGGCTTAGGAGGATGTCCGTTTTAGAAATATCATGGAGTAAATCTAGGCATAGCTTTTTGCCTGCCGCAGTTATCCCACCATATGCACTGAAAGCAAAATCATTTGTTGCATAACTCATCCAGGAAATATGGTCATTATATGCATGGTGGTTGCAATGAAATGCTGCTGCAAGTTGGGACGCCACTGGATAAGCACCCGCCGGGTTTATTGCACACCACCAGACCGCATTACTTTTCTTTAAATTGCAGTCATAGCAGGCGACAGCGAGATTCTTCATCACCAACGAAAATCGAGGAAAATCACTACGTGGTAATATATGCTCAATAGGCCTTGCATAAGCAATATTATAAAGATAACGCTGACAATAGCAGCAACGGTATTTCTGTTTTTTTGCCAGGTAATCTCTTAACATTGACAAAATCTCCTTGCCTTCTATTTTTGGTATTGCTCCCTTCTTTGGAATGTTCAAGTCATATAGTTTCTTCCAAACATCCTTGTTTCCGTTAAATGAATAATAGTAAAAGCGGTTCAACTCTCGCTTAATTGCCTTTTTCTTTGACTCCCAGAAAGGAAGTTGCGCACAGAATTCATCAAACTGAGTCGTCATTTATCACCCTACCCGCTCATTTTTTTTGTAATTTTGATATAGCTCCCTCACCGCTTCCTGTGCTCTTCGAACCAAGGAGATTTCATTAGTGAACGCATGCGGGTTATTTTCATTAAGCTTAAGCAGCAGCTCGTTAAGTCCTTTTGTTGAGCGTTGATATTGTCTCTCGACATCTAGGTTACTGTTCACTTTACCCATAAATTCTGAAACAGCTTTAGCACAGGTTTCATATACACTTCTGTTATTTTTGGTCACAACATCAAAGCTATCAAGAATAGTAGATTCAACATTCCTTACACTATGTTTATCAATAACCGCAAGACCCGCCCGGGAAGCGGCGTAGCACTTACTCTTGTTCATATCGACACTATTAATAATAATAGGTGAATGTGTCGCCACTACAAAGGATGTATGATACTCTTCTGATATCATATCAAATAAATGAGGAAGTTTTTGTTGCCACTCAATATGCATACTCACCTCAGGTTCATCAATGATAATAACATTATTATTAACAACCTTTGATATTATCCTAGAAAACATGAACAGGAGTTGTTGCTCACCGGAGCTCAGGTTATCGAAAATTACTATTTGTTCATTATTCGTATGCCGTACCGCCAATAAATAGTTATCTATCTTTACAGCCTGTGCAATAAAATCCTCCATCTTATAAACACTACTGTAATCAAATAAATTATTATTACTTGTAGCATAACTGGTTGGCACACAATATAGATTAACTGAGAATCCCAGCTTTCCAATTATCAAGTTAAAAAAATTATGCGTTTTTTCATCAGAAAAAATACCCTGGATGCATTCTAAAATTTCTTTATTTCTTTTTATTAATGAGATATTTTTTTCACTTTGTTTATCACCAAGATAAACCACTCCTTTTTTATTTTTAAGTTGATGAAAACGATCTGAGAACCCAAACGAAACCAATAATAGATGTAAGTTCTCGCTAATTAGTTTCTCTGCAAGAAAACGCAAGAGCAAACTTTTACCCACACCATTATTCCCAATAACATAATGCCCGCCAACTTTATTGCCATTAGCTATTTCATGATAGATACTAGTATAGTCAAGAGGAGAAAAAATAAAATCCTCATCTTTCGAAGAAGAAACAAAATTAGATACACTCATGGATTTATTGTTATAAAGTTCACCAGGCAATGCTCTGCATACCAAACCTGATACATCGTTGTATCCATCAGGGAAAAATCTTTTTATATACTCGTTAATATGATTATTATCTGAGGCTGTCCAATCAACTGAATGCCTATCAGACTCTAGCGCGATCAATTCACTAATAAAAGATGCAAATAGTGAGTCATTTTTCCGGAGAAAAGAATACAATTTATCTGAACTTATAAAAAGTACGCCGGGTAAATTGTCTCCGTAAGAGTCCAGCACATATAAATTCCTGGCCTTTGAGTTATAAGCACGAGGCAGCTCTATAACCGCACGCAAAGCGCCTAAATTTGCCAACTCTACAAGAGCCCATCCGTGACTTCGAGCACTCCCTAAAATGAATGCATGAAACTTCTTTTTCCTCGCGATACTTACAAAATATTTAAAGGCATTGATATCTTCATAAAAACCATAGTCTGTTTTTTTAAAAAAAATATCATCGATATTTCTAACAAAATAGACTTCTGGATCATCATTTCTTTTAATGACCACCTCATGCAAATACAATCGCATTCCCAGATAAAGATCTATCTCAACCCGTTCTTGCAGAGCAAGACCTTTAGCACCATCGATCGCAACCTGCCCGGTTAGCAACGGTATCTCTTGCACAAAATCATTTTTCAAATATCTTCCTGAAAATCGTCTAATTAATCTAGAAACAAAATCATCTACTTTTTGCCCAAACAAATTATTAAAGAAGAAATCGAAAAACGCCCCTTCATTCTCTAAGTTATTTATATCCCTTGATAATTGAAACACTTCACGAATGACCTCTTCAGTTCTAATGAAATCATCCAAAGCTTTAATATTACTATAGTCACGCAATATATTCCGTATACTACCAACTAACTCAGAATACAAATTAATATACCTTGATGACTCAGAAAAATCCAAAAGCTTTACAAGCTTATCGACTTCATGAATGCGATCGCGATATTTATTTATCTGAATATATCTTTTAGCGAATAAAAAAATTAAAAAACACTTAATAACCTGCGTGTGATCCTCGTTATAATCCTTTGCTATATTTTTAAGCCTTTTTAGGCATTCGTTTGAATGTATATCAAATTCAGTAAATGATTCCATTGCTATGTCCGTATAGTGAAAAAAGATGATTGACAGAAAGAATGATTACAACTTAATAAATTAAACCCACTATAACATCCTCCGAACCATAATCAATTCCATATAACAAAATTTGTTACTTTTATATTCCATTATATCGTTATTACATTTCCCTTGATTCATGCAGCACTGAACCGGGTAAAAGTGACCAATAGTAATGAATACCCGTTATTGGATTACCTCCTACTCCGATTTTCCACCAAAGGGTCAATGGCCTGCTGTATGGATGATTTTTTCCCTATGGCAAATCATAGAAAATTATTGCCCCAGCGCCGATGTTAAACGAACTGGTCGGCCCATCCAGCTTCGCTTCAGATCCGCTGGCACTTTTCCAATTGCCAAATGGCTCCGTCACAGCTGCCATGACAGTGTGCTTCAGAATGCTGTCAGGCACTCAGAATCGCTGAATGCAAGTGCCAAAGTGATCTAAGTGGATCAAAGAAAAGCAATAACGGCACCTGTGTGGGCAGCGTAATTACTTTTAATACCGAAAAAAACCTGCCGGTTGGCAGGTTTTTTATTATCTCTTACTTACGCACCACCACCAGCTTCTGGTTCACAAACTCTTTGATCCCCAGGTCCGACAGCTCGCGTCCGTAACCGGAGCGCTTCACCCCGCCGAACGGCAACTCTGGCGCGGTATCTGTGAGCCAGTTGATGTACACCATCCCTGTCTCAATCCGTGACGCCATTTTCTTCGCGCGCTCGATATTCTGACTAAATACCGCCCCGCCCAGGCCGTAGTGAGAGTCGTTCGCCAGCGCGACCACTTCGTCGTCGCTTTTCACGACGTAAATCTGCGCTACCGGGCCGAAGAACTCCTCGAAGTACGCCGGGTTATCGCGGGAGATATTCGTCAGGATCGTCGGTTCGAAGAAACTCCCGTCGCGCTGTACCGGTTTGCCGCCGTAGTGCAGCGTCGCACCGTTTTTCACCGCCTCGTTAACCTGTTTGGTCAGCGTTTCGAGCGCATCTTTAGACGACAGCGGCCCCAGCGTGGTGCTTTCGTCCAGCGGATCGCCAATCTTCACCTGCTTAAACGCCTCGGTGAATTTGCTCAGGAACTTATCAGCAATCTTCTCGTGCAGAATAAAGCGCTTCGCCGCGGTGCAGACCTGCCCGGCGTTGTTGAGTCGCGCATTCACGCCAATTTTCACAGCCTTCTCAAGGTCTGCATCGTCCAGCACCACGAACACGTCGTTACCGCCCAGCTCCAGCGTGGATTTCTTGATGTGCTTCGCCGCCTGCGCGGCCACCACGCTGCCCGCCTTTTCGGAGCCGGTTAATGCGGCACCCTGCACCCGGTCGTCAGCGATAATTTTTGCCACCTGCTCGGACGAGATAAACAGGTTGGTCCACGCCCCTTCCGGCGCACCCGCTTCGCGCACCAGATGCGCAAAGGTCTCGGCGCAGTGCGGCACGATGCTGGCATGCTTGGCGATCACCGGGTTCCCCGCCGCCAGGTTTGGCGCCAGAACGCGCATCAACTGGTAGTACGGGAAGTTCCACGGCTCAACGGCCATCAGGACGCCGATGGGGTGATGCTCCACCCACGCTTCCCCGAGCTCAGACGGATACTTCACCGGGGCCAGGAACCGCTTCGCGTTATCGGCGTAATAGCGGGCGATCTGCGCGCACAGCTTTACCTCGCCGCGGCTCTGTTCGATGAGCTTACCCATCTCCTGGCTGGCGATTTTCGCCAGATCCTCCGCGCGCTCGTCGATCAGATCGGCGAGCTTATGCAGCACGGGCAGGCGCTGGCTGATGTCGCCTTTCGCCCAGTCCGAATGATAAAGCGCATCGGCCGCCTTGAGCGCCGCTTCGATATCCACGTCGGTATGCGAGGGGTATTCTTTGATGAGCTGGTTAGTGGCAGGATTTACTGTCTGATAAGCCATGTCGAATCTCCTTGTTTTACCGCTTAGGGTATTAAGGGTAGTCAACATGACTGGCTATGGACGTAAAGTTGGGTATATCCGGAAGGTTCTTAATGAAGCGCTGCCAGACGGTTCGCTGACATGGTATAAAAAACATTCAGAAGGAGCGCCCATGACCAATACCCGACACGTCCGCCAGACTTTTCACCGCGCCTCAGGCCTTGAGCTACGCAGCACCTGGCAGAGCACGCAGGCGTACAAACGCCATAGTCACCCTCAGCTCTCCATCGGCGCGATTGTGGAGGGCCAGACCTGCTGCGTGTGTCATGACAGAGAGTACATCCTTAACCCCGGAGACCTCATCGTGATCCCGGCCTGTGCGCCGCACAGCTGCAACCCCGTCGCCGGGAATCCGCGCAGCTACCATATGCTCTATATCGACACCGAGCGTCCTCTGGCGCTACAGGTGATTCGTAACCCTGACCTGTTTGCCCACTACCTGGACGTTGTCGAGACCCTGTCTCAGGCATCACTGGAGACACTGCTTTCTGCCCTTCCCCGCGCTGCGGATAGCGCTGACGCGCTTCGCCCAACCAGCCAGAAGGTTCAGGAGGCGTTTCTTTCCGATCTCACCTGCCCGCCTTCCCTCGACGAGCTTGCCCAACGCTTCTCGCTGCGCAAGGAGACGCTGATTCGCACCTTCAGGCAGGACACCGGCCTGACGCCGGGCAGCTTCCTCAACATCTCCCGCGTGGAGTACGCCAAGGCGCGGCTGCGCGCCGGGGATGATATTGCCGACGTCGGCTACCAGAGCGGCTTTGCCGACCAGAGCCATTTTCATAAGACCTTCGTCAGCTATACCGCCGCCACGCCGCGCCAGTACGCCACCGGCCGATCAATATCAGACAATAAATAGGTTCTGCAGCGCCGTACTCTGGCCTCGGATTGTTAACCGAGGTCGCTATGGAACTGTTCTTCCCTTCCGCTTTTCTCGCCCTGGCGCTGGCGCACTTTGTTGCCCTGCTAAGCCCGGGCCCGGATTTCTTCCTGCTGGTGGGCTACGCCGCGCGCTATCGGCTGCGCGGCAGCGCCGGGCTGTGCCTCGGCATCGCTGCGGGTAACGGGCTGTACATCCTGCTGGTAATTATCGGCTGGAGCGCGCTGCGCCAGTTTACGTGGCTGTTTACGCTTATCGAGCTTTGCGGGGCGCTGTACCTGCTGTGGATCGGCTCGCATCTGGTGCGCAGTCAGCCTCAGGCGCTGGCACTGAATGAAACTCACCAGCGCTTCCCTTCCCTGCGCAAGCAGATCCTGCTGGGGCTCGGTTCGGCGCTGCTTAATCCGAAGAACGCGCTGTTCTATCTGGCGCTGATGACGGCGCTGTTGGGGCCGGACGTGACGCTGCTTCAGCAGGCGACCTGCGGCGTCTGGATGGTGATGGTGGTACTGGTGTGGGATCTGGCGCTGGTATCGCTGATGGGGTTGAGGGCGGTTCAACGCAAGCTCAGCCGTTCGCTGTGGTGGATTGAGCGCACGGCAGGGGTGGTGCTGATGGGGTTTGGGGGATGGGTGCTGTGGCGGTTTTTGCACATTACCCCCGCTTCCCTCTATCCTTAAGCCATGGAAAAAATAGCTGAACTCAAACGCGCCAAGCTGCTGGCGCTGTCGCTGCTGCTGATTGCCGCCGCGGCCTTTATCACCACCCTGTTCCTGCCGCAGACCTTCTGGGTGCGCGGCGTGAAGGCCATTGCCGAGGCGGCGATGGTCGGCGCGCTGGCAGACTGGTTTGCCGTGGTTGCGCTGTTCCGCCGGGTGCCCATTCCGTTTATCTCGCGCCATACCGCGATCATTCCGCGCAATAAAGACCGAATAGGCGACAATCTCGGCCAGTTTGTGCAGGAGAAGTTTCTCGACACGCAATCGCTGGTGGCGTTGATCCGCCGCTATGAACCTGCCCAGATGATCGGCGCCTGGTTCAGTAAGCCCGACAATGCCCAGCGCGTCGGGCTGCATTTGATGCAGGTGATGAGCGGTTTTCTCGAACTCACCGACGACGGGCGCATTCAGCGCCTGCTCAAACGGGCGGTGCATAAAGCCATCGACAAGGTCGACTTCACCGAAACCAGCGCCGTAATGCTGGAGAGCATGACCAAAAACAACCGCCACCAGGTGCTGCTGGACGCCATCATCAACCATCTGATTACCCTGATTCAGCGGGAGAGCACGCGGGACTTTATTGCCGATCAGATTGTCCACTGGCTGAAGACCGAACACCCGCGCAAGGCGATGGTGCTGCCCACCGAGTGGCTGGGCGATCAAAGCGCGGAGATGGTGTCGAACACGGTAAACACGCTGCTGGACGATATCAGCCACGACCGCACGCACCAGATCCGCCAGGCGTTCGACCGCGCCACGCTGAAGCTTATCGACAACCTGAAAAACGATCCGGAAATGGCGGCGAAAGCCGACAACATCAAGCACTACCTGAAAAACGATGAGGCGTTTAACCGCTATCTGGGAGAGATGTGGGCTGACCTGCGCCAGTGGCTGAAAGCGGATATGCAAAGCGAGGACTCGCGCGTGAAGCAACGCATCGCCAACGCCGGGCTGTGGTTTGGCGAAACGCTGTCTAACGACGCCAGCCTGCGGGCGTCGCTGAACGAGCATCTGGAGCAGGCTGCGCACCGCGTCGCGCCCGATTTTGCCGCGTTCCTGACCCGTCACATCAGCGACACGGTCAAAAGCTGGGACGCCAAAGACATGTCCCGCCAGATTGAGCTTAACATCGGTAAAGATCTGCAGTTCATTCGCGTCAACGGCACGCTGGTCGGCGGGACGATTGGCCTGATCCTGTTTTTACTCTCGCAGCTGCCTGCCGTGCTGGGGCATTAATCTACTTTGGGCGGCGCGATGACGTAGCGCGTCGCCTCAAAGCGATTGAGGATCAGGTGCACCAGGAAGACCATCGTCAGCGTTGCCACCAGCGAAAAGGTGACGGAGGTGATGCGGTAAAGATCGCTGAACACCAGGTCGGTGTCCGGGTGCATGTTCTGCCCGAACATAATGCCGATGGTGGTGATGCTGGAGAACCCCACGCCCGCGCCCACCTTTTCCATCACGTGAAGGCGCGCGCCAAACGCCAGCCCGAGGCCGATCAGCGGCATCATTAATAGCATATGGCTGCTGTGATCGTAGAGGATCAGCTGCACCACCAGAATATAGAGGCAACCCAGCACCACGCCGACCACGCGCCAGATAGAGCTCATCACCGAACCGCGGTAGTGCATCGGGAACAGAATTAAAATCCCCGCCATCAGCGCGGAAAGCGAATCGCTTAAGTCGCTAATCTGAAACACCACGAATATCAGCGTCGCGACGGTGCCGGAGAGCAGCGACTCGTGGCGCACCCGGGCGTCGTCTTTCTCAATTAGCGGCGGCGGCCTGCGGGGCTCCACGTCCGGCAGGAGGTAGTTCATCAGCGCGCTCAGGCACACCGCCATCACGCTCGCTTCGATGTTGGAAAACAGTAGCGTGTGCCAGTTGGTAGTGGGGTAGCTCATAAAGTTGAGCATCACGCTCTGGCACACCACGCCCATTGAGCCAAACAGGAACAGCGGCCCCTTGCTCATAAAGCGAAAACGCATCACGTACAGGGCAAACACCACCAGCGTCATGATGACCGGCCATTGCGACAGATAGCCGATAAT
>Ga0308158_10004723_pt1 | contig 11420 bp, 7 predicted proteins | sample PhyBR2_FD_201038 | JGI IMG/M metagenome (GOLD analysis project Ga0308158, IMG submission 201038) | Phyllosphere microbial communities from UC Gill Tract Community Farm, Albany, California, United States - DLSLB.R2 | ecosystem: Host-associated > Plants > Phyllosphere > Unclassified | place: USA...
AAACTAATTGCTGATTTTGTCGCCACTTTAGTATGATCTGTGGTATTGGCTGTATCAACTGAACTTGCATCATAGGCATCTACATCACCAAAATTATATAACCAAGTTCCTGCTCCTTCATTTTTTGCAGCTGAAACTAGTTTTGTTGCTACTCCTGGTGTAAGCGTTCCTGAAGCGACAACATCACTTGGCTTCCCAGCGGTAATACCATTTCCTCCAAGGAGGGTACCACCGGTAAAGCTAATTTGTGCACCACTAAGTGCATATCCAGGATCTGTTGATGTTCCAGTAGTCATATGAAGATCTGAAGCTTGTGTTAGACTTAATGTCCAACCTGATAACTCACCTGATTGGTCTGTTACTTGAGCGTAGTTAGGCACTACTTTTACAGCATTAGATTGATCTTTTACCATATCAGGATGTGCATAATAAGTTTTAGATTGAGTGGAAATTGATTGGGTTCCGAAGTAAAGTGTAGATCCATAATCAACTGTAAGATTTCCAGAAGCACCTGGAGTACCAGGATTTACTGGTGTTACAGGATTAGTTGGGTTTGTTGGATCAAGAGGAATAACTGGCCCAATTCCCGCTTGTAGGGTCAAGTTTGCACTTGAAGTGTAATCCCCACCTTTCGTCGCCGCACTAGCGGTTGTTACTATCATAGGTGCAGAAATCAATATGCCGGCAAGAAGTGTTGTTGATTTTAAAATTAGTTTATCCATTAAGTTTCTCCGTTTGTTTTATCCTTAAAAAAGGTGCAGTAATCGACTATTATTTATTTTCTATAAAGTTAACCTCCCTCTTTCCTTTTTATAAACTATTATGCTTGCCAAAATTAATAAGCCAACATAACTAGTTACCATTGATGAGAATCCCATATCTCCTGTTTTTGGGAGTATGGTCTGAGTAATTGGAAGGTCTTTTTTAGGATTTTCTTTACTACTTGAACTTGATTCTGGTCCTACCCAATTTCCCGTAAATCCTACTTGACCTTTTGTATCATAACTTGTTGTATCTGCTGAACCCATGGTCGTCAATAAATTTGACGATGAGAATAGCAATAAAATAATTAATACTAATTTTTTCAATATTTCTCACTCCTATAAATAATAAGATAGTATTTTAAATTAACATAATATTATAACGGCTTTAAAGAACCATACACTACTATGTCTCGGATGTTATAAATAAAATACATAACATTCAAAATTATATATCATTTACTACTTTATTTCAAATTAAATGTTTCTAAAAGAAAACGAAAGTTTAATTTAATACCTTTATAATAACCTTTTTTAACTATACAGTACATACAAATTGCTTTTGTATACACCTAATGATATAATCATTTATAATTTTAACAAAAACAACATTAGTAATATAAAACATACAAAGAGAAATTATGACCTATAAATTAGACTTAGAAAAATCACAAACTATTTTAGAAATACAAATTGCTTATGAAAGGGAGTGTTACAGAAGATTCCTAGCATTTCAAAAGTCGTTTCCGGATGACTGTATAAGAATGATAGAATTAGAACACCTATCGATTTGGCTAACAGCAGAGAAATACGCTATCGCTTTATTTGGAATCAATGCCAATCACTGGATTAAGCAAGTTATATAAAGTCCTGCAGATACCAATGGAACTACTAGTATGTCCTATATGGTGTAATGAACTAAATAAATTTTAAAAACAATCCCTTAAGATTACTTATACATTAATATAATGTTTAAATATAAAAATTTAATTAATATAGCTTTGTAAATTGAAAAAAGTGACAAGTGTTCTGATATAGAACGGGCATTACAGTTCAAATAACAATTATATTTCTCGTCGAAATATGAATTAGTACTCTCATATCCAAAAGTATCTGTACACAGAAATAGAGGTATAGCTGACATACCTGAATTAATGAAACAGTAAATGACGTTATCCGTCCGATATCCTAATATATAACATTAAAAATGGTGCATTCCTCCTACATAGCAAAAATAGTATATATATCCTTAGTTTTAGTGACCATTACCCAAAAGCTAGGAGGAACACAAGTCCTTGAATGTATATATTCAATAAATTTATACTTGGATTAAATAACCTCATCGTTGAAATTGTCAAAAAGTATAAAAATACCTTATTCATTTAAATGAATAAGGTATTTTTATACTATGAGATGCTATATTTAAAGATCTAGATTAGGACTTATATCAACTAAATTACTTCTACTAGCTCTAACTATAATACATACTTTTATTTGAGTCTTGTATTATTGTTTTATTAGTAGTTATAAGACATACGTGGCATCATACTGTCATTAGTAGAGCTTTCATAAAACTCTTTTCCTAATCTTACAAATAAATCATATCTCATAACTATTAAATTCTTGATTTTCTACTACATTATATATATAATTTATATATACCAATATATAACTAAGGAGAATAATTATGAATAGAAAAAAAGTTATTGGCTTATTGGGAATAACAAGTATCTTGGGAGTAACCATATATGGAAAAACAGATACTGCTTTTGCACATGGCTATGTTGAGAGTCCTCCAGCTCGAGGATATCAAGGACAACTTGATTCTAAAAGCTTAGGATGGGATTTATCTTTTAAATTATATGGAAATGTGATTACAAATCCTCAATCATTAGAAGGACCTAAAGGTTTTCCAACTGCTGGACCGGTCGATGGCCATATTGCTTCGGCAAATGGTGGATTAGGTCAAATAAATGACTTTACATTGGACGAACAGACAAGTAAAAGATGGAAGAAGACAGATGTCCATACTGGACCTACAACTTTTACATGGCATTACACTGCTCCACACAAAACTTCAAAGTGGCATTATTATATGACAAAAAATGGTTGGAATCAGAATGCTCCGCTTTCTAGAGATGAATTACAACTAATTGGAGAAGTGAAACATGATGGCTCTAGTGCCTCTAATAATTTAAGTCATACAATAAATATCCCTAAAGATAGGAGTGGTTATAATATAATCCTAGCAGTGTGGGACGTTTCAGATACGACTAATGCTTTTTATAACGTAATTGATGTAAATGTAAATGATTCAAATACTTCAATATCTTCTCCAACTCATTTACAGTGTAAGAATGTTGGAAAAGACTATATTTCTCTATCTTGGAATTCTCAAATAAATGCAAGTAAATATAATATCTATAGAGATGGAATTAAAATTCAAACTATTAATAGTAACAAATACGATGATAAAGATTTGTCTCCAGGAACAGAATATAGTTATAAGATAGAGGCTGTTTCTGCTAATGGTGAAATTTTTGATAAAAGTAATGTGATTAAAGTAAGAACTTTATATCAGGATAGTAAAGAAAAGCCTACAACCCCAACCAATCTTCATCCTATGAATATAACTTCAAAATCTGCAACCTTAATATGGGAGCCCTCACAACATTCTTCTGGGATACAAATGTATGAAATTTATCGGAATGGATCATTAGTTGGAAATACAACAGAAGAATGTTATACAGATGATGGACTGTCATCATCTACAAACTACACATATGCTATAAAAGCTTTAAGCAATGGTGGAGGTACTTCTGAGCTTTCGAATAATTTGATTATTACTACTAAAAGCATGGGTACGTCAGAGTTAAATGATTCTTGGAGAAGAGATAAAGTATATCTACAAGGAGATCATGTTATTTTCAAGGGAAAAGAGTACGAGGCAAAGTGGTGGAATACTAATCACCAGCCGAATCAGTCCGAACAGTATGGACCATGGAAAAGCTTATTCTAGTGATAACGATATGATTCACTATATAATCTTTCGAAAACAAGTACGAAGTACTTGTTTTCTTATTAATTTAGATAAGTAAATGATTTTGAATTGTATCTATACTGTAATCTGTCTAAGAAGACATAAAAAAGAATTCTATAAAGACTATGTCATTTGTCAAACGGCCCCTCTAAATGTATTAAGTACGAAGATAATATGATGATGGAGGGATAAATTCAAGAATTTCAAAACTCCAAGTGAGATTAAAATCAATCTATTGGCTTAGATTTAATCACACGACAGTTATACTCTATCGTGTGTTACAGGCCAGAGGTTACCCCCACAAATCAGAAGAAAAAAAGATTCGAATTGATCAGGTTGAGCGGGTATGGAGAAGTCGTAAAGCTCTTTATATATTTATTGGTTAATTACATCATACTAATATGATAATTTGTAAATTAGGGTAGAATAAATAAAATACTAAGTATAAAACAGATTAAAGACTACCTATTTTGTCTCTGAAAAGCTTTTGTTTATAATATTTTTTAATTTTGCGTATAAAATATATTACGTTTATTTATTGTTTTTATCAACTATGCTCAAAGAGGGACTTGAACCCTCACGGTTTAAATAACCAACGGATTTTAAGTCCGTAGCGTCTGCCACTTCCGCCATTCGAGCCAATATCCGACTATAATTTAGCCCAAACTATGTACATTATAACACATGCTATATTTAATTGGCAATATTTAAACAGTTATTATATACTATTTTGACCTATAAAATCCCCTCTATAAGAGTGGATTAATCTATGAGAAAAGTTTTTTGAAGTGAACAGGTTGTATTTCCAAGTTTCTGGTTCTGTTGCGAAGTTTGAAAATCAAATATACCCTCTCTGAACCCCAATTATCTTAAGCTGTTATTCCCATTAATGCTTTGATTTCAATAGACACTGAAAGGCTGAAGATTGTTCCATTTCTTTCGTAACCAAGTATCTAAGGTTAAGCCGTCCACATCAATTGCACGATAAAGATAATGCCAACACCCCTTAATTTTAATATGGGTTTCGTCCACTTTCTATGAATAGAAGGACTATCTATTTTTTCTTCTTCCAAAGATAATAGAGGACTTTGCTGTACTCTTACACCCAACGATAAATCGTAGTATGACAAATATTTATTCCACGATCGTACAACAATTCCTGAACTTCATGATAGCTTAGATTGTAACGCAGGTAGTAAGTAACAGCGACAATAATGACGTCTTTTTGGAAGTGTTTGCCTTTAAAATAATTCATTACTCTATCCTCACTGTTTTTTTACTAAATTTTACACTAAAATAGATTTATTGGAAAACTTTCCAACAGAACCGATGTTTCTATTCAATTTTTTAGTGGAATTGATATTGAGTTACCTATATCAAACAATGACTATAAAAATGCTAATTTAACTAACTTCAATAAACTTAAGGAAATAATTAATAAGTCAGAATAGTGAATACTATTCTATTTATAATAAAAATATAAATTTCTAAAATACTTGATTTGAGTGTTCAGAAAATGGTCATTTTCTGGACACTCTTCTTTTCTTATTAAAATTCTCAAAATCATTTACATTTCTTGTTCATTAACCCGTAATTTATTCTATGTTCATTTATATATATATTTATAAGTTATGATACAATAAATTAGAACAAAGGAGAATAAAATGAATATCGGGTATGCACGAGTTTCAACTGGACTTCAAAATTTGGATTTACAAAAAGATAGTCTTAAAAAATATAACTGTGAAAAAATATTTACTGATCATATGTCAGGAAGTAAAAAAGATAGACCTGGATTAAAATCCGCCATCGAATTTTCTCGTCCTGGGGACACGATCGTTGTTTGGCGGTTGGATCGATTAGGTAGAAATATGGAGGACCTCATTAATATTGTTAATTCTCTTAATAATAAAGAGGTAAGCTTTCATAGTCTACAAGAAAATATTACAATGGATAAATCAAGTTCGACTGGACAATTGATGTTTCATTTATTTGCGGCCTTTGCGGAATTTGAGCGAAACCTTATTTTAGAACGTTCTGCCGCTGGTAGAGAAGCCGCACGTGCAAGAGGAAGACTTGGAGGAAGACCTGAAAAATTTTCAGAGCAAGATATAAAGCTTCTTAAAACCTTGGTAGAAAGTGGTACGCCAATCAAGTCGATTGCGGATTCTTGGGGAGTTTCAAGAACAACGATTTATAGGTATATAAATAAGTTTTAGAATAAAAGACCAGCTCACAACGATCAAGTTATGAGCTGGCTTTACTATTATCTATTTTCCTAAACACAAACACATAATGAAGAGCATAAGCGAGAGCGGAATTATGAGAATGGTGACAATTAGAGGAATACATAAAAAGAACCGAAGAAATGGAACGTTCTTCGGTTTCGGTGTCCACTGAAATCTAGGCATTAATGGGAATAGCAGCATAAAATAAATGGAGTTAAGAGAGGGTACATTTGATTTTCAAACTTCGCAACGGAACCAGTCATGTCAATAAAACATCAAGAATACTATTTTTTTCTTTTTGTATTTCTTCCATCTTTTGGTGTTCTTCAGTAATCTTCAATTCAATTTTTTCAATTTTTTCTATAGCACGATTCTGTTCATTAATTGATGGAATTTCAACAGATAACTTTTCAATTTGATTAATTGAAGCACGATAGCTCCTCGAAAATCCTTCTCGCGTTCCTTTTTGCTCAAGGCGATGTGCTAAATAACGATAATTTATTTGGTCGTTATTTACTCTTAACACTCCTGCGTGGTCTGTAGGGTAAAAAGGTTTATTAGCAGGAATTGTATTTACCATCCAATCACCATCAATTCCCCATAAGATAGAAGGCTTGCTAAAATCTTTCACAATATCCTTATCAATTAAACCAAAAGGTTCAAATACATTTGCAGAATACACCGGAATACCCGTTTGTGTTAATTCACGGGTCACTACACGTTTACCTATCATGATTTCAAAATCACCAGAAGAAATCCTATAACTTTTCCCTTTAAGTAAATCAAGATTTTGGAAAATCTTTGATATTTGTGTTCTATATTCTTCAATCTTGATGCGAGATATTTCATATTTTTTATCCAATTTTTCAACCGAATGTATAATGTCCTTCTGAACATCGTTTGGAACTTGCGGTATAGGAATTTTTGAAACATCCTTTGGATAAACATGGGGTTGAGCAGCACCCCTTGCTAATTCAAAAATCAAGTTCTGGTGTAATTTCAAAAAATTATAAATATACTGTGTTTTTTGTTTATTATCAGTTTGAATAGTGATAGTATCACTTGCAAAAATAGGTTCATCCCAATAATTAACAAAACCTGCATTTGCTCCCGAAGCTGAGATTGTTATAATATCTCCGCTACGATTAGGCGTATCATGAGTATAAGCATAGTCTATTCCACCCGCAACAACTTTTATATTCCCTTTTTTAGTTTGAGCTTGTGTAATGGTGGTTCCTTTTTGAACGCTTGCAATCTTGCCTAATTTTTCTAAAGGATACTTACTGACAATTTCAATTTTCTTATCAGGGGTTGTTTTAATTTGGGCATCAAAACTAGTTTGAGTAAAATCAAGCATGTCAACCAAAAGAGATGAATTAACAAAATTATGAAGTTGAGTTGGAATTGCATTCAACTCCCCATTAAAATTACTCCGTATCACTGAATTTATTTTTTCTTCGTCCATTAAGTTAGTTGGGTTGAATAAAGGAGTTTGGATGCTGTTAATAGCCTGATTTTTAAAGACCTCCATTTCATCATCAGATATATTCGCCCCAATATATTTAATCCCTTCTTGCCCTTTTCTTTTAGACCACTCATACCCCAAGAAGTTTTTCATTCCAGCATTATCTGTTGGTGACTTGATAATTACCACTTCTCTACTCTGAGCATTAGCAATAGCAAAATAGGTAGCTTTTTCTTGCTCAATATTTTTCACATAAGTTATTTTTGCTTTTTCAAGATCAGTATTTTTATCTTCTTTAGAATACCTTGTTGTAACTTTTTTCTTGGCTATTCGTTTATATTCAGGAGTTTTCTCAAAATTATCAACGTATTCTTCAAATAATTCATTTTCCAGTAATCGGTCCAACTTGTTATCTTGTAATTCACAATAATCTTCGTACTCTATACCTAGTAAATTACAATAATCTTGTATAATGTCTATGTCTTTATCTAGTAAATCCGTTTTTTCAAACCATCTCTCCACTGCATATTTATAGTTATCAGATTCTTTGGGTGGATATTTTTTCTTTTGTAAAAATAAAGTAATTGTATTAGTACCAGTTGACCCAAATGTCTTAGAACCAAATTCTGCAATTGCAATAATATCAAAGTTTTCAATCAATATTTTTCGAGATTTTGAATATAAATTACCATTTGATAAAACTGAACTAGGCACAATAATTCCGGCAACTCCTTGTGACTTTAGTAATTGTTCAGCTCTTTCTAAGAAGAATAATTCAATACTGTTATTTGTATCAATTTTATCTACGTATTTGTTCAGTTCATAATTAGCTCTTTCTTTATCAGTGAGCGTTTCCAAAAAACCTTTAACTGAATATGGTGGATTTGCCACAATCACAGAATAACTATTATTGCTTACACCTTCATGCTCAACTAGAGCGTCACCATAAATAATATTTATATTATCTTGACCATACATAAACGCCGAGACCTTGGAAACTTTGGAAAGACGATACTCTTTTTCAATTCCATAAATTTCAGAATAATAATCTGGTAGCTTTTCTGAGCCAACGAATTTTTTGATTTCTTCTGCGTATTCATTTAAAAAGTGACCTGCACCACTTGCATAATCAATTACTCTAGGAATAGCGGTACTATTATTGATTTTTTCAAGAGGTAAACTAGAAACAATAAATTTTACTATTGGTAGTGGTGTAAAAAACTGTCCTTCAGATTGTTTGACCCCATTATCAAGAAAGCCTTCAAATAAATCACCTAAAAATTGATTTTGTTCTTTTGTTTTCAACTTCATTTCTTGCAACATCTGAACAGTTTCAACCAATATTTTTGAATTTTGATAGAAAAGTTGTTCGTTATAAACATCTAAAAAAGTAAAATCATTATTTGAAAAATACTTCAGTTCTTTAAAATACTTCAATATTGCTGTCTTTGCAGCATCTTTCCTAAGTCTAAAGGAGTCAACCACATCTTGTTCTGAAACGTATGACACTTTTTCATCTAAAAACTTTTCCATACCAACTTGATACAATCTTTGAAGCCGGTCAACCAACTCAAAATATGTGTCCTGAGCAACACCTTTCCAATTAAACTGTAAGTCATCAGAGTTTTGTTGCTCATCGACAATTTTAGCTAAAAATAAATTCACTAATTTATCAAAAGCATTTTCACGACCACCAACATTATATTTCCGAAGAATAGTTGCAAATTGGTTATATTTTTTTTGAACTTCATCGTGTGTTATTTCTTTTAAATCATCGGTTGAAGCCTTTGGTTTTCCGAAAGTAAACGGTTTAATTGTTTCTTCTAGAACACCGTTTGTTACATAATCCTGTTGATATGTATCACGCCAAATTTCAAATTTATCATTACCACCTTTCGCTTCTTTATATCCACGAGTATTATCCAAGGTTTCTAAAAAATCTTCATTATCACGTAGGTTGATAGCTTTATAAATTCTTTCAATTTTTTTATTTAAAACTCTTGAAGCATACAATACAAGCACTTGAGCTTTATTATCCTGCTTTTCATAAGAGAATAGTTGACCTCCATCTCTTAATGTATTGTTCCATTCTTTTTCAAATTCGCTTCCAAAGGTTTTTGCTTCAATAATCAAAAATGGATTTCCTTCATTATCCTCAACCGTTATATCTGCATTTCCTGATTTTGTATCATGCCCCAGTTTATAACCTTTTTCAATTGAAATTTGATTAGGTTGGTAGCCCTGCTTTAACAAGCCTATAATGGCTTCAAGAACTACAAAATTTTCAGGATTTGAAAGATTAGTTGTTGTGTGCCTACCTATTTCTTTCAAGTTATGATAGCTAATATTTTTATCAGCTGTATTTAAATCGATACTAATTTTATTTCCTTGTATAATTAGTTCATTATTTTTATCAAAGCCTAAAGCCTGGAGCCAAGGTTTAATATCTGCCATTATTTTAAATCTCCTATTGTTCATTTTGATTCGCTTGTCAGTTCTTTTTCTAAGTTTTTCAGATAACTCTATTTTAGTGTAAAATGAATGAAAAAGATAGCAAGCGTAGATATTTAAAATTTTCAACTAACACTTTGAGTATATATCAATATTTGTGCCATTTGAATAGAAAAATTATACATTCAATTCTAACAAACAAAAACTCAGCTCACAACAATTAAGTTATGAGCTAATTTGACAAATTAATTTATTTACTATCTATATTGACAAATTTTAAATTATCTGAAGAGAGTTTGACTTTGATCTGTTTATCTGAATTCAAATTAAGCAGAGCTTCTAAATCTTCGGAAGCATATTTTGCGACTTTTTTCTGGCGTCCCTTATCTCTCATCACAAAGTTTGATGTTTTATAGATGGAATCTTGTGATTGTTCACTTAAAAATTCTTGAGCTTTCGAACCTGATGTCCATATATCAACGGCTTTATCAATAATGCCATTGCTTGCATTTGAAATTTTAGAATTTCCTGTTTGTTGTGAATCTACTTTTACTATCAATGGTTTCTTAAAAGTTAAGACATTATTCTTTATGCTCACATCTTCTGAGGTAACATCAGATAAGTTTAACTTAAATTCTGTTGTAATAGGAACTTCCAATGTCACACTTCTACCAACAAAGATAGAAGTTAGAGGTTTTGTCCAATCTGGCCAGTTTTTTAGAACTTTACTAGTAAATACTTTATCGGTGGTATTTTTCGTTGTTGCCTCGCTAACAACTAATTCATTTTTCTTTGAAAACTTTGTTAATACAAAATTATATTCACCTTTTGTCGCACCATTAAATGGATTCATCTGTTTTACAGCAAACCACCCTATTGCAATTAAAATACATAAAACTAGAACTAAAGCAATTTTATTAGCAATAGCTTTTCCTAAAGTTTTCATAATCCTCCTCTATCAATAATATAACAAGCATAATTATAACCCTTTTGAGAGAAGTTGAAAAGTTTGAGCTAAAAATTCGATAAATTCTTTTTCAGTCATTATCATTATTCGTTGTCCTTTTCGTTTAGATTGCTTAGCCTCTGATATTTTATGCGAAGGACTATAGCCTTTTATTAAATCAATCGGAAAATAGCCTGTGACTAGTCTGGTCGTTTTTTTAGTCACAGCGTTCTGATTATGCCCTTTTAAACCTATAATGATTGATTGTGCTTGTTTTCTTGTCATCGTTGTAAGTGTGCCAGTAAATACAAAATACTCATTCTCTAGCATCAAACCACCTCTACTGTTCTTCTGAATGAACTCAATGCTCAACTTATTTGACCTTCTATGAACCCAATTATATCAGAAAACAAATATAAACATTTGAAGTATACCCTGTTGGCCTTATATAATTCCAGATATAAAAAAAGTACCTGAGTCATCAGAAACAAAGGTAATTCTTTTATTTTCCCATATTATTTGTTAAATG
>Ga0308158_10004724_pt1 | contig 11420 bp, 14 predicted proteins | sample PhyBR2_FD_201038 | JGI IMG/M metagenome (GOLD analysis project Ga0308158, IMG submission 201038) | Phyllosphere microbial communities from UC Gill Tract Community Farm, Albany, California, United States - DLSLB.R2 | ecosystem: Host-associated > Plants > Phyllosphere > Unclassified | place: USA...
CGGCGAGCAGCTGGCGCGCAGGAGGTCGAGGGCCACCTTCGGACGCACACACGACCTGTTGCACAGCGCGTGTGAGACCGCGGGGACCGACGGTGGCCTGTTGCCCGACCCGTTGCACACGTGCCTGGCGACGTACTCGGTGCGGCTGGTCACGGCCCGATCTCCGCTGGGGGGTGGAGCGTTGGCGCCGTCGAAGGGCTCGTGAGAGCGGCGGCCGAGCGCCGAAGTCGCCTCGCACCGAGCGAGCCGTTCGACCAGACCTCGCTGCGCATGCGTTCGGCGACGCTCGCCGGGGTGTGTTTGGAGCTCCCCTTCGCGTGTGGAGCGCCGCACCGACACAGCAGATGGCGACGCGCTCCTCGCGCGGGGCTGGAGTGAGGACCTCGCTGCCGGTGAACCTCGGGCAACGGTCTGATCTGCGGTGATCCGCGGGGTACCGCTCGCTCAGCTGCGAACTTCGTTCGGTCATCGCGAGCGTAGCCCGAGGGTCAATGTAGGGCGGCAACAACATCGCAAGAACGCCATGGCTCGCGGGCAAGGCTCTTGTGGCAGAGCCGGCCGCTACACCGGGATCGCTGGTGATCGACCTCGTGAGCTGTCCTCCGTCACGGGGGCCGCGGACCCCGCTCGGTGCGCGGAAGCGCCTTCGCTCACGAGCCGTCCACCACAGCCCGGGCTGTCCGTGCTGTCACACGGGCGCGCGCTCGCCCCGTTGGTGTGGGTGAGGCAGTCGTGGACAGACGAGGGAGGACGTGCTGTGGGATCTGGTCAGGCGAGGGACCGTGCGGGCCGGGGTGTGGGGGAGAGGCCGATCTCCTGGACATCGCGCACTCTCGGTGTGCTGGCGGTCGGGGTCGGGGGCTACGGGATCGCGCCGCTGACCGGTCATGAGGTGTGGGCAACACCGCTGCTCGCCGGCGGCGTCGCGGCGGCGACCGGGACCGCGGCCATCGGTGCGAGGTCCCGATGCCGTGCCGCGGTCGTCGAGCAGCTCGCTCAGGCACTCGCCCCGCTCCAGGGCTTCGGGGGCCCGGCACCGTCCGCGATCCGGGCCTCACGCTGGAGCAGCTGGTGGACCGGCATCCCGACCCGACTCGTGATCTCCCATGCACCGGTCGTCGACGAGAGCGCCGCGGAGTGGCAGAACAGGGTGCGCAAGACCGTCGAGCGCCGTCTGGGCCTCGAGTTCACGATGACCGTCAACAAGCGCGACCAGCGGCACTGCCGCGTGGTGCTCACTGCGTCGCCCGCTGAGCTCGCCGCGAGCACCGACCCGCAGGTACAGGCGGCCAAGAACGTCGTCCGCGACATCCTCGGCGAGCGCGCCCAGGTGTCCGTCGAGATCGGCAAGGACAACGAGCTGCACGCGCTCGACGTGATGCACGGGCTCGGGCATCGGGCAGCAGAAGCGCGGGTGCGCCGCGCGTTCGACAACAAGGTCAACGCTCTGGTCGAGGGCCGCTGGCGCCTGCACTGGGAACTGACCCAGGGCACGGTGCGCATCGAGCGCCGCCCGGTCATGCCGACGAGCGTCCCGCACATCGCTGAGCCGCTGACGAAGGAGAACCGCCGCCGCCTCCCGCTCGCGATCGACGAGGACAACCGCCCCGTGGTGTGGGACCTGTCCATGACGCCCCACATGGTCATCGTCGGCAAGACGGGCCGCGGCAAGACGGTCGCGATCAACGGCATCGGGATGGAGGCGGCCCGACGAGGCTTCAAGGTGCGCATCTGCGACCCGAAGCGCATCGAGTTCCTCGGGATGAGGACGTGGCCGAACGTTGAGATCGTCGCGACGACCCCTGCGGAGATGGTCGCGACGATCAAGGACACGCACGACGTCATGATGCAGCGCTACGACGCGGTCACCCGCGGCACCGCACGCCCATCAGACTTCGACCCCGTCGTCCTGGTCCTCGACGAGTACCGCAACTTCCACCGACAGGTCACCGCCTGGTGGGTTGCCCTGAAGTCTGCGACCAAGGAGAAGGGCATGCCCTCGCGCTGCCCGGTCTTCGAGTGGGTGGACTCCATCGCGGAGATGGGGCGCTCAGCCGGCGTGCACCTGATCATCGGGACGCAACGCCCCGACGCGGACTTCTTCGGCGGATCAACCCGCGACAACTTCGAGGGTCGCCTCGCGCTCGGACCGCTGTCACCGCAGGGCGCCCAGATGATGTGGGAGTCGACCGCCGTCGGTGTCGCGATCCCGCGCAAGGTCAAGGGCCGAGGCACGGGTGTGCTCGAGGACGGATCTCCCGGCGAGGTCCAGGTGCTGTGGACCCCGGACCCGCACTGGGCCGAGCTCGACCAGGACGAGACCGCTCTCGCCCTCCTCGAGCCGCTGCGGCCGGAGACGGTGTCGCACGTCGCGTGCGCAGTCGAGCTCGGCGACGAGCGAACCATCGACGGCGACGAACTGGGGGAGTGGGCCCGGATCCTCGAGGCGCAGCTGATGCCGGCCACAACCGTCACGGCCACTCGCCGACTCTCGGCGACCGCGGGCGGCGGCGACCCCGTGCCGCGCGCGGACTTCGGCACGTCCGACGTCGTCGACGACGTCGTGGAGGACCTCGCCGACGAGTACGAGGGGTACGCCGAGGAGCAGACCGCCGCGGCCGAGCACGTCGAGATCGGCGACCTCGTGCTCTACGACGACTCGCTCGGGCTGTGGGCCGTGGTCGAGGCGGTCGAGGTCGACGACGACCTCGTCAGCATCGCCTGGCGCGACGACGAGGACGGCAGCGGAGACCTCGCGCTGAGCGTCGACGACGCCCTCGTCGTGCGCCGCCCTCTCGCCGACATCGAGGAGGAGGTCTTCGCCCAGTGAGCACCCCGACGATCGCGGCGCCGAGCCGGGACGCATTGCGCGAGTGGTGCATGACCGCGTTCGGCTGGTCCGCCCAGCACTACGAGCGCTTCGTTCTCGACACCCGCTCGGCCCTGGAGCGCGGCACCGACGACGGCGCCGTCACGATGACCGACCTCTTCTGCGGTGCTGGAGGCTCGTCCACGGGAGCCACCCGTGTTCCCGGGCTGCGGATCGTCATGGCCGCGAACCACTGGGGCTTGGCGATCGAGACACACAACCAGAACCACCCCTACACCGACCACGCCGCTGTCGACCTCCACCAGGAGGATCCGCGCTACTTCCCGCGCACCGACATCTTGTGGGCGTCCCCCGAATGCACGAAGTGGTCGCAGGGCAACTCCATCCCCCTGCCCTCGATCGAGGAGGGCTTGTTCGAGGATCCGCTCTCAGCAGAGGCCGCGACCAGGAGCCGCCTCCTCATGTTCGACGTGCTGCGATTCGCCGAGCACCACCGGTACCGGGCGATGGTCATTGAGAACGTCGTCGACATCGCGACGCAGGCGAAGTACCGCCTCGCCTGGTACGAGTGGCGCCAGCAGCTGCGCGCGCTGGGCTACCGGTTCCGCGTCGTGTCGCTCAACTCGATGCATGCCCAGACGTTCGGCCTGCCGGCGCCGCAGTCGCGCGATCGGATCTACATCGTGTGCTGGCGCGAGGGCGAGCGCGCCCCGGACATCGATCGGATCCTGCGCCCGACGGCGTACTGCACGCGCTGCGACGAGCTAGTGCGCGCGACGCAGTCGTGGAAGAACGGCCGGACCGTCGGGCGCTACCGCCAGACCTACCTCTACACGCACGCCCGGTGCGGCACCGTCGTCGAGCCTGCGTGGCTCCCGGCCGCGGCCGCGATCGACTGGAGGATCCCTGGTGAGCGGATCGGGGACCGCCTCAAGCCCAAGACCCGCGCACGCATCGCCGCAGGGATCGCCCGCTACTGGGGCCCGCTCACGCTCGAGGCGGCCGGCAACACGTACGACGCCGCCGCGCCGTCGCACCCCCAGCACGGTGATCCGGACGCGTACTACCGAGTCTGGCCAGCCGGCGAAGCTCTGCGCGCCCTGCACACCACGAACTCCAAGGCGCTCGCCGTCCCGGCGGGCGGCACGTGGAACGATGAAGCGCTGCCAGTCGGTCGCCCGTTCCGTACGGTCACCACGCGCGACACGACCGGGCTCGCGCAGCCACCGTTCATCGCCGAGCTCTACGGCACGAGCACCGCGCGACCGGCGACCGAGCCCGCCGGAACGTTCACCGCGGGTGGCAACCACCACGGGCTCGTGACCTCCGGTGAGGTCTGCTGGGCGTCGCACCGGCCGAAGTCGGCGAGGTGTGGGGAGCCAGACCGAGCCGACGTCTTCCACGGGGTCTACTGCCGCTGCGAACGGGACATCCCAGGCACCGATTCCCGCACGCAGGCTCTCGTTGCGCCGTACTACGGCTCGGCGACGCACGCCAAGCCCGTCGACGCCCCGGTCGGCACCCTGACGACTGTCGACCGCTACGCGCTCGTGCACCGGCACAACACCGGCGGCGCGGAGATGACGACGCCGGCATTCGAGGAGCTGCGGACCCTGACCGCGGCTGGGCACCAGTCGCTCCTGCAGCAGCCCAGGCCCCGGGACGGACGCCGCACGGTCACGGCCGCCGACTTCAAGGCCGCGGAGGAGCTCGTCCCCGAGGTCCGGTTCCGCATGTTCCGTCCGCACGAGGTCGCTGCCGGTATGGCGTTCCCCGCGGACTACCGGTGGGACGCGACGGACCCGAAGACCGGGCGTACGGCCTCGAACCGAGACCTGGTGAAGATGGCTGGCAACGCCGTCACCCCACCCAGCGCCCGCGATCTGCTGACCGTCGTCGTGGAAGCCCTCACCGGTGAGGAGGTCGCCGCGTGATGAAGAACCCCGGGCGGCACCACGGGGCCCGAACGCTGAGCAAGACCACGCGGGCCATCGTCTTGCGCGAGCTCCTGCTGGCGGAGCCGTCGCGTCGCCGCATCGCACGAGGGTGGCGCTGGGAAGCGAGATGCCTCGGCGACGAGCGCTTCTACGCGAACTCGAAACCCGCGCCGGCGACCGTCACAGCCCAACGCGACGTCTGCGCGCTCTGCCCTGTCGCGGCGTCATGTCTCCTCGACGCGGAGTCGCTCGAGTCCGCACCGAGCACCGAGCGCGTCGGAATGCGCGCCGGACTCACCGCGGCAGATCGAGAGCGCATCGCTGCCGCAGCCACCACGCCGAGCAAGGGGGGCGTGCGCGAGCGGTTCGTCGCGGCGGTCAGCGAGCTCGTCATCTGTGGTGCAGGGATGGCCGAGGCTCTCGCCCAGACCGGCTACGCCCCGACCCAGCTCGACACCTTCCACATGCGTCTGATGCGGGCCAACCGGCTCGATCTGTACCACGCCCTGCGAGACAACGACGAGAGGACAGCAGCATGAGCATCACGGTCTACAGCAAGCCGGCGTGCGTGCAGTGCGACGCGACGTACCGGGCCCTGGACAAGAAGGGCATCGAGTACTCCGTTGTGGACATCAGCCAGGACACCGAGGCGCTTGAGCTCGTGCGCTCGCTCGGGTACCTCCAGGCCCCGGTCGTCGTCGCCGGGGACGAGTCCTGGAGCGGATTCAGGCCTGATCAGATCTCCGCCCTCGCGGATTCGCTGGGCACGACGGCGAGCCGCGAGGGTCGCCCTCGATGAGTGCCACGACCGTGGTCACGCTGCAGGAGCGCGCGCGTCTCCTGGGTCAGCTGGCCGCCGCCAACCCGCGTCCCGCCCACCGCAGCTGCACTCACGGCGACCCCCGACCCCACAGATGCGCACTGTGCCGCGTGGAGGCCCGACCCGCGGTGACGCCGGTCTACGACCGGCAGCGGGCCGCAGCCGGGGAGCGCGAAGACCTCTGACCAACGGCCGGCGACCGTGAGGAATCACGCCAAGGGACGGGCGTGCCGGTCCGGGGCGCCGCGAAATTCGACAACGACCGAACACCCGAAGGAGAGAGATGAGCACCACCGCAGCACCGCAGACCGCCGAGGACGTCAAGGTCGGCGATCAGATCCGGTTCGACCCCGACCGTCCGTGGTGGACCGTGCGCGACCGCGACGACCGCTACATCGTGGCCACCCGCCAGCAGCCGTTCGCGCCGAAGGGCGACCTGCTGTACACCGTCGTCGACCTGACGGGATGGCAGGACGACACGTACAACGGTGCGGGCAACGGGATCGTCCGATCCTCGCTCAACACCCTCGAGGGCGGCTGGAGCATCGAGGCAGACGGCACCGGCAGCGAGCAGATCATCCCGGCCCTGCGATCGGGCGAGTGGGAGCTCTCGCGCCGGCGCGTGGTCAACGTCCGCTCGATCACGAAGCGCGTCTCTCGATGAGCAGCCTCGTCCCCGTCCCCGTCCCCGCGCCCGCGCCCGCGCCCGCGTCCCGCCCGGACCGGGCCCGATGACGCAGCGGAGGTGGCGCGCACCTGTCGTGCTCGCCGCCGCTGCACTCGCCGCCGCAGCGTTCGTCCACGGCTCCGCGCAAGAAGCCTTGAACCCCGGACCGACGACGGTGGCCGCAGAGGCGACCGCGGTCGATGTCTCGAGCGCACGGACCCAGCTGGCGGCGTTGCGCACCGCAGGGCGCGCCCCGCTGACCGGCTACGCACGCGAGCAGTTCGGAACGGCCTGGGCCGACATCGACCGCAACGGGTGCGACACCCGCAACGACGTGCTGAACCGCGACCTCGTCGACGTCGAGCACAAGCCCGGAACCCACGAGTGCGTCGTGCTCTCCGGAACGCTCCTCGACCCCTACACGGGGGGCGAGATCGCGTTCCAGCGCGGCGAGTCGACCTCGGCGCACGTGCAGATCGACCACGTCGTCGCACTCGCTGATGCCTGGCAGAAGGGAGCCCAGGGCTGGGACCCGCAGACCAGGGTGCAGTTCGCGAACGACCCGGACAACCTGCTGGCGGTCGACGGTCCGACGAACGCCGCGAAGGGTGCCGGCGACGCCGCGACCTGGCTCCCGCCGGCACGTGCGTACCGGTGCCAGTACGTCGCGGCGCAGGTGAACGTGAAGGCGACCTACGGGCTCGCGGTCACGGCGGCCGAACGTCAGGCGATCGAGCGGGTGCTCGATCGGTGCTGACGTGTCACACGCACCTCTTCATGGCCCGTTGGTGGTGGTAGGAGAGCACTTCACGCAGAGGAAGGACGGACAGTGGACCGTAGGAACGACGACATCTGGGTGCTCGTCGGAGTCACGATCGCGATCGGCGTCGTCGTCGCGAGGTGGGACCAGATCTGGGCCGCCGCAGAGCAGTGGCTCATCGAGCACCACCTCATCGTGACAACGAGCGTCGTCCTGACCCTCCCAGGAGCCGAGGGCGCCGGCCTCGATCTGCCGAGGCTCGCGCTCGTGGGAGCGATCATCCTCGGCCTCCTCGCATGGGCCGCGACCCGCGCCCGGTCCCTCGTGCGGCACCTTCGCGCACCCCGCGCCCAGGCATAGCCGCCCCCAGCTCGCGGCGCTCCGCCCCCCTCCTTGGCGCCGCGAGGAGAGGCCCCCGACACCACACGGTGTCGGGGGCCTCTTCTTCGCCCTGCGGCTCGGACTCCCGAGATGCGGTCGGCGTCGGTCAGGTCTAGCTGGCGCGCCTTGTGCGGCGGCACGTGCGGCACCGACGCCGTCCGTCGGAGTAGACCAGCGTGTTCGCTTCGTCGTACGGATGCCCGGCGGGGCAGTGCGTCTTGGCCTTCTGGTGAGCTCCGCGCTCGACACCGTCGGTCGAGCCGGTGCGCCAGCGGCGCTGGTAGTGCATGTGGCACAGATCGCGGCCGACCGCGGTGCGCTCGCACCCCTCGACGGAGCACTTCTGCCGCTGGGCAAGTCGCCGGGCCGCGGTGGCGGCGAAGTGGGTGCGTGCGGCGGCGGCCGTCTTTTCGTCGATGCGCCAGACGGTGTTCCCGCGGACGGCGTTGGTCCGCAGCCACCGGCGCACGATGGATGCCGACACGTCGAGCTCGAGCGCGAGCTCACGCGGTGTGAGAGCCCGGTCAGCCACGGCCGAGGGCGCGGCGCACGTGCGCGACCTGCTCGTCGGTGAGTTCCCAGCGCGTCTCGCCTTGCTCGGCGAGCCGGCCGTACTCGGCGCGCAGGAGATCGCGGATCTGCTTGGCGGGCACGCCGAGCTCTCGCTCGAGGTCGGCAGGGGTGACCACGTCGTCGTTCGCCATGGCGCCGAGCGTAGCGACGGCGCTGTGGGCCCGGCGCGGTTGGATGTCCGCTGTGGACGAGATGACGGTGGTGCCCGACCCGATCGCGCTCGACGGCTCGGAACGGTTCGCGGGCGTGGACGCGAGCGTGCTGGACTTCTGGCGGTTCGCGATGAGCGACCTGCGCATGAACAACGTGCGTGGCTACCTCGCCGAGTTCCTTGTGGCCCGCGCCGTCGGAGCGACGAGCAACCGGGTCGAGTGGGACGCCTACGACGTGTTGACCCCGGACGGGGTGCGTGTCGAGGTGAAGGTTCGCGGGTACCTGCAGGCATGGGCGCAGAAGCGCGTGCAGCTCACGCCGTTCAAGGTCAAGCCTGCTGCCCCGTGGGACCACTCGACGGGCGCTGCTGGGGAGCCGGGCTGGAACGCGGACGTCTACGTGCTGTGCGTGCACACCGCACGTGAGCACGACACGTACGACGTCCTGGAGGTCGCCCAGTGGGCGTTCTACGTGCTGCCCCGCCAGGTCGTGGTGGATCGCGATGGCGCCGGGATGTCGCTGGCCTGGGTCCAGGCACAGAGTGGCGGCCCGACGCCGTACGGCGAGCTCGCTGCGGCGATCAGGTCGGCAGCGGAGTAGCGGCGCTCAGGCGTCCGGTCGTGTCCGCACCTGCAACGGCGTCGGAGGCATGGGAGCGGACGCGAGCCATGTCTGGGTGTGCCCGCGACCGCGCCGCTCTGTGCCAGGACCCCGCTTGCCGGGCGGGGGGACGACGACGCGCCACGGGTCGACCGCGGTGAGGATCTCGTGGCGGACCTGCTCGGCCGCGAACTTCGTGTCGGCCAGCGTCACGTCGACGATGCGTGCTCCACGAGCGGCGTCCTGACGTGCCCGGCGCTGGTCGCGCACGATCGCGATCCGGCGGAGCGGGCGCTCGGGGTCTTCGAGGACGAGGACGAGGTGCTGGTCGAGCCAGCCGCGCCCCGCGTACTCCTGCAGGTTCCCGCGGCCGCGGCCGAGCGCGGCCCGCTCGACAAGCTTCAGGTTCCGCCGGTGCTGCAGCTCCTCCTGGTGGAGCACTCGCCGGAGCGGGCGTCGACGTCGCAGGATCGGCTCGAGGCGCGCCGGCGGCATCGCCAGCTGGGTGCCGGAGATCCAGCGCCGGACCGTGGACCGCGCGACCCGGCGGCGGCGGGCGACCTGCGCGATGTCGGGGTGCCAGCGCCCGTCCTCGTCACGCGTGCCCCCGTACACCACGGTCAGCAGCTCGCGCACGAGGTCGGGGGTCCACTGCTCGGGGTTCATCGCGGGCTCCCGACGAGGGCGAGCAGCCGCGGTGCCGGGATGAACGGGTGCGCGATCGCCTCCTTGAGCATGGTGGCCATCGCGTACGACGGCGGCACGCGCCGCAGTCGGGTCGCGGCGGCCAGCGTTCGCCCCGTCGCCCAGTCGAGGTACCCGAGGATGGTGGTGACGGGCCACTGGTACTGCTCGCCGGCTCCGAGCGCGGCTGCCTCCAGCTGGGCGACGACCGGACGTGCAGCCTCGATCGCCGAGGGATCGAGGGGGCCTGCCGTCAGCCACCGCGCGTCGACGCGGCGCCCTGAGGCCAGGGCACGGGCGTCGTCGAGGCGGCCAACCGCCGCGGCGAGGATCGCGTCGCGCATGAGCGGGCGCGTGAGGGCGTGCAGCAACTCGGTCGCGTGCGCGTCGGCGAGCTTGCCGCTGGCGACGGCGGTCGCGAGCACGTCCAGGGTTCGCAGGTCCTCGTCCATCTTGGTCTCCGCTCAGGCGTGCGCGCCGCGCTGCCAGGTCCAGCCGGGCAGCGTCGCTACGGTCTCTATGTCGGTGGGGGAGAGCTCGCCGGCGCCGTGCGCGCGCCGCAGCTCGGCGAGACGGCGCCCGAGCGGGACGGTCGTCCCGTCGGGCAGCTCGAGCTTGGTCCGGGTTGTCACGCTCGACAGGGTGCGGGAGGTGTCCTGACCGAGCCAGGCACGCGCGGCCAGGACGATCTCCTCGGTCTTCGACACGGTGGGCAGAGCGCCCGGCACCTGCGCGAGGGCCACGGCTCGTTCGGGGGTCAGCGCGCGCGAGGGCTGCTGACGCAGCCACGTCTGCAGCGTGGGGTTCGCCGCGGACAGGCCGGCAAGGGAGCGATGTGCGCGGTGGTGCGCGCGCAGCTCGCCCAGGCGCTGCCACCACAGGTCCGTGCGCGGTCCCCACGTCCAGCCAGGCAGGGACTCGATCTTGCGTGCGGACGCGTCGTCGAGCTTGCCGGCGGCGTAGCGCGTGCGGTAGTTCGAGGCCTGCTTGCCGAGAGCGACCTCGGTCCCGTCGGCGAGGGTGAGCGTGGTCTTCACCGCGATGTCGGCCGCGGTCGCCCCGGGATGAGCGGCGAGCCAGGTGTGCACTCGATCGACGAAGGGGTCGACCATGCTCTTGCGGTCCTCGAGCGCGCCCGGGATCGCCCGGAGCGCCTGCTGCTGGGCGTCGGTGAGCTCGTCGACCCGGGTGCGCTGGCGGACCAGCCACGCTCCGACGGCGCGCTGGTTGGCGGTGAGCCCGTCGAGGCTGCCGTGCTCGTCGAAGTAGGCGCGCAGCTGGGCGGCCTTCTCCTGCCACTGGGCGCTGGCGGCGTCCCAGGCCCATCCGGTCCGGGACTCGAGCTGGGCGGCGAGCTCGGGGTCGAGCCCGTCCATCGCCTTCCTCACGCGGAGCTTGGAGACGTGCCGTCCGAGCGGGTAGGGCTTCCCGTCGACGGGGCGGCTGGTGGCGTGCTGGGGCACTCGGGCGTTGCCGTGCTCGGCGACCCACCAGTCGAGCTCGCGAAGGAAGAGGTCCCAGTCCCCGGGCATGGAGGGGACGCGCGCGGCGCTCATGCGTGCGCTCCGTGGGTGGGGGTGATGTCCGGGCCGGCGTGAGGGGACTGCGGGGAGCTATCAACCTCGAGCAAACCGCTTGTGCGGGTGTACCTGCCATCGCCGGCCCGGACAAGTTCACGGTAGGTGCGGTGCGTAGGGGTGGGCAATGTAGGCTCCTCGACTCGATCTGCCGTGAGGAAGACGCCGGTGGGGACGTCGCGCGGCGGGGTGGGGCGGCGGTGGGTAGATGTCGTGCGGCGGGGAGCCCGGGTGCTCTGCCGCGCCGGGTCAGTCACGTCCGACCCCTTCCCGCTCGAGGTCGTCGGCGAACTCCTCGAGGAGGGCGCGCACCGCGCCGACGGGGACCGCGGCGTCGTCGGGCCACGCGGCGACGCGGTCGGCCGCTGCGCGCACGGCGCTGCTCGCCGTCGCCGCTCGAGCGGCACGGGTGATCTCCGGGACGTCCAGCTCGGGGTG
>Ga0308158_10004725_pt1 | contig 11412 bp, 8 predicted proteins | sample PhyBR2_FD_201038 | JGI IMG/M metagenome (GOLD analysis project Ga0308158, IMG submission 201038) | Phyllosphere microbial communities from UC Gill Tract Community Farm, Albany, California, United States - DLSLB.R2 | ecosystem: Host-associated > Plants > Phyllosphere > Unclassified | place: USA...
CAGGAATGGGGTTCACTGGTTCTGATATTGGAGGTTTTGCTGAACAGCCAACAGGAGAATTGTATGCAAGATGGATTCAGCTGGGAGTTTTTCATCCATTTTGCAGAACACACTCTTCAGGAGATCATGGTAATCAGGAACCTTGGGCTTTTGATGAAGAAGTTATTGATATTACCAGAAAATTTGTTAGTCTGCGCTATCAATTATTACCTTATTTATACACCATGTTCTGGCAATATATCGAAGAAGGTACACCAATGTTGAAGCCTTTGGTTTATTTTGATCAGGAAGATATTCAAACGCATTATCGAAATGACGAATTCATTTTTGGAAACCAAATTTTAGTTTGCCCTATTTTAGAACCTAATGCATTAGGAAGAAGGATGTATATTCCTCGTGGGGAATGGTACAATTACTGGACAAATTGTTTTATAAAAGGAGGAAAAGAAATGTGGGTGGATACTAAATTTGATGAAATCCCCGTTTTTATTAAAGCCGGTGCTATTATTCCAAAATATCCTGTACAGCAATATGTGGGTGAATTGGAATTTGACGAATTAACTTTGGACGTTTATTATAAAGAAGGTAAAGAAAAATCAGTAGTGTATGAAGATGCGCAGGATGGTTATGACTATAAAAAAGGACGTTTTAGCTTTTTGTCTTTCCAAATGACAGGAAAAGAAACAGAATTGAATATTCAGCTGCACAAAGAAGGTAAATACGATACTAATTACACAAAATTCAAAATCAACTTTATTGGATTGCCGTTTGAAGTTAAAACTGTAGAAATTGACAATGAAGAGATTGCGTTTGATGCTGCTAATTTTAAGGAAAATCAATATCTGATTGTTCCTAAGGATTTTAATGTTTTACATATTATTGGATAATAATTGTATTTTTGTAAGTAAAAAATTAACTATCATGAAAAAGAATTTATTATTTATAGGAATCGCCACTTTGGGATTGATCTATTCGTGTGCAACAAATCCATTAACCGGGAAAAAAACTTTAAATTTTGTTTCTAATAGCGAATTGTTTCCTTCTTCTTTTCAGGAGTATGGTACTTTTTTAAAGTCAAACAAAGTGATTTCAGGTACTGCTGATGCTAAAAAAGTGGAAACTGTTGGAATTAAAATAAAAACCGCTGCCGAACGTTATTTGGCTTCTTTAGGTCAGAACGATTATTTGAAAGATTACCAATGGGAATACAAATTAGTGGATAGTAAAGAAGTAAATGCCTGGTGTATGCCTGGAGGTAAAATCGTGGTTTATTCGGGAATTTTACCAATAACTAAAAACGACGCAGGTTTAGCTACGGTTATGGGACACGAAGTTTCTCACGCTCTTGCTAATCACGGAGCACAACGTATGAGTGCTTCGCAGTTACAAACTTTAGGTGCTGCCGGTGTTGCAGCTGCAACAGGAAGTCAAAGTGCCGAAAAACAAAAAATGTGGCAGGAATATTATGGAATTGGTTCTCAGGTAGGAGTAATGCTTCCTTTTAGCAGAAGTCATGAAACTGAAGCCGATAAAATTGGATTGATACTTATGGCAATTGCAGGTTATAATCCGGATGAAGCCATTAATTTTTGGACAAGAATGTCTGCTAATTCAGGAGGTCAGGCTCCGGCTGAGTTTTTAAGTACCCATCCGTCTGATGCTACCAGAATTGCTAATTTGAAAGCCATGGTTCCCGAAGCTAAGGCTATTGCAGCTAAATTTGGAGTAGTATTCAAATAAAAAAAGAGATATTTATTTATAGCCAATTCGTTAGAATTGGCTTTTTTTGTGCTAATTAAAAAGGATATTTTTAATTGATTTAAGCAGAAACTGTTTAAAAAACTATAAATTCGTCCCCAAAAAAGAGAGATATGAATCCATTACCAAAAGGAGATAAAAAATTATTGAATGCCTGGGCATTTTACGATTGGGCTAATTCTGTTTATCCATTAGTAATTACATCTGCCGTTTTCCCTATATTTTATGAAGCTTTGTTTTCAAAAACTGGGCATTATATTGAGGTATTTGGCTTCAGCGTAAAAAATTCGGCACTCATTAGTTTTGTTACTGCTTTCGCATTTTTAGTGGTTGCTTTTTTATCTCCTTTATTGTCCGGAATTGCCGATTATGTGGGGAATAAGAAGATGTTTATGAAGTTTTTTTGCTATATGGGCGCTTTGTCTTGTATGGGATTGTATTGGTTTAGATTGGAAGATATTTACTCCAGTTTATTGTTCTATTTGTTTGGATTAATTGGTTTTTGGGGAAGTTTGGTTTTTTATAATTCTTATTTACCTGATATTGCTTTCGAAGAACAGCAGGATGCTATTAGTGCTAAAGGATATTCGTTGGGGTATATAGGAAGTGTGATTCTGTTAATTGTTAATCTGGCTATGGTTATGAAACCTGAATTATTTAATATTACCGAAACTAATGGAGAGCCGGCAGCTATTAAGGCAATGCGTTATTCTTTTGTAATGGTGGGAGTTTGGTGGATTATGTTTAGTCAGTATACCTATTATTATTTGCCTAAAGGAAATAAGAATTCTGGACAAAAACATACCCATGCCATTATTTTTAATGGTTTTAAAGAGCTTAAAAAAGTTTGGTTTTTATTGGAGGAAAACATTCGTTTAAAGAAATATTTGAGTAGTTTTTTTGTGTACAGTATGGCTGTACAAACAGTAATGCTAATTGCAACTTATTTTGGCTCACAAGAAATTGCCTGGGAATCAAAAGAGCAGAGTACAATAGGATTAATAATTTGTATCTTATTGATTCAATTAGTTGCCATTATTGGTGCCTTTACTACTTCGAAAGCCTCTGGAAAATATGGAAATATACCTGTTTTAATTTTTATAAACAGTATTTGGGTTGTCTTGTGTATTGCTGCTTATTTTATCATTTTGCCTATTCATTTTTATGTTATGGCTGCTTTAGTTGGTTTAGTAATGGGAGGAATTCAATCTTTGTCCCGTTCTACATATTCTAAGTTTTTACCGGAAACAGAAGATACGGCTTCTTTTTTTAGTTTTTATGATGTTGCCGAGAAAATAGGAATTGTGATAGGTATGTTAGTTTATGGAGTTATTGATCAAATTACAGGTAGTCCAAGATTTGCTATTGTGTTTTTGGCAGTATTTTTCATAACAGGTGTAGTTTTATTAAGAAAAGTACCTAGGAAATAAAATAAAAAAATTATATTTGGAGATAATAAAAAGCTCCAATTATGAAAAGAATATTTACACTATTATTGTTTGTTACACTACTGGTATCATGTACTTATGAACCAATAGATGGCACTGTTGAAGCGTATCCTGGTTCTGGAATTTTTCAAGCCGATTTTAGCGGTAAAACCTGGAGTGCAAATGAAACTCAGGCCACAATTTCAGGACATTTTATCGAAATTTCTGCGACTAATTCTAAAGGAGAAAGTTTTGGAATTATGATAGAGGGAGCCGCTGTTGGAACTTATGCAACTAATGTCAATATTATTACTTATAATCCTGCTGGTTCTGAATACGGTTACTGGGGTGTAAATGATGATAATCCGGATGAAGATACAGGTTCTATTACTATTACAAGTATCAATACTGAAACTAAAACTATATCAGGAACTTTTCATTTTAAAGGCCATTGGTCAGACACAGATAATCCAAAAACACCAGTAACTTTTACTAACGGTATTTTTAAAGATATACCTTATATTACAGAAGAAGAAACTGCCGATGTTTTTACTGCAAAAGTAGGCGGAGTCAATTTTAATACAACAGATATAATGACTTCATTAATTGATTTTAATTCATCAGAATATATTGCTATCGGAGCTGAAGATGCCAGTTCAAATTCGATATCTGTTAATGTAAAAAGTAATTTAATTCCAGGAACTTATCAAATTACTGGGAATACAGCAACAGATGTTGTACAGGCTTCATATACAACATTAACTGATATTAATTTCAAAGCTGTTTCCGGAAGTGTTACCATAACTTCAATAACTGATGATAGGGTTAAAGGAACCTTTAGTTTTACTACCAATGGTGCAACGCCATTTAGTATAACTCAGGGTACTTTTGATGTAGAATATTAGATTTTAAATAAATACAATAAAAATATAGCCCTCAAAAGAAACTTCTGTTTGAGGGTTTTCTTTTGTCGTTTTATGGCATAAAGATTGACTTATATATGTTATATAAAGCTTAAATTTATATTACTATTTGATTTACAGTATTATAAAATTAGAAATACTAACTTTGTTATTAAATAGGCTACTTGTTTAATGACAAAAAGACTTAAATTATACTATGTCAAAACATAAAATACTTACTATTGACAATCTGTCACTTCAGGAATTCGATTCAGAAGCGGAATTAATACCTTTATTAACGCCGGAAGACGAAGAAGAAATGATAAAAGAAGAATTACCTGATTCATTATCCATTCTTCCGTTAAGAAATATGGTTTTATTTCCAGGTGTTGTAATTCCTATTACTGCTGGAAGAGATAAATCAATCAAATTGATTGATGATGCCAATGCCAATGGGAAAATTATAGGTGTTGTTGCTCAAAAGAATGAAGAAATTGAAGATCCGTCTATTGAAGATATCAATTCGATTGGGACTGTTGCACGTATTCTACGTGTGCTTAAAATGCCTGACGGAACTACAACTGTAATTCTTCAGGGGAAAAAACGTTTCGAAATAGAATCGGTAACATCTGAAGAGCCTTATATTTCTGCGTTAATCAAAGATTTTTCAGAAGAAAGACCTGAGAAAGAAGATTCTGAATTCCTGGCTATTTTAGATTCTATAAAAGAATTGGCAATCCAAATAATTAAGGTAAGTCCGAATATTCCAACCGAAGCTACTTTTGCAATCAAAAATATTGAAAGCCAGTCTTTTTTAATCAATTTTGTTACTTCTAACATGAATTTATCTGTTAAAGAAAAACAAGATTTATTAGCTATCAATAATTTAAAAGACAGAGCTTTAGAGACTTTAAAGTATATGAATATTGAGTTACAAAAACTCGAACTTAAAAATGATATTCAATCTAAGGTACGTTTTGATTTAGACCAACAACAAAGAGAATATTTTCTTCACCAACAGATGAAGACCATTCAGGAAGAATTAGGTGGTTCGACTCAGGAAGAAGAAATGGATGAAATGTTATTGAAATCCAAGACTAAAAAATGGGATGAAAAAACGCAGACTACTTTTGAAAAAGAGTTGACAAAAATGCGTCGAATGAATCCACAGGCACCTGATTATGGTATTCAAAGAAATTACATGGAATTGCTGTTGGATTTACCATGGAATGAATATTCGAAAGATAATTTCGATTTAAAAAATGCTCAAAAAATTCTTGATCGTGATCATTTTGGATTGGATGAAGTAAAGAAAAGAATGATAGAGCATTTAGCTGTTTTGAAATTAAGAAACGATATGAAATCGCCTATTATCTGTTTAACAGGACCTCCGGGAGTAGGTAAAACTTCTATTGGGCGTTCAGTTGCAGAGGCTTTAGGTCGTGAATATGTACGTATTTCTTTAGGTGGATTGCGTGATGAAGCTGAAATTCGCGGGCATAGAAAAACCTATATTGGTGCTATGCCGGGTAGAATTATTCAAAGTTTGAAAAAAGCAGGAACATCAAATCCGGTGTTTGTTTTGGACGAAATTGATAAATTGTCAAATAGTAATCATGGAGATCCGTCTTCGGCATTATTAGAGGTTTTAGATCCGGAACAAAACAGCTCTTTTTACGATAATTTTGTCGAATTAGGCTATGATTTGTCTAAGGTAATGTTTATAGCTACATCTAATAACATGAGTGCTATTCAGCCTGCTTTGAGAGACCGTATGGAGATTATTAAAATGTCAGGTTATACCATTGAAGAAAAAGTAGAAATTGCCAAACAGCATTTGTTTCCGCGTCAATTAAAAGAACATGGATTGACTTCTAAAGATTTGACTATTGGAAAAAAACAATTAGAAAAAATTGTTGAAGGTTATACCCGTGAATCGGGAGTTCGCGGACTGGAAGCTAAAATTGCTCAGGTAATTCGAAATGCAGCAAAATCTGTTGCAATGGAAGAAGAATACAACAAGAAAGTTACCGATGAAGATATCGTAAAAGTTTTAGGAGTTCCCCGTTTAGAGCGCGACAAATACGAAAGTAATGATGTGGCCGGAGTGGTTACAGGATTAGCTTGGACCAGTGTTGGTGGAGATATTCTTTTTATAGAATCTTTGCTTTCGCCTGGAAAAGGAGGTATGAGTATCACGGGGAATTTAGGTACAGTAATGAAAGAATCGGCTACAATTGCTTTGGAATACATTAAAGCCAATACTGAGCAATTAGGATTGACTTCAGAGTTATTATCAAAATACAACATTCATTTGCACGTCCCTGAAGGAGCTACTCCAAAAGATGGTCCAAGTGCCGGAATTGCAATGTTAACTTCGTTAGTTTCTTTGTTTACCCAAAAAAGAGTAAAGAAACATATTGCGATGACTGGAGAAATTACTCTTAGAGGAAAAGTATTGCCTGTAGGAGGAATCAAAGAAAAGATTCTTGCAGCAAAAAGAGCTAATATCAAAGAAATCATTTTGTGTCATGAAAACAAAAGTGATGTCGATGAAATTAAAGCTGAATATCTGACAGGTGTTACTTTTCATTATGTAAAAGAAATGAGCGAAGTATTAGCAATTGCAATTACTGATCAAAAAGTCAAAAACGCTAAGAAATTGTAGTTAAAAATTACAAAAAAATAAAATTCCAAATTCCAATAACACTTCGACTTGCTCAGTGTGACAATTGGAATTTGGAATTTTTTTATTGTTTTTTCGGAATCAAATCACAATACCAAAATCCGTAATCATAAGCTGTTGAATCATTAGTGTCACAAGCGGTGTTAGAGGAATCCTGTTTAGGCTTTTCATATTTTCGGTATACAATTTCGCCAATTTCAAAATCTATTGGCTTTTTAAAAATCGGTCCGTCAAAACTGAAAGTATGGAATTCACCGTTTTCTCCACATACGTCAACATTGTCCGGCAAATCGTCAATAAATTGCTGATCGATTACACGACCAACAAAACTTTTATCTAAATAGCGTTCGTTAACACAAACAACAATTGTTTTAAATCCTAAAGCAATAAATTCCTGAATTAAATCCTGAGTAGGGATTTTCCAAATAGGGAAAACACCTTCATATCCTAAAGTTGCCAGTTTGTCTTCACGATATTTGCGTAAATCTTCCAGAAAAATATCTCCGAAAACAGAATGGGTAATTCCTTTCTTTTTTAGTTTTTCCAATGTTTGCTGCATCACATTTTCATAGACTTCCATCGTAGGCATTTCCGGGATTTGCATAATTTCTAATGGAATGTTAATGCTTTCAGCTTGTTGTTCTAATAGTTCGACTCTGACACCGTGCATGGAAATACGTTGGTATTGTTGATTGACGCTGGTTAACAAACAATTAATTTCAAATTCAGGGTTTTGTAGTATTTTGTATAAGGCTAAAGCAGAATCTTTTCCGCTACTCCAGTTAAAAAGGGCTTTTTTCAACTTAATTTTATTAAAAGTTTAAGAGGTAAACTTACAAAATACTTCCAATAGTTTGTCAAAGCTTTGTAACTTTGATTTTCTGGCTCTAATATACTTTTAATGAAATACTTTTTTCTTTTTATTTCCACTTTTCTTTTTGCTCAACAAGCAAAAGTGGTTGATTTTACTTCAGTTTCGGCGCAGTTAAGCTTAAATACTACCGAGAAATCCATTTCCGGCTCTGTGAATTATTCTTTCGAAGTTTTAAAGTCTACAGATACTTTAAAAATTGATGCACAAAATATGCAGTTTTCAAAAGTTGTATTAAATCAAAAAGAGGTTCAATATACAAATTCAGGCAAACAGCTGTTGATTATTCATCCTTTTCAAAAAGGAAAAAATGTACTTACTTTTAATTATAATGCAACTCCAAAACAGGCTTTGTATTTTGTAGGTTCAGAAACTGCCGGAGATACACAAATTTGGACTCAGGGACAGGGAAGGTATACGAGCAATTGGTTTCCGAGTTTTGATGATGTCAATGAAAAAGTAATTTTTAATCTTGAAATTACATTTGATTCAGGTTATCAGGTAGTTTCTAATGGTGTTTTAAAGCAAAAAAAGAATCAGAACAATACTATTGTTTGGAATTATCAAATGGAGAAGCCAATGAGTTCTTATTTGCTGATGCTTGCCATTGGGAAATTCGAAAAACAAACCCAATTTTCTAAAAGCAAAGTGCCGCTGGATTTGTATATCGAATCTAAAGACGCTTCAAAATTTGAACCTACTTATCGCTATTCGACACGAATATTTAATTTTTTAGAGAAAGAAATAGGAGTGAAATATCCCTGGAAAGTTTATAAACAAGCCCCGGTTCGGGATTTTCTGTATGCGGGCATGGAAAACACATCGGCAACTTTATTTGCAACCCGATATGTGGTCGATTCCATAGGTTTCGAAGACCGAAATTACACCAATGTGGAAGCACATGAATTAGCGCATCAATGGTTTGGCGATTTGGTTACTGCCGCCAGTGGAAAACATCATTGGTTACAGGAAGGTTTTGCAACCTATTATGCTTTATTGGCTGAAAAAGCTATTTATGGAGAGGATTATTTTTATTCAAAAATGTATGAATCCATTCAGCAAATAAAATACGCTTCCAGAACAGATACAGTTCCTATATTGAGTGAAAAAGCCAGTTCGCTGACTTATTATCAAAAAGGAGCCTGGGCTTTGTTTGCATTGCATCAGGAAATAGGAGATAAGAAATTCAGGAAAATCATTAAAAACTATTTGAAAAAATATGCTTTTAAAACAGTAACAACCGAAGATTTCTTTGCTGAAGTAAAAAAAGTAAGCTATTTTGATACTGATTCTTTTTCTAAAAAATGGCTGGAATCAACTGCTGTTAATACTCAAAAAGTCAATGCGTTATTGGTTAAAAATAAAATAACCAAGATAATGTTGGAATTGGATAAAATGAAGTCGAAACCTTTAGCTGAAAAAGAAGGTTTTTTTAAGCTAATCTTAATGTCAGATGCTCATTATACTGCAAAAGCAATGGTTGTTGACCAACTCCAGAATGAAACTTTTGAAGCCAAAAAACCGTATTTAGAATTGGCTTTGGAAAGCAATAATCCTCAGGTTCGCCAGGCAGTGGCTTATTCATTGCCTGAAATTCCGGAAGCATTTAGAATTGATTACGAAAGTCTTTTAGATGATACTTCTTATCAAACTCAGGAAATAGCTTTATTGTATTTATGGAGAAACTTCCCTAAACAACGATTGGAATATTTGGAGAAATCAAAACAATGGATTGGTTTTAACGATTATAATTTGAGAACTTTATGGCTGTCTTTAGTATTAATGACACCTGAGTATTTAAGAGATAAACAGCCTTTAATTGATGAATTAATCAGTTATTCTTCTGAAAGTTATGAAGCTACTACCAGACAAAATGCTTTAGAAAAACTAATTGGATTTAAGTTGATTAATGATACCGTGTTGATTAATTTAGTGAAAGCAACCACTCATCATATGTGGCAATTTTCTAAATTTGGAAGAGATACAATCCGAACTTTATTAAAAAATCAGGCGCATAGAGATTCTTTCGTTCGAATTTTACCCAGTTTGAACGATAAAGAGCAGTTTCAGTTGAATCGGTTATTAAATGAGAAAATATGAGAGCATTAGTTATTTCCGGCGGAGGAAGCAAAGGAGCATTTGCAGGAGGTGTTGCTCAGTTTTTATTGGAAAATAAGAAAATTAAATACGATTTATTTATTGGAACCTCTACCGGAAGTTTATTGATTCCTCATTTAGCATTGGGAAACATCCAAAAAATACACCGTATTTATACCAATGTGGATATGAAAAAAATCTTCAATATCAATCCGTTTATTATTCGAAAAAAGAAAGGGATAGATGTTGTTAGCATTAATCATTTTAATGTATTGTTGCAGTTTTTTAGAGGAAAAAGGACTTTTGGTGAAAGCAAAAAATTGCGTACTTACATTAAGCGAAATTTCCCCATAGCAGAATTTAATCAATTAAAAGCTTTGGAAACCGATGTGGTAGTTACGGTTACTAATCTTACTAATAATCAAGCCGAATACAAATCCATTAAAGAATGTACCTATGATGAATTTTGCGATTGGATTTGGATATCAAGTAATTATATTCCTTTTATGAGTATTGTAACCAAAAAAGGTTTTGATTATGCTGATGGTGGTTTTTCGAGTTTAGTGCCTATTCAGGAAGCAATTAACCGTGGAGCGACCGAAATAGATGTTGTTATTTTAGAAACGGAGAAATCAACTCCCCGGGCAGCTATTGGAAGAAATCCTTTTTCTTTGCTGATTGATTTATTTCAAATTGAATTAGATCAAATTGAGAAACACGATATTTTGTTAGGGACTCTATCGGCTTCTCATAATAATGTTAAGCTTAATATGTATTATACTCCAATTGATTTAACCAATAATGCTTTGATTTTTAACAAAGTCAAAATGAAGCAATGGTGGGAAGAAGGATTTCAATATGCTTTGAAAAAGAGCGAAGCTATTGAGATGGTAAAATAATTTACCACAATTCGGCTACTTCATTTTTTATAAAAGCTAAGGCAGTATTGCTTGGCGAAGTTTTTTCTAATAACTCATTAATTATAAAAGTTCGTAATTCGTCAGCATTATTTACTTTTTCATTTTTAGCAGCTAAACGAATCGATTGAATAATTGTGTTTTTCGCAGTTAGGATAATCACCCAGCATTTATCAGAAACATAGATTTGCTGTGCCAAATTGTGTTCAAATTCCTGTTCGATATTTGTAATTACATAATTGGCATAATCATTTTTATCATTAGAAACAGGATTAATACGCACCATTAATTGCGATGGATTAATGCGTTCCATGAACAAAGCCATTCTTTCATAAGCCTGTAAACGCAAAGGTAAGGCTATCTTTTGATTGTCTTTTTGTAATAACCAACGTCGGGTGTTTTGTTGGTCTTTAAAATGCGAATTGAATAAAAAATAGGCAACTCCGCCTGTAATTAAAGAAGGGATTGTAAAAGCTACTATTTCGATGATATTTGTTGAGTTCATTTGGGTGTGAAATTTTGAAAGCAAAAATATACTTTTAGAATTATTCCGTAAAGCTCCGCAAAGAGAAATATTAGTTTTATGCTTAAAAAAAACTTTGTGTTTCTCTGTGTTACTTTGTGAATCTCCTATGTTTGTAAAGTTATTGGTTTGAGATTTGAAAGTCAATAAATTTGAAATCTAAAGTGAAAGAGGATGAGAGCGAATTAGTGAATAAATGACTCTAGAAGTACATTCTCGCAAAGAGATTGC
>Ga0308158_10004726_pt1 | contig 11410 bp, 16 predicted proteins | sample PhyBR2_FD_201038 | JGI IMG/M metagenome (GOLD analysis project Ga0308158, IMG submission 201038) | Phyllosphere microbial communities from UC Gill Tract Community Farm, Albany, California, United States - DLSLB.R2 | ecosystem: Host-associated > Plants > Phyllosphere > Unclassified | place: USA...
GGCTGGATTGAATGTCCGGTTTTGGCCGAAATCGGACCTTGAGCCAAAGCAGTGTACGAGTTTTGTTAGCTGTTCGGCAAGGCTTTGGCAAAGAATCGAGAATGGGGGCGAGAGTAGGGGATGGGTATGAGGTATAGTTATCCACATTTTCTGTGGATAACTTAGGTTCGTGAACGGTACAACCCGGTCTGCATGCGGACGTTGCCGGAATGCCTGCGAAACGGGCAGGGTGCTTAGGTAACAGGGTTCTAAGCAAGTATGTTGTCCCAGTCATGCGTTCCGCGGCCCGAGGTGCTGCTAGGCGCAACTCAACGTCTTCAGATCGATGCACAAATGTCGTTCATGTCTGCTAGTGCTAACTGTCGGGCTCGATGCCAGAGCCCGAAAAATGCCTTATCTCTACTCGACATTAGCAAACCTATTGTCGAGTTAGAAACATATGAGCACAAGCGGTTCTGCGGTATTCCGTTTAGCATCTCACGATGCGGACTCGAGGTAAGTCTGATGAAGCAAATGTGTGACTGCTGATGAAGTAAATGTGTTACTAGCCGCTGAACGTCATGCATCGGATAACGGCCGGCTTTATCGACTGTGCCTTACACGTCTACTGGCGCTACTAGCTCACCTCCCTGATTGCGCACATTACCGATCCCCCGGTCAACCGCATGCCATGCAAAAGCATCAGGGCCGAGTGCCGCGATCCGGACGATTTCTTCAGCCATCTCTAGCGGGGTAGCCGGGTCTAGCCAAGCTGCGGCCGCGTCGGCGGGCAGCACAACTGGGCGCCGATCATGCACGTCGAGCAAGCCCCCTTGTGCCTCTGCCGTGATGATCGTGAAGCCGTGCAGCGCCTTTGCGTCCGTCCGCGTCCAGGATTAGCAAGCGCCGCCATGTAAACCGGCGCCAGGTCGCGCTTATGGATATGCCACGGCTGTTTGTCGCCTTTTCCCCAGTCCATTCATACCACCCGAACGCTGTCACTATCGAGCGTCCAGCCTTAAGTAGTTCCCGCCAGTATGAGTTTGAGTTTTTCTCGGCTCGCTTCTTGATCGCCATCGGTACCTTGCCAGATGCCTCTACCCAGACCGATCGGTAGCCCCAGTGCAGGTCGTGGGCGACGAGCTGGTCATTCTCCATGTGCAGGACAGGTCTGAACGTGCCTGGTGCGACGTTATAGCTGTCCTTTGCTTCCGAGCGGCTGATGATCGAATCAGCCCACATGAAGTCAGCGATCAGCCGGGAGACATCATTTGCATCAATATGCCCGCAAATTTTGGCCTCCAGCGGTTGTATCAAACATTTTTGCGTAAGAAATTTAGATACAAAAACCGTCGCGAATATGTTCCACGGCCAGCAAAGGCGCATCTTTCCGTTAGTTTACTTAATAATAGCTAAGTAAACTAGACATCATAAGAAAGTACACTTATACTTGTTTCCGTACCTTCATCTGCATGCACGCGTTCCACCCTGCCGTGTCCGAAAAACCTACTTCAGTCACCGTTTCATCTGCATAGCGCAGCATTGCAGCGATGCCTCCAGCCTCAACGAAAGGGGCTCCACCTTGGGCCGAGTACCGTTCCAGATGTCCGACGAGCAAGCGAGCAAGCTGCTGCTGCTCGTCTTGCCGCTCAAAGAGCAATATCCACCTGGCCGCCCATCGAACAGGCCATTCGTGCATGAGTTCATTCGGGCCGTCCATGCAGCGACTGGACGCACGTTCAGCCCAGCGATCTACCGGCGCTTGCTCAATGCTTACGCGTCTGATTACCGGCCATCAACCAATACGCTTGCGCTCGAAAAAGAAGCCGTTGAGCGGGATATCTCAGGTGCGCCGGCGCCAGCGTCGTTTCCGGGTGCAGCGGCCTCGAGCTGGCCAGCGCCAGCCGGCGACATTGGTGGCCTAATAAGGGGTGCGGTTGAGGATGTGCTGGCACGTCAGCTCGGCGCCGTGGGAAAAGCACTCCAGGGAGAGCAGCAAATGGCTCAAACCTACATTGCCGACCTCAGCAACCGCCTTGCGGCCTCAGACCGGGCTTTGGCCGAAACGCGAGGTCTCGCTGCCAAGCTGGCGGCCGACCTCCAGGTAGCGACGGAGCGTGTGGCTGATGCGAACGCGCGGCTGCATCAGGCCGAAGCGTCGGCGCAGGCGCTGCGCGAGGCTCATGGTGCGGCGATGCAGGCAGTGGCTGACGAGCTTGCCGAGATACGGAAGTTCGCCATGCGCTCTATTGATGACGTGCGTGGGGAAACCCGGGCGGAGCGTGACCGCCGGAGCCAGCTTGAAGAACTGCTGAAAACGAATGAACGATTGATGGAAGTGTTTCGCCAAGCCGCATATCAGCGCGGCGGCGCGATTCCTCCTGAACTGCGCACGGAGCAAAAACGATGAAGAACGACCTGATTGTTCAGCCAAACGCCCTCCCCACCCGCTCGATCGAGCCGACGCCGCATATCCTGGGCGCCGTGGTCGACGACTGGCACGCCATCGAGGTCTGGCTTGCAACGGTGGCGTCCAATAGCCGCAATGGGAAGACATCGACGGTTGCCACATATCGCTTCCACCTTGCGAAGCTGCGGTGGTTCTGCGATAAGGTGCTCGGCCGCCCGCCTTCGACATGGAGCATGCAAGACGTTGAGGCGTTTCGCGACTTCCTCAAGGAGGTGCCGCCGCGGTTCCTTCCCGTGAATAAGGGCGAGCCGAACCACACTCCCTTTAAGTCGCAGCCCTCAGCCAGTTCGCAAAGCGACATCATGCGGTTCACGAAGGCGATGTTCGGAGCCCTGCAGGCCAGCGGATATCTCCAGCGCAACCCGATGGCCATCACAAAGGCGCCAGCGGCACGGCGCCTGAACGTGTCGCGAGCGATTCATCTGGATGTGTACGACACGATCCTGCACGTGATGGACGAGCAGGATCGCGCTTGCTTGACTGACCGACGCCGGCACCTGCGTGATCGCTTTATACTAGTATGTTTGCGCGAAGCTGGATTGCGTGCGACGGAAATTGTCGGAGCAAAGATGGGCGCGTTCACGCAGTTGGCAGATCCGGCGAACCGCAAGACGTACTGGGTGTTCACTGTGTCCGGTGAAAACGCCAAAGGCGGTAAGGAGCGCCCAGTACCGGTGACAAGCCTGTTGATGGACGCACTGATCGCCTACCGCCTCTCGTTCGCCCTGCCCCCCTATCCTTCGCATGGCGATTCAACGCCCCTGCTGCTGTCGCCCCGCACGAAGAAAATAGAGCTAAAGGGAGGCGCGATTACCCGTGCGGCCGACAAACGCTTCTTTGGCGCTTGGGCAAGCGTAACCACGCGCCAAGGCCTCAACAAGATCATCAAGGCTCGCCTGTCCGATGCCGCGGCAGTCATCGAAGCGCGAGGGGATGGCGCTACAGCCGATCGGCTCAGGGAAGCTTCTGCGCACTGGCTGCGCCACACGTTTGCCACGGCGGCGCTCCTGAAAGGGCAAGATATTCGTACCGTCGCCTCTATGCTCGGCCATAGCAGCGTCGAGACAACGATGAACTATACGCGGCAGGGTGCGCTCGACGTAGTGCGTGCGAGCGAAAAGGTCAACTTTGGTGGTATTGCACAGGTTCAATCGCCGGCATTTCTTGACGGGAAAGAGTTTGACCCCAAGTAGATAACAGGCCGTTACCGGCGGCTCGCATCAGGATGCGTAAGTCGCGCACCAGGTGTAAGCTAACCCTACTCTTCAGAAAGATGTTAATAGATAAACATGGCTATTACGAGACAAGACCGTGAGATGGCGGTAAAGCGGACGCTTGCTGATTCTGAATTGGAAGGCTTGAAACCTAATCCCCGATTCATTGCTTTACTTGATCGGTATATTGCCGGTGAGATTTCGCTGGAAAGTGCTCTTGAGATCACCAGGGCGCAATATCAACAGGTACCTGATCCAGCCCAAAAAATGTCCGAATAAGCGCTGGAGGTATGCGGGTTGATGTTGCCTGCTCTGCCAGAAGCTGCGGCGACAAAGCGACTTCTCGGCGTGTGGTAATGGCGGTTGCGGCCTCGATGAGATATATCTTGCTGCTATGACCAACATCATCACAGATAATTGGATTTATACCATGCTTTGCGGCAATATGCGCTATCTCCTCTGCTTTCTCCTCCAAGAAAATAGATTGTGCCCGCCCTCTAGCGGGCATTTTTTTGTCTGGTCTAGTGCAGCCTCGGCGCCGACGCAACGAGTGTGGCCAGTTCAGGCGCTAGGCTGGCCGGAAGCAGGACTACTACAGCCCGGGCGGGGCTTGGGGATCTGCATCGTTGATTGCGTGCTGAATTAGGTCCGGCAGGTTCGGATCGTCGTACGAGCGCACGCTGTTTGGCGGCAGGCTGGCGAACAGACGCTACCAAAACGCGCCGGCGCGGGCGTCGGCGCGAAAAATCGCTACCAGCCATAGGTCCGGTGAAGGTGCGCGCTAGTGCGTGCACAGCCTCAAACGCCAATCCCTGGCGCCGATAACGCTTCAGGATGAACAGATCGGCCACCTCTTCGGCCACGCTGCCGTTCGGGAGCGTGAAGGGTTCGGTGACGACGAAGCCCGCCAGCGCACCAACTTTCCTGATCCAATAGGCGCCCTTGGCGGGGTCATTGATGTAATCGGCAAGCGGCTCCGGAGAGGCATCGAACAAGCCGTCCGGACCGATATCTTCATCGGCCCAATCGGAGCCCACGTAGTAGTAGAGCTGGAACAGGCGGAACAGGGCCTCAGCTCCGCCCGATGCGATCCTTTGCAGCGGATGCGACGGTGCGCTCATGCCTGCCCTCCTGCCGGATGATCGTCGTTACGCCAAACTTGAATTTGCGCCCGAATCTTAAACACTGGCGGACGGAAGTCTCCAGGAAAGGGAACCACATTCCCCGTCATATTTTTCTTTCGACGCTCAGTCAAACCGTTCAGGCCATTTGACAAAGTACACATAGCTGTAGCGACCTGCGTTTGAAACGGGCCAGACCTGCATTCCAGCCGATTCTCAGCCAGGAATAACTGCAACTGACGGCCCCCGCAAACCAGCATTAGCTGCAAGTGAACCTGCATTTGATGGGTCCGACCTGCATTCCATCAGGGCGAACCAGAAATAACTGCAACTGAAAATGTTCCAGGAACTCATCGAGCGGCCTTGTTCATGGAACAAGTTTGGTGGACTGCGTTTGTGGACTTCGAGCGCCGGGCATCCCGGCCACAGCGTTGCCTGCGTCATCGTCCGTGCAGAAAACCTACCTTTTTTGGATTTTGCGCCCGCCCCCGACATCCAACGACAAGGCTGGACTCTTGGCGATGATTCGAGTAGGATTAAATCCTATCACGCCATCGGAGACTACTATGCGAACAACTCAGCAATTGAGTATCACCCTGCCGCTAGACATGGCGGACGTGGTGAAGGCCAAGGTGCGGACTGGTGAGTACGCGACGGAAAGCGAAGTCATCCGCGACGGTCTGCGTGCGCTCTTGGCGCGTGATCGGGCTGTTGAAAGCTGGCTGAACCACCAGGTCGGACCGGCATACGATGCGTTGAAAGCCGATCCAGCCCGAGCCGTTACCGTTGACCAGGTGCGCGCCCGCCTAGCCGCAGAACACGCCAAGGCGCGATGAGCTACCGCGTCATCTTCTCCCCCGAGGCCGAGGAACAACTTGTAGCGCTGTACCGCTACATTGCCGATGCGGCCTCGCCCGATATAGCAACCGGGTACACGGAAGCTATCGTCAGCTACTGCGAGAGTCTGTGTACCTTCCCCCATCGCGGCACTGTGCGCGATGACGTGAGGCCGGGCCTGCGCATCACCAACTACAAGAAGCGTGCTGTGATCGCTTTCGCCGTGGACACCGAGCAAATATCCATCATCGGCATCTTCTACGGTGGTCAGGATTATGAAACGATCCTGCAAGTTGAATCCGATGATGGACCGGAGCACTGAGGCGATGACTGAAAATCTATCTTCCGGTTTAGGATTCCGTTTGCCGCCGAATATCACTGTCACGCGGCAACTTCTACCCAACGGTATGGCGTATGTGTTCCGTGATTTCGAGCTGGGCGAACTCGGCAGGCTTGCCGTAGAAAGTACGCCGGCAGGAGATACACAAATCGTCAGTGAAGTTGCCGGCGATGCGTGCGACCCGATGACCCAACAACGCCTTAAAGTCCTCGACCCGATTTGCAAGGAATTGACACGTATCCTTGAATCGGTGCGGGGGCACGGACGCCCCGCGCCGCTCCCAATTCGGCAACCTCACCCGCAGGGGCAAGTTCCTTGCGAGGAAGTACGCTGCGATACGTGCGGCACGATGGTGGCGTTATTGGTGTTCGCCGATGGCGCAATCGATGATGGCAGATTCGAGGACTACGCCCGCCAAATGTACCCGCACTATGCGCGCCACAATGTGCCGACTTACATCATTGGCCCAGAGTTGGGCAACGGTCCAATGGAGCAGCGCCCGGCCAACATCCTCAAGGTGTGGCCCCAGCGCGGCCCGATGGAATGCCTGCGGCCCGAAGAGTTCAACCCTCGCATCATCGAACTGGCCGAGCGGCATTGCTGATGGTCAGTTGCAGTTATTCCTGGCTCGCGCCGATGGAATGCAGGTCGGCCCCATCAAATGCAGGTTCACTTGCAGCTAATGCTGGTTTGCGGGGGCCGTCAGTTGCAGTTAATTCGGGTCGAAAATCGCCTCGAATGCAGGTCCGACCCGTTTCAAACGCAGGTCACTACAGATAGAGTTCATGTCTTTTAGCGGCTAAATTACTGATTCGCGCTCACAATCAACTGTCGTGGCACGTACCTGGATGCGGCCAAAGAAGCCGTTCTTGGAGTAGCTGCAGGCTGGGTCAAGGCCGGACTGCTAGGAGTTGCAGCGGCAACCCTCGCGCCTCCCGTTGACACGTCATGCGTCGGATAGCGAGCGGTCAGCCAATTCGCCCATTTGGCGGCCCGGATCATCAAGTCAGCCCGATAGACCTGGTTGAATCGTGGCGTGCGCGAATGGTAGTTCGCTGCGCGGGTCCACAAATCGCCGCGATCATTCTTGATGTGCATTCTCAGGCGCCAAGCGGCCAGGTCGAATGAGTAGCAGCCGGCAGCTGCTACGTGTTCGGCGGTAATCCCGTAGCGGCCCAGGTCACGCAGGTAGTTGGTGTTGAACTGCAGCGGACCCACATCGTAGCTACCATTGCTGCTATTCCGAACCCATTGCCCCGGCCTTCCATTCTCTTTCTCGGCGACGGCAAGAACGATATTCGCCGGCACTTCGTATTTCGCGGCCGCCGCTATCGAGCAGACAACCCGTTCTTGCATTTGTGGTGGAAGGTCGAGGGGCATATATGGTCCGTGAAAGTTACAGAGTGCTCAAAACGTTTTGCAGCCGTGCGATTTCTTCGTTCATCGCCTGTGCTGCGCTGCTCTCATTGGAGTAATTGGACGACTCGGGACCACAGAAGCCGTCTTCCGCGCGGCCGTATTGCGCGATGCAAGAGTCCAGTGCGGCGCGGAGATTGCTGACCTGTGCGGCTTTCTGCTCGAAGGCCGGGACCAGGTAGGCAAGCCGCGCTTCAATCTCAGCACGCGTAGCCGGCGCACCTGGAGGGATCGGAGCTGGTGGCTCCGGTGGATCAGGTTCTGGCGGATAAGTGTTGATGATCTGTTCGACCGTCCCCGAATCTACACGCGGGCATAGCGAGAGGAAGTTGCGCCGAGCGCGCAGCGTTTGACTGAACCTCCGCAGCGATATGCTGAAATACTTGGCTATCGATGCTGCGCACTCACCCGGCCGCGTCGGCGCAGCCAGGCACAGAACTGCCTCGCACGCTAGTCGCGTGTCTCCGGTTAAAACGTCCTGCGCGGATGCCGAGAACGGCATCGACGTAGCAAATACGGTCGCGGCCACCAAAGTTTTTATTTTCATGATGAACTCCGTTATGAGGATTGTGATTTGCCGTCGCGGAATGCCGCGATTTCTTCGTCGTCTTCCGCCGAGGTGGTTCCGGCCGAGAGGCTATCGCCATCGAACTTTGCGTCGTCCGCCTCGCCGGCATCTGCAGCAGCCTCGCCAACGCTCTCGGCGGCCTGGCGAGCCTTGATCGCGGCGGCGATCTTGCTGCCCGTGGTGTCGCCGATACGATCCATAGCAGCGTCTTTCATGTCCAGCGCCTTGCCTTTGGCAACGTCCCACGTCCCTTGCGCCAAGTTGGCCGCCGTCCCAGCCGCAACGCGGCCAGCCTTGGCGGCCATCGCCCCCACTTTAGAAGGTTTCGCGGCCTTGCCGGCAGCGCCGTCAGTGCTCGAACCCGTGGCGGCCTCCTTGCCGCTGGCACTCTGCCCGCTGCCTTCGCTATCCCCACTATCAGCAGCAGCCGTCTTGTCACCGGCGCTGCCACTCGATGCCGATGCGGTCTGGTTCGACCCAGCTTCTGCGCCGCTCGATCCTGCGCCGGAACTCATAGGGCCGGACGAGGAAGCAGCGTCCGTGCTGGCTTTGCCCGCTGCCGAACTGGTAGAGCCGCCGCCTGATGAATCACCCATCGCTGCCGCCAATGCGCTACCACCACCGGAATCATTGGCCGCTCCGCCGGCGCCGCCGACAGCACCCAGCAACGAACTAGAACCACCACCAGCGCTCTCGGCCGCACTAGCCTTAGAGAAGGCTGCATGCAATGCTTGAAGGCCACCGGCGCCGCTTGCTGCACCTGCTGCGACAGCTGCCCCGGCCGACGCCACAGCAGCGGCTCCCATCGCCGCCGCGCCAACAGCCGCGCCGACGCCAAAGTTCGAGCCAAGGCTGCCCGTAGAGCCGCCTGCCAGGGCGCCAATTTGCGGAGGGACTTTCGCCACCAAGAAAAGTAGAACAGCGGCCACAACAGCCATAACGCCCAATTCCTTGAGGGTCATTCCCGCACTCATCGAGGCGTAATACTGATCGACAAACGATTTTCCGATACCGATCAGTAAAACCATCGTGAACAATTGCAGTCCGACATTCAAGATGGATTTAAAATATCCAATTGCCATTTCCGATGTCCAGCGGGAGCCGCCGAAGCCTAGAATAAACACGCCGGCATAAGCGAATATCCAGCTACTTACTAGAAGGAGAAGCATGTTCGTTCCGACCAGAGCGAACACAATCAGGATCGCGCAGCTTAAAAGCAAGCCGAATAGGCTATCCATCGGTGACCATACGCTCGATTGGTCAACGACTTTATAGAAAATATCAAAACCAATATCAACGATACCGGAAGGGGCAAGAGCATTAGGCAATCCTGATGCCTGAGCTGCGATCATGCGGAGCGAAGTCATAATGTCCACAGCAAAGCGCGGCCCATTCTGCAGGAGCCACCAGAAAAAACCTGTGAATATCGTGAAGCGGATAAATTCCGCAAATATCTCGCCAATGTCGGCTTTTCGCAAAGCCATCATGCCGAACGTCCACACCATGCTAATCACAACCAGCAGCCAGAACAACCAAGTTGCTCGCTGTGTGATGATCGTTCCCCAGGAGCTGGCAACGGCCTGGAAACGGGCTAGAACGTTGTCGAGGACGCCGGCACTTTCAGCAGCGGCAAAAGCCTGAGCCGAATAAAACGCCAGCCAAAGAAAAAGCATCAATATTAGGCGCGGCCTTGCAATGACTGGCTTATTCATATCAGACCTCTACCATTCTTTCTTGGGACTCGGTTTAAAATCAGGGCCACTACGCGGGCAGCGCTTTTCCAGATCAGCCCTTACGGCCGGTGCGAGGTCTTTCTTCAAATCCTCGCACGCTGGACTAGCAACCTCGTCGCGATTAGAGCAGCCTGTAAAAACGGTTATTAGTGTCAAACTGGCGCAACAGCAGAGTAAGATTCTCTTCATCTATATCCCCTTAATATGAGACCGCTGGGGAACGATTGAAGGTTCCCGTACGGATTTGCTCGGACGCAGCGGCTTCCTTTGCTTCGCGGTCAGCAAGAGCCTGATTGCGGGTTGCAACCAGGTTTTGCTGAGCCACGAGTAAGGCGCGAATCTGCAGTAGCTGGTTCGATTGATGGCTCGCCAGTTGATTCGCGTAGCCGATGGCTTGCAACTGGCCCTCCGCGCCCTGCGCCGAAGACTGCAGGCGGGCCAGCTGGCGTGCGTCGGTCTCCATATTGTCCTGTTGCTTGTCGAGACCACGAAATACCGCGTCGGTCGCTTTCTTCTGCGATTCCGATCCCAGGAATTCCGTAGCTTTCATGGCTTGCCATTCGGCGGCCGTGCAGCCGTTCACCGAATAGCATGGCGAACTACGATAAGTAGAAAGGTCTTTAAAGCGGGAAATGTACGCGTCAACCGATCCCAATTGCGTCTTGTAGTAATTCAGGGTATCAATCGCATTCCGAAGATTGTTCATCGTGGAAGTTGCGTTATCCCACAGTTGCATAGACGGCTGCATCGTGTTGCGCAGTTGGTTTTCGTACTGCTGCAGCTGGGTCTGATACTGCTGAATCTGTTTGACCGTTTGCGAAACGCTCTCGAAAGCGGTCATCAGGTTTTGCCCGAGATTGGCGCCGTCGATAACCGGGATGCCGGCATGGGCCGGTGCAATTACGCCAGGAAGTGACGACACGGCCATCATCAAGGCGACTTTAGCGGCTAAAACTTTGCGAGTGAAGGGTTTCATGGTTCCTCCTTGGAGTTAATAATCAAAAGCCTGGTATGGCTTCGAGAATGTCATGTCCTTCGTGACCATGACGTTGAAACGATAACCCGGACGAATCTCAAGCGTCGGCGAGATATTTAGATTTTTTGAAATGATTTGCGCCGTGACCTGGCCGAGTTGCTGGCCTAGGGCTTCGCTCATTGCACTGCTGGCGGTCGGGCGGGAATTGACACCCTGGTCAGGCTGGCTCAATGCGATCCCAGCCGTCACACCAGACATCAGGAATGCCGAGCCGAACAACCGGAAATAGTGGTTGTTCACCTGGTCTTTGAAGCCGGCATATCCCGCGCCGTCAGCGCCTGGCATCGAGCCGATGTCCATGGCTTTACCATCAGGGAAGATGATGCGTTGCCAGCCGATCAGGATTCGGGACTGGCCATACGCGACTTCACTAGTGTAGACGCCGAGCAGGCGTGATCCTTGTGGGATCAGCTTGTGTTTGCCGCGTGCGGTGTCGAAGACATCCTGGCTCACCTGCGCCATGATCGGGCCAGGCAACTCCGAGTTAATGCCGGAAATCAGGGTGGCGGGTATAACAACCGAGCCGGCACGTAGCTCATACGGCGAGCGCGGGGCCTCTGGCTGCGAATCCAGACGCCAGCGGTCGCCCTGCCCCGACCCTGCAAATTGCGCCACGTCGTTGCGGCCGGCCGATGCTTGCATCAACTTGGGTGCGCCGCCGAAGCCGGCGCCCTGCCCTGCGCCGGCACCAGCGCC
>Ga0308158_10004727_pt1 | contig 11410 bp, 11 predicted proteins | sample PhyBR2_FD_201038 | JGI IMG/M metagenome (GOLD analysis project Ga0308158, IMG submission 201038) | Phyllosphere microbial communities from UC Gill Tract Community Farm, Albany, California, United States - DLSLB.R2 | ecosystem: Host-associated > Plants > Phyllosphere > Unclassified | place: USA...
ACCCCGAACAACCGTTATATCAAATTCATTTAGATCCACATTATAATCCATAGCTATATTTAATTTTCATAAAACAATTCTTGTGTGTGCTGGCTTGTAACTTCAAATGAAAGAGCATATAGCCCGTTGCCGTCTGTAAATTCATCAATAGACGATGATGTAATACTGATAGGCCACCACTTTCCGTTTACGTATGTCAATTTCCATCTGCTCAAGATAAAATCACGCACCGACAATATTTCGGATCGGGACTTGTATCCGGTATTGATTTTCTCTTTATTTTCCAGGGTAATATCCAAATCGACGTTTTCGCCTTTCTCCAATTCGAAATCTTTCAACTGATATATTTTAGCACTTGCCCGTTCTAGTTCGTAGGAATTAGATTTCTTTCCATAAGTGTACAGGGTTTCAAATGCGCCCATAGAATTCTGAAAAAGAAATATTCTCTTATACTGCAGGAATCTGTTGTCCACATCAAAATGCATCTCATTCGAAATTTTAACACCTTCATGTTGGAGATATACATTATAAGATACCACGGTAAGTTCAGGATAAAAATTATTGGCACCGAGCTGATCCAATCCAACAGGTATAATAATCTTTTGATATTTAGCAATATTTAGGGTATATGCTTCAAAAGGGTAAGGTGTTCCGTCATTGTAAACCAGCTCGACTATCATTTTAACATCCGTAAGTTCCTCCCCCAGGTTAATCCATGATAACCAATACGGCTGCTCGGATAACAATTTTTTAAACTTGGAAGTGACCAAGAAATTTACAATACCCACATTTGTCAGAGACTCTACTAAAGATAAATTTTGACGTTCTTTAGGCAGTCCACCATATACAACGTAGTATACGGATGTTTTGATTGAAGTATGCGGAATTTGAGGTTCGCCATATAGTTCTGTGGCTCGCAAATAATATTTACGAACTACCTTTGAATCTACTATAGCATTACCATCAAGGGGCGGAATATCGGGTCCATCAGATAGACAAAATGAAGATAAAGGTTTGGATAAATCCCACATGGCATATCCATTAAGATCCGGGACCAGCGCTGCAGACACGATGCTTAGCTCATTCCCTGTTGAGTCGTATACCATCAGCTCCACATATATTTTGAGGTTGGGCGTATACTGAATTTGAACAGATGTCTGCGCAATATCTAAGGCAATCGGATATTCTGCCGTAACATCCTTTATTTCCACGGACAACACTTCGTCTGTTGTTCCGGAGAAAAATGCAATGGACTCCCCAACGACAGAAGCTGTAAATAAAGTCCCAAGATTAAAGGTTTCAAGCATCGCATCTTTGACTCTGCCCAACCAATCTGCTTTTGGCTCGTTTGGACTTGTATTTCGATGGGGAATTGAGAATTTATCATCCGTCGGATTATAAGTACAAGCGAACTGTAATTCCGTACCTACGGCAACCAGGGTAAATCTCCAATCTTCATATAGATAATATGTTTCGTTCTCATCCACAATAACTATGGTTGGGGTATTTTCGACCTGGGAAAAATCCAACGTAAATATTAATTGACGACCAAGGTTCTGAACCACTTTATCTGTGAAAAACTCAAAGATAATTGGGTTTCGAGACCATGAAATCTGCTGTGGCTGCCGTGTTATTGTAACTCCCATAATACAAAAATGTCCTTTCCGGCGCTAAAGGGAAAGGACAGTAAGAAATAGTTATGAATCAACGTTATTCTGAATTTTGACAATTTTAGAGGTTTCATCATTAAATAAATGATAATTCAAAGACACATCCAATTGGGATATTCGGCTGTCTACATAACCGGAAATTATTCGGGCAAACTCATCGTAGTCCAACTTTTCGGCTCCAGTGTAGTTTGTCACTGGAGCTGGAACCGTTATGGAACCTGCCCCTCCTCTCCTGCTGGATTCCTCAGCAATGATAGCATCAGAATTAATTCCAATTGATGCTCCGTTGCGTCGTTGGCTCGAATAGATCAAAGCATCCACCACGTCTTTGTTATTCGCATAAGTATCACGTGATAGGACAGGCTCACCACCTTCTATATTAGCAATGAGATTATTCCGTCGGTCAATAATATTTAGCCCACCCTGAGAATGCGATGGACCATCCGGGATAAATCCTCCTTTGGCAAATTGAGGAGGTTTCTGAGCAGCGATAACAGCCGTTTGGGCAGCTCCGGCAGCCCCTGCGACTGCTGCTAAAATGAAATTCGGCAATGCTTTAGTCACTGCCAAAGCAGTATTAATAACCGATTGGATCAATGAAGCATTTTTTTCGGCCTTCCAAGCTTTTAATTTCTCGGCTCGAGTCTGCCTGTCATATTTGTCGTTTATAGATTTTTTCTGTGCCTCGGTCAGATTTTTATTTGACAGTTCTTTTTCTCTTTGCTTTTCAATATTGGATAATGCGGCGTCCAACTCGGCCTGTCGGTTGTTTGCATTAATGCTAAAAATTGCATCTGCAGTTGATTGAGCAATGTCCAATAATGCACCCCTTCGTTCCTTTTGCCTATCAATCTCGACGTTGTGAGTCTGAACCTCATATTTAGCTTTTAAAGCAGCTTTTGCTTGCTCAAACGCTTCTGTCTCCAACAATTCTGCATCGAACTTTGCCCTCAATTGCTCAAGCTCAGTCGTATACGCTACTTTTATCTTTTCAAGCCGTTTACTATACCGATTAGAAGACGAATTTTCTGTTTCTGCTTCCAGACGCTTCGTTTCATCCTTAATTCGGGATTCTTCACGTACAACAGCATCTGCCAACGCCTTTGCACGATCTTCTTTTAATTTTACTTGGACAGCTGCATCATTAGCGGCTTCGCGTTCCAGTTCGTCGTAAAACTTATTGATATTATCACGCTCCTTTTGTAATTCAGAGGCATGTTTGTTGGCTAATCCTGTGTTTAGCTCCTCAATTTTACGGTTTGTATCGGTAGCTTGTTTTACACGAAGATTTGCAACGGCGGATTCACGCTCAACTTCTAAGAGAGCAATCCGGCCATCAGCTTCCGCTTGCTTTTCCTTTGAAGCCCCCTTTTGCGCTTTGAATTCTTCCCATGCATCAATCTGTTTCTGATACTTATCACGTTCGGACTGTAATTCCTTTTCATTTTGGGATAATGTTTCCAGCAATTGAGAGGCGCCAAAATCTTCATTGGCTTTTAAAAGTTTTTTATAAACTTCATTAGCCTGGTCTACCTGTTTTTCTGCGTCAGATTTACCACTCTTTTTTTTCTCCTTCTCAAAACCATTAATCCCTGTATTTATTTTTTGTTTAGGGAGATCTACGTCAAAAACTTGCTCACCCTTTTTCTTTACATATGCAGCTAATTCCTCAGCCGACAATGTATTATCAATACCTTTGACCAGTTGTAGCGCTCTTTTATCTACATCCTGATTCATGCTTATCAACATTTTAGTATTTTCATAAGCAATGGATTTCCACTTCTCCATATAGTCTTGTGTGACTTTTTTATCGTAGTCTAAGGATTTATTTAGCTTATTACCCAGCCACGAATTAAAGCCAAAAAGCCCTTGGCGATCCAAATTATTTTGTTGTCGTTTTTGAATGTCGTTTATCCTATCGGTACTCCGGTCAATAACGTCAATACCTGTATCGATATCTGATTTAAGCTTATCAATGAAGTCTTTATTTTTTGCGTTAAACATCCTCTGTTGGGCATCATTGAAAAGATTAACTTTATCACGATTTATATCTAATGCTTCACCGTATTTATTCCATTCCGTTACTGATAATGGAATCAAAGCTGCAATTTGCTGAATAGTATCTTTTAGCTTCAGTTGTTCGTCTTTACTCAAAGAAGATTTATTTTTGAGTTCGTCGTAACTTGTTAACAATGGTTTAAGTTCCTTATCAAGGGCTTCATTTTTCGACTTTAATTTATCCAGTTCTTTTGATAAAACACTTGCCTCTGATCTATTGTCAAGCATTGCTGCCGTAACAGCGGTTAACCAATCCCTAATTGTACTATTTTGCCATTGATTTTGAATTTTATTTGCCAGCTTATCTAGATTGGCACCTAAAGTATTGTTCATTGTATTGAATTCGTCCAACACACTTGTGCCTTTTCGAAATGAATCCTCAGATTCTGTCTGACGCCTTCTAACAAGATCTATATTTTCCGCCATCGAACTCAAAGCGGCAATACCACGAGAACCCGATACTTCAAGTATCCCCATGTTTTTTGCCATGACCTCCAATCCACCACCCGCACTTTTGGCATTGGCTAGAACTCGTAAAAGAGCTTCGTTTGCATCATTTTTTAACAATGCACTAAAATCTTTAACGGACATACCAGCTACTTTGGCATATCTTGGTATATCAGCCCCAATACCCACTATAAATTGACCAATAGCAGTAGAAGCGGATTCCATAGATTGTCCTAACTCTGATTGAGCGGAAGCAATACCTAATACTGCAGGTAGAGAAATTTTAGCAGCGGGGGCAACACCTGCCAGACGATTAGCAAAATCAACTAATTCGCCTTCAGCTGCAGTACCTGATGCACCCAAAGTATTGATTGCAGATCCTACTTTAATCAGTGCATCTTCAATACCGAATGTATCCTTTAGCTTAAATATATCAGTCAGTTTCCCAAGTGAGTTGATAGCTTCCTCGGTACCACCCAAATCCTCTCCCAATGCAACCCCGATTTTATCAGCTGCTCGAACAAAACCCTCCACATCTCTTTCCGCAGAAATGCCTAGCTTACCCGCAACCTCAGCCAAACCTAGAAGGTCGGAATTAGCCGTCCGAGTATCCATTTTTTTGAACTTATCGTTCAATCGGTCTACTGATTCCTCTGTTAATCCGGTAGTCTTTTGGACACGAGCATACGAATCAGACAGTTCCGCGTTTTTTTGAATGATGGTTTTGGTACCATTGGCAATAGCATAACCAATTCCAGCAATAGACAAACCACCAAGTGCATCTGCTACCAAATCCTTAATATTATCTCGTAAGGAACGGGTTGCTTGAGTGGTACCGTTTATTTCATGCCTTACAGCTTCCCATGCTTCACGAACGCGCCGCAATTCCTCCACACGTCGATCATATTCCGCAGGATTATCTTCCCTACGCATATTGTTCAACTCAGTGCGCAGCCGTCTAATCGTATCCTGCAATTCTTTTGCGGATGTTTGCGCTTGCTTCCCATCAATCACTAACCGAATGACGGCTTCTGTATCTGTTCTCTGCCTAGCCATGAAACAAAAATGTCCTTTCCCACTAGCGCAGGAAAGGACATGAAAACAGCTCTAAAAAGCTCTCTTTCTAAGGATGTAAATTCATTTCTGTAAGAACGCCTAACATATTTTCAGCCGTCAACTGACCTGCTATTTTTTCGGCAAGCAGTTCCCTCAGACGGTATACCTCAGCCATCTTCCGGCGGTTCAACCATTTTTTAGGTCTGCGTGGTTCATGGTGTACCCTGGCACCATATCTTTCGGCGCCAATCCTGTTTTGATTGTTGGTATAACGTTCATATGCTTTAACCCCTTTACCCACTCCCATATCAACAAATCGTCCATACATAGCGAATTTTGTAAGCACTTCCGAAATATTACCTCCATTTTGCAACATCTGTCCAGTGATCGATCGTTCCAGCGCGCCAGTTGCTGAAACGTTCTTTAGTCGCAACTCCCGGCGAAGCTTGTCCAGGAAAAGGTTCAACCATCCGGCAATCAATCCGCGCATCTGTATGCGCTCATGCAATTGTCTTTCGTCAGGTGTCATGCGCAAAATCCATCAGGTCCAACAAAAGCCAGTGTAAATTGATATCCATACCAACGCACATCCATTGGCCCAACTGGAGAATAGTTTGCCCTTAATGGAACCTGGATCATTTTATCCGGTATAATAAGCTGTTCGCGCTGATCTTTCAATATTGCCTTGATAATTTCCTTTCCAATTGCATAACAGCGATTGCGGCAATCCCGAACCTTTTCAAAGTCGCCCAACTTATCGATTACCATAAACGAACAATTGACCGTGTTCAGGTAGCTTGCATTATTCTGGTCATCGATAACACCGTCTGCCAGCTCAAATAGCATAGCAGGCGATTTGGCTACCGAGCGCAAGGCATTGTCAAATTCGTTCAGATCATAAGGATCATCAATGACAAAAAATGCCTGATCCGTTGCAGAATCTTTCACATGAAGGATAGCAGGTGATTCCGTCGCCTTACGCTCCAAATAATCGGTGATAATATCAGGACTCATTTTTTATTCCGTTTATATTCTTCAATTTTCTGTTTCAAAAGATTTAAAAACACATATAAATTAGTACGGCTAGTTTCATCAAAATTACCGAGTTTACCACCCGAATAAGCAAGTATGGTATCCTCCAAATCGCTAATGCTTTCAGTTTGCTTGGCTTCCCCTTCCGGCTTTTCGAATACTATAGGAAATCGCCTAACAATATCAGCTCTACATCCTTCATAGAACAATTGGATTGCCTTTAGCACCGTCGGATGCAAAGCCCATTTGAAAAATCTAGCACGACTATTAACGCCATTTTCTGTGAGTTCGCAACGAACGTCATCAACGGATTTTCCACCTTTCTGCCGGAACAATGTCGCCGCTAGCGCAAGCAGGTAATCACGTTTTCCAGTTTTGATGTACATTTGGTGAAATAGATCCGCGCGCCTGTATTCACCAATAGTCAAATTTGACAGACGGTTAGCCGGTCCATAGTACACTCTCCAGCCAATTCTAATTTTGCCGATCAAATTGTTGGTCAATTTGTTTTCCATTAACCATTTCATTTTGTCTGCAATTGCCAAATCCTCCCCAGCTTTGAATAAACTAAAAATCGATTTTGGAATATTGTAGAATAGATATCCCGACATAGTTAAAACAGAATCTATAGAAAGATGTTGCCGTCCAAGCCCACACCACAAAAGCAGCTGCTTACGACTCATTGAATTCCAATCAGCAGGGCCTTTGAACCGATGCACCTTATCATTGATATGTATGTCTATTACACTCTTGCTCTTTGCCATGTTCAAATCCCGTTAATTCCGACTTTTCCGATAATTCCGAATGGCCAGGACAATTATTCCGATTATAACCAACAATACAACTACCGCCCCTATAATGGTTTTCCAAGAAACAGAATGCTGTTCTTTTACTTCCTTTTTAATGTCGCTGGATTTGCTTTCTTCTTTTTTATTTTCGACAATTCCATTTTGTTGTGTACGTATTGAAGTGCGTTCGCCTTTCAATAACGTATCCGGCAAACTGAAAACACCTTTCAAACGGTTAGTCGAACTATCCAGCTTCAACGTTAAAGTGTACAACGAATTGACAAAATTCACATTTCCATTAAGAATAGGCACATCAATTGGATAAGAACGTACGGGTAACTCTACATTAAGAGACTCACGAACAATCTCCACTACCTTTGAAGTATCAACCAAAGAATACTCCAGCTTTGCAGATTCCTTTATTTCCGAAACATTGGATTCCTTTTTGGAGTTTCGAAAAATACTGCAGGAACTCAGGATTCCGAAAAATCCGACAATTCCGATTATTCCGATAATCTTCCACATAACGAATCCAGTTGTATTAAATCATTCTTCAACTCCCCTACCGACTGGAATTTTCGGAATTCCGAACTCCAAGTTTTTTCCAGTGGTTTTTCTTCGATAGGTTTTGCCCCAACAAAAAGGAGCATTACCATACAGATAAAAATCTTTTCCATCATTCCATGCTTTTAAGTTTTTCACTCAATTTATGCACCAGTGGCTTTATTTGACCACGTAACGTATCTACGATTGCGTTGCTACTATCGGCCGATTTCTTAATCTCTCTGAAAGCCGGATCATAACGTTCCAACAACTTTTTATAAATCTCTGCCTCTGTTTTGCCCGATAATCTAATTTCATTTGATATCTGTCCATTGAGATCCTGATTTTCTATATAGAGATAGATTATTGCCGCGATCATAATCACCTGAATGGCCGCTTTACCCTTCGTATCAAATAAGCCGACTACATCCGAAAATACCTTTGCGATCCATCCAAATTTTTGTTCCATGTTCAAATCAACTAATTATAAATAATGTCTGAAATGACATCAACAGAAATAGATATTACTTGTCGGGTCATCATTCATTTGCTGGACAGGATAAATTGATTTTTGCGTTACTGGAGCCGTAGGAAAATCAGCAGCATTCTCCACCAAAAATTTAATCAGCTTCACCCGATTGGCTTCAAATTCGGAAGTCAGTTTAATAGCAAGCCCGTTAAGTGAACGAGACCCCGCAACAGATTGCTCCTCCACATTATCATTACTACCAGCCGCACTAATGGATTTTTGATAAACGCCATCGCTACGCAATTCAACCACACGGTAAGCAAGTGCTTCCGCTATTGCCATAGGTGCCACGACACGCATGGCTAGGCGCTGCAAACGCTTTTCGTTATCCGTCGCATTCAACGCAACTACGCTCATCCCAATCAATTTATCTAGTAGCACGGATCCTAAAACAGGTTGTAAGTAGTCATCCTGGACAAATTGGATTTGACGTTTGATGTTACGATATAATGATGCTGTAATCGGCACGCCTCCAAATGGACCAAACTCGTTGGAGCTTCGGAACAGCGTGTCGAAATATTGCTTCCGCTCATTCGACAAACGCCATTCCCCAAACTCCGCACTTCTAACCTCAAAAGTATTTATCAATTCTTCCAACGCTTTACATCCCAATTCCTGACAATCACGTTTGAAAGCCAAAATCTTTTTATCACTGGCAACAGATCTATTCTGCCCCACCTCAACGTGAATTCCTGCATCTCCGACACGAATTGCACCACTATTGGCGTACACCTCCAAAGCCCAATTGGCGACGATCCTACGAACAATTGGCAAAGTATTGGCATCCGATAATATCTTATCTGCAGTAGCCATTCCGATTACTGTCGCAACCTCATTCTCCGCACTTTCTATATATGATTTAAGCGTAAACGGCGAAAAATTTTTGTCGACGGCACCAACGGCGCTTTTTAATTGCTGCTGGAATTCATTTGTGTTTTCAGAAAAGTATTTCATATGCTAATCCTCCAATCTTGAAATGTGGAGCTGTTTTGATAATCCAAGAAATTTATTACACACCGGACAAACGATATAGGAGCCATCACGATCATGTCTAACATCGTCCTGTTTAAATTCCAGTTCGCTTTTGCAGTTATTGCAATTGATCTTTTGTTTATGTGAAGGAACAACTCCTTTTTTTAATATTTTCATAATTATAATTTATTAATTTACGACCTCTTTACTTGTCTTACCTTTGTCCAAAGTTTCCAATTCAACCTCAATAAATTTGAACTCCAATCGAGGATATTTCTTTTTCCATCCGTTGTATTCCGCTATGAAATACAACGGCTCCAACAACAGTTCCCGATGAGGATTAAGCAAAGCTACCTTTGCATTAAAAGCCACACGCTTATCTGAACCACTACCTGACCCCATATTTTTACCCGGACTATCCCCAACCAATGTTGGATCCAAATCCAACGCACGCATTAGGTGTTGCGACGCTTCCCGACTGTCTTCTAAATTCTCTCCACCTTTTAGCGCCCTTTCCACTGGTATTATATTCCACCCTGGTATTTCCTTACCTGTTTGCGGATCAAACCCGATTTCCATAAGGATAGTTCGGCCGGAAGCTTCGATTCCAGTCAATTTTTCATTGATTTCTTTAACTTTTGATTTCTTTATTGCCAGTTGTTCCTCAGGCGTAAGCTTCGCCCAGTCTTTGTATGCTGAAGGCCAATAAGAAAAAGGTATTTGTAGGATGTACAAAGCAGATAAAACTTGCTTCATCATGGTAGTCTTTCCCTTAGGAACCATACGTGATATCTCTGCCCACGTAGAAGTAATGAATCCATTCCAATGCGCCAGCTGGTAGTAAATCTTTCCAGGAGAAGGAGACGAAACAGGATAGATATATCGGGGCACATTGGAACTTTTTACAGTTTCAACTTTTGTAAAATCATATGGATCAATAACATCAATCTTGGTGGTTTCTTTATCGCCGGCCTTTGCATCAGGAAAATTGGCATTGACATAACAGTACTTAACTTTGCCCTTGTTATCCATCTTTTGCCACCGACAAAAAGAAGCATCCTGCGTACCAATGTAAGCGATGGTATTACCATCTTTTGATTTAATCAGTTCGGGGAAAATATTGGCAAACCAAACAAAGTCCGTTGCAGCCTCATAAAAGTATCTTTTCGTTGTCGTGTCAGACAGAAACATATCGATATCATCATCCTGGATATCACGATACAGATATTTCTTTTTATCTGCATCAAAATAACGTTCCATCGCAACCACCCCTTTTCCGATCAACAAACGAGCCTTCCAATCCAACATTGTCGGTATCTCGGTTGACAGTTCGGCCATTTCAATTACCTGTTGTGGGAAATTGTTATCCTCACCCCACATGGCTATATCACTGCCTGCATTGGAATCCTTTATTTTTGGGTCAACTGGTTTAACTTTCAGTTCCCCAATACTTAAGACCTCACCAATATCAACAATTAAGCTACCGTTACCGACCAAAGCTAAATTTTGACTTATATATTTTGGCTCATTCATTATTGCACCACCTCCATTCCATTAAATTTTAAAACCAAATGCGAATGAATTTTGACCAGACGATCACTATTTAAATGCCGAATGTTACGCGTATGATTTTCATAGTGATTTGGGTTTCTTGACTTATCCTTCCTAGATGGACCACCTACAAAAACGGCAGAATCAAAATGAATCAATTTACCGCCCTGATGCCTTTTCTGATCACAAGTCACAAACGATATGGAGAACGGAATCAAATCCCGGTCACGACCTCGCATCATCATCGTATTGAGCATATCCTTGATTGATATAGTTACATTTTCACGCATACCCAAAAATCATGCTTCCTGCTCGCGCGCGAAAGGACACCGCCCGAAAGGGAAAGAAAATATAACGCAAACCATTCCAGTAGAAAAAACACTAAAAAATTCATTTTTAACGAATTACCCTGAAAACCAAAAATCGAAATTGCTTTGTCACACAATCGACCCCGCCACGCACTATCCCTAAGGGAAAGGAAAATGAGCAAATTTTACGATATATGATAGGGGGCGCCCAGCTCCCCCGATCTACCCTATGATGAGATCACCGACCTGCTCAACGTATCCGTATCGTGTCTTGAACTTACCGATGTACAAGGTATCAAAGGCATCACTGAGGTGTGGAGCCTCCTCTTGCTTAATCGAACTATTGGACTCTGGTCGCTTATCCTTCTCAGTACCGTTACGCCCTGATCGTGTCTGCACCTGTTGCATTGATGTGAGCAGCGCATCACAGTTCTCACGGTTGAAACGTACTGGCTT